>MDSP01000056.1_pt1 | contig 25472 bp, 35 predicted proteins | sample 1005811 | NCBI WGS metagenome assembly MDSP01 (sample SAMN05526596, study PRJNA338239) | gut metagenome | isolation source: stomach gut content | host: Naso elegans | place: Saudi Arabia: Red Sea | collected 2011-04
TACACCTGTATTTGACGGGGCGAACGAACAAGATATTATGCAAACTTTAGAAATGGCAAATGACTATGTAAATAAAGAATGGGACGATTTCAAAGAAACATGGAGTAGTAAATTAAAGCCTGAATCATTGGAATATCTAGAAAATAACCTAGAACATCGTGATGAGTGGAAAGGGGTTCCGATGGATAGAACTGGTAAAATTTTACTACGTGACGGAAGAACTGGTGAGCCTTTTGACAACCCTGTAACAGTAGGATATATGCATTATTTAAAACTACATCACTTAGTAGATGATAAAATGCATGCACGTTCAACTGGACCTTATGCAACAATTACTCAACAACCGTTAGGTGGTAAAGCACAATTTGGAGGACAACGTTTTGGTGAGATGGAAGTATGGGCATTAGAAGCATATGGTGCTGCTTATACTTTGCAAGAAATATTAACAATAAAATCTGATGACGTTGTAGGACGGGTTAAAACTTATGAAGCAATAGTTAAGGGCGAGAATATTCCGGAGCCAGGTATTCCTGAATCGTTTAAAGTTCTTCTTAAAGAGCTACAATCGTTAGGGTTAGATATTAGAGTTATGACTGATGATACAGAGGTAGAAATTAGAGAAAGCATATATGATGGCACTAGCTTATCTGTAAGTATAGATGAAATAGAGGACCATGACGACCTAGAAGGCTCAATTGATGAACTAGCTGATATGTCAGATGATTATATTGATGATGGTGATGATGATTTACATGAAGTCTCCATTGATGAAGATGGTAATTTAGAGTTTGAAGATGATGATGTTGAACCTGAAGAGGAGGATTTATTTGGATTATCTTCTATGGAGGATGATTTAGATTAATCGAACTTAGAGGAAGGAGTGCATGGTAAACGTGAATATTGATCAGCCAATTTCGTTTGAGAATATAAAGATAGGGCTAGCTTCACCGGACAAAATACGTGAATGGTCAAGAGGTGAAGTAAAAAAACCTGAGACTATTAATTACCGTACGCAAAGACCGGAAAGAGATGGCTTATTTTGCGAGAAAATCTTTGGACCTAGCAAGGACTGGGAGTGTCACTGTGGGAAATACAAAAGAATTAGATATAAAGGCGTAGTATGTGATAGGTGTGGAGTAGAAGTTACTAAAGCTAAAGTGCGTCGTGAACGTATGGGGCATATTGAACTTGCGGCACCTGTATCACATATATGGTACTTTAAAGGAATACCTAGCCGAATGGGGTTAATACTTGATATTACTCCTAGGTTATTAGAAAAAATTCTTTACTTTGCATGTTATGTGGTTACAGAAATAAATCCTAATCATCAAAATAAAGAAGGAATAAGTTATAAACAAGTTTTGACTGAAAAAGAATATAGAGAAGCTGAAGAAAAGTATGGTTATGATGCATTTAGAGCGGAAATGGGTGCAGAAGCTATTAAAAAATTACTTCAGGATATAGATTTAGAAGCAGAAAGCGAACAGTTAAAATCCGGCTTAAAAGAAGCTACTGGGCAAAAAAGGTTAAGAATAATTAAACGTCTTGAAGTTATAGAGGCATTTAGATTAGCTGAAAGCAAACCAGAATGGATGATATTAGATGTAATACCAGTACTTCCTCCGGATCTAAGACCAATGATACAATTAGATGGAGGTAGATTTGCAACCTCTGACCTAAATGATTTATATAGAAGAGTTATAAATAGGAATAATCGTTTAAAAAGACTAGTAGACCTTGGTGCGCCTAACATTATTGTAAGAAATGAGAAGCGTATGCTACAAGAAGCAGTTGATGCGCTAATTGATAACGGTAGACGCGGTAGGCCAGTTACAGGACCAGGTAATCGTGCTTTAAAATCTTTATCAGATATGCTAAAGGGTAAATCAGGACGATTTAGACAAAACTTATTGGGTAAACGTGTTGACTATTCAGGACGTTCAGTAATCGTAGTAGGACCATATTTAAAAATTTATCAATGTGGACTACCAAAAGAAATGGCTATAGAATTGTTTAAACCATTTGTAATGAAAAGATTAGTAGCGGATAACTTAGCACAAAATATTAAAAATGCTAAAAACATGATTGAAAGATTAAATCCAGCTGTATGGGATGTATTAGAAGAAGTAATTAGAGAACACCCTGTAATGCTTAATAGAGCGCCAACTTTGCACAGATTAGGTATTCAGGCTTTTGAACCTACTTTAGTAGAAGGTCGTGCATTAAAATTGCATCCTTTAGTATGTGCCGCTTATAACGCTGACTTTGATGGAGATCAAATGGCTGTGCATGTTCCGTTGTCAGTTGAAGCGCAAGCAGAATGTAGATTTTTACTTTTAGCTCCAAACAACTTATTAAAACCATCAGATGGTGCGCCCGTTGCAGTACCTTCTCAAGATATGGTTCTTGGAACATATTATTTAACTCTCGATAAAGAAGAGGAGCATGGCGAAGGAAAATTTTTTAGAAATGAAAATGAAGCAATTTTAGCTTATGATAATAAAGAAATAACTCTTCATGCACGTATTAAAGTAAGAAGAACATTAACAATTGAGGGAGAAACTAAAACAGGTTTAACTGACACTACTGTAGGTCGTATAATCTTTAATGAAGCTATACCACAAGATTTAGGATTTGTAAAAAGAGATAATCCCGAAAATGTTTTTAATTATGAAATAGATTTCTTAGTAGGTAAAAAAGAACTCGGAAAAATTATCAAAAAATGTATAAATACTCATGGTGCAACTCAAACTGCAATATTATTAGATAGCATAAAAGATTTAGGATTTAAATTTTCTACACGTGGAGCTTTGACCGTATCTGTATCAGATATGGTTATACCAGACCGTAAAGGTGAATATCTAGAAGAAGCTGAAAAATCAGTAGATAAAGTAACTAAACTATTTAGGCGTGGTCTAATGACTGATGAAGAACGTTATAATAAAGTAATCCAAGCATGGAACTCGGCTAATGATAAAATTACAGAAGCCTTACTATCTGGATTAGGTAGATATAACAACATTTATATGATGGCACATTCAGGTGCAAGGGGTTCTAATAACCAAATTAAACAACTTGCTGGAATGAGGGGGCTAATGGCTTCTCCATCAGGACGTATTATAGAACTTCCTATTAAAGCTAACTTCCGAGAAGGATTAACGGTATTAGAATATTTTATATCAGCGCATGGTGCACGTAAAGGATTAGCAGATACAGCACTTAAAACTGCTGACTCAGGATATTTAACACGTCGACTTGTTGATGTATCGCAAGATGTAATTATAAGAGAATTAGATTGTTGCCATGAGCCACAAGTGCATGAGATACCAGGAATGGTAGTCAGTGCGTTTATGGATGGCAATGAAATGATAGAACCTTTAAGTGAGCGAATAACAGGACGTTTTGCTGCAGAGCCGATTATTGACCCTGAAACAGGAGAAGTATTAGTAGAGGCAGATATAATGATTTTACCATCACTTGCAGAGCATATAGATGCTATTGGTATAGAAAAGGTTAAAATTAGAAATGCCCTATCATGTAAATCAACAATGGGTGTATGCGTTAAATGTTATGGAGCAAATATGTCATCAGGAAACCAAGTTAGAGTTGGTGAATCAGTTGGTATTATTGCAGCACAATCTATTGGAGAACCAGGAACGCAGCTTACGATGAGAACCTTCCATACAGGAGGTATAGCTGGGGATGATATTACTCAAGGTCTTCCTCGTATTGAAGAGTTGTTTGAAGCAAGAAAGCCAAAAGGTCTTGCAATAATTACCGAGTTTGAAGGTAGAGTAGCAATTACAGAGGCTAAGAAAAAACGTGAAATTACTATTACTAGTGAAAATTCCGCTGAATCTAAAGCCTATCTAATTCCTTATGGATCTAGAATTAAAGTAAAAGAAGGCGACTTAATTCAAGCTGGTGATGAACTGACAGAAGGTAGTATCAATCCACATGATATTTTAAAAATTAAGGGTATAAGAGGCGTTCAAGATTATATGCTAAAAGAAGTTCAGCGTGTTTATCGTTTACAGGGTGTAGACATTAATGATAAACATATTGAAGTTATAGTAAGGCAAATGCTTAAAAAAGTTAAAATTGAAGAAAATGGCGATACAAACTTATTGCCTGGTAGCTTAGTGGATATATTAGAATTTGAAGCAGTAAATAACGCTGTAATTGCTGAAGGCTTAGAACCAGCTGAAGGTAAACACACATTACTAGGAATCACAAAAGCATCCTTAGCTACGGAATCATTCTTATCAGCAGCATCATTCCAAGAAACAACACGTGTATTAACAGAGGCTGCAATAAAAGGAAAAGTTGATCCTCTAATAGGATTAAAAGAAAACGTAATTATAGGTAAACTAATTCCAGCAGGAACAGGAATGGATAGATATCGCAAAATAGAAGTAACAGATAATGATATTAATATATAGCAAAATAGCCTAGGAATTATCCTAGGTTATTTCCTATAAATAAAAAAATTAGTAAAAATTTTCAAATTTACCTTGACAAAAAAACAGCTATAATGTTAAAATCGCTAAGTGTACCAGACTTTTCTGTACTCTATATAGTCAGTCATGAATTATATTGTGAGATTATATAATAAAAAATTAAGCAAGGAGGTGCCCAGAATGCCTACATTTAATCAGTTAGTGCGTAAAGGTAGAAAAAATGTGCAAAAAAAATCAACTGCTCCAGCTTTGCAAAAAGGCTACAACTCTCTGAAAAAGAAATCAACAGATATTTCTTCTCCACAAAAAAGAGGAGTATGTACAGCAGTAAAAACAGCTACACCTAAAAAACCTAACTCAGCACTACGTAAAATTGCAAGGGTTCGTCTTACGAACGGGATTGAGGTAACAGCTTATATTCCAGGGGAAGGCCATAACTTACAAGAGCACAGTGTAGTTCTAATTCGCGGTGGAAGGGTAAAAGATTTACCTGGTACACGTTATCATATTGTTCGTGGAACATTAGATACTGCAGGTGTTAACAATAGAATGCAATCGCGTTCAAAATACGGAACTAAGAGACCTAAAGCGAAAAAATAGGTTGTTTGCCCCAATTACTTAATTGCTTAATTGCATTAATAAAGGGCGCGTGCGATTCTCATTATAAGAGAACGAGTACCGGTGATTTATCAAAATTTAGTTAAGGAGGGAAGAACCGTGCCACGTAAAGGACATATCGCAAAAAGAGATGTATTACCTGATCCAATTTACAATAGTAAACTTGTTACTAAATTAATAAATAACATTATGCTAGACGGTAAAAGAGGAACAGCTCAAAAAATAGTTTATGGTGCATTTGATATAATCAATGAAAAAACGGATAGAAATGCTCTTGAAGTTTTTGAAGAAGCACTAGAAAATATAATGCCAATATTAGAAGTAAAAGCTCGTCGTGTAGGAGGTGCAACTTACCAAGTGCCTATGGAAGTGCGTCCAGAAAGAAGACAAACTTTAGGACTTCGTTGGTTAATCATTAATACGCGTAAACGTGGAGAAAGAACTACTATTGAAGCGTTGGCAGCAGAATTATTGGATGCCTTAAACAATACAGGCGGCTCTGTTAAGAAAAAAGAAGATACACACAAAATGGCTGAAGCAAATAAAGCATTTGCTCATTATAGATGGTAGGTTAGATAACCTAAAGGAGGAGAAAGCATGGCAGGAAGAGAATATCCACTCGAACGTACTAGAAATATTGGTATTATGGCTCATATTGATGCTGGTAAGACAACCCTTACTGAGCGTATTTTATTCTATACAGGTAGAAATCACAAAATTGGGGAAACTCATGAAGGTGGCGCTACTATGGACTGGATGGAACAAGAGCAAGAACGTGGTATTACTATTACATCTGCAGCTACAACATGTTTTTGGAACGATAATCGTATCAATATTATAGATACTCCAGGGCACGTTGACTTCACTGTTGAGGTTGAGCGTTCTCTAAGGGTACTAGATGGATCGGTTGGTGTATTCTGTGCAAAAGGTGGAGTGGAGCCTCAATCAGAAACGGTTTGGAGACAAGCAGATAAATATGAAGTTCCACGTATGGCATTTGTTAATAAAATGGACATCATGGGTGCTGACTTTTATAATGCAGTAGAAATGATGAGAGACCGTTTAGGAGCAAATGCTGTGCCTATGCAATTGCCAATTGGTGCAGAAGATGAGTTTCTAGGAATTATTGACTTATTAGAGAATAAAGCTTATATCTACAAAGATGATTTAGGAAAAGATATTGAAGAAGTACCAATTCCTGATGACATGAAGGATAAAGCAGAACAATTTAGAGCAGAAGCTATTGAAGCAATTGCTGAACTAGATGAAGATTTAATGGAAAGATATTTAGAAGGTGAAGAAATACCTTTAGAGGAGCTTAAAGCAGGCTTGCGTAAAGCTGTTACAGGAGTTCATATCATTCCAGTATTTTGTGGTTCAGCTTATAAGAACAAAGGTGTGCAAAGGTTATTAGATGCTGTAATAGCATATATGCCTGCACCAACTGATATTGAAGCAATTAAAGGTGTTAATCCTGATACAGGATTAGATATGGAAAGACATGCATCAGATGAAGAGCCATTCTCGGCTTTAGCATTTAAAATAATGGCTGACCCATTTGTTGGTAAGTTAGCTTTCTTTAGAGTATATTCAGGAACTCTTTCATCTGGTTCTTATGTATATAACTCTGTAAAAGGAAAAAAAGAAAGAATTGGACGTATAGTTCAAATGCATGCTAATGCTCGTCAAGATATTGATAGAGTATATGCTGGTGATATTGCAGCAGCAGTTGGGCTTAAAGGAACTACAACAGGGGACACTTTATGTGATGAAGATAATCCTGTAATTTTGGAATCAATGGTATTTCCAGAGCCAGTTATTTCTGTTGCTATCGAACCAAAAACTAAAGCAGGTCAAGAAAAAATGGGTATAGCATTATCTAAACTTGCTGAGGAAGATCCAACATTTAAAGCTTATACTGATCAAGAAACTGGTCAAACAATCATTGCAGGTATGGGAGAATTGCATCTTGAAATTATTGTTGATCGTTTATTAAGAGAGTTTAAAGTAGAAGCAAACGTAGGTGCTCCTCAAGTAGCATATAAAGAAACGCTTGCTAAAGAAGTTGATATAGACTCAAAATTTGTTCGTCAATCAGGTGGTAGTGGACAATATGGACACTGTAAAGTTCGTTTTTCAAGACTTGACCCTAATGCTGAGCACACTTATGAATTTAAAAGTTCAGTAGTGGGAGGTTCAATTCCTAAAGAATATATTCCTGCAGTTGATAAAGGTATCCGTGAGGCTATGACTAGTGGCCCACTAGCAGGGTATGAAGTTCTTGGAGTATTAGCGGACTGTTATGATGGTTCATACCATGATGTTGACTCATCTGAAATGGCATTTAAAATAGCTGGCTCAATGGCATTTAAAGATGCTATGAAAAAAGCTGGTGGATTATTATTAGAGCCAATTATGAAAGTAATAGTTATCGTACCAGAAGACTATATGGGAGATGTTATTGGTAATCTAAACTCTCGTCGTGGACGTATCGAAGGTATGGAAGCTCGTTCAGGTGCTCAAGAAATTAGAGCATTTGTACCATTGTCAGAGATGTTTGGATATGCTACAGACTTACGTTCTAGAACACAAGGTCGTGGTAACTATTCTATGGAATTCGATCATTATGAACAATGTCCAAAGAGCATACAAGATAAAGTTATTGCAGATGCAAAATAGTCTTATTCATCGAATAAATATTTAGTTATTCAAAAACCATTTAGGTACTTGAAAACTTACACTAAATTAAATATAATCAAATTAAATCTGAGATAAACAAAATAAATTAAATTAGACTCAGCTAATTAAGGAGGATTTTAAAATGGCTAAAGCTAAATTTGAGAGAAGTAAGCCACACGTTAACATCGGTACAATTGGACACGTTGACCATGGTAAAACAACATTAACAGCAGCAATCACTAAAACTCTTCATGAGAGATATGGATTTGGAGAAGCTGTAGACTTTGCTAATATTGATAAAGCTCCAGAAGAAAGAGAACGTGGTATTACTATTTCAACAGCTCACGTTGAATATGAAACTCCAGCGCGTCACTACGCTCACGTAGACTGTCCAGGTCACGCTGACTATGTTAAAAACATGATTACAGGAGCTGCTCAAATGGATGGAACAATCCTAGTTTGTGCTGCAACTGATGGTCCAATGGCTCAAACACGTGAGCACATTCTTTTATCTCGTCAAGTTGGTGTACCATATATAGTTGTATTTTTAAACAAATGTGATATGGTAGACGATGAAGAGCTTATTGAATTAGTAGAAATGGAAATTCGTGAACTACTAAGTGAATATGACTTCCCAGGTGATGATACACCAATTATTCAAGGTTCAGCATTACAAGCTCTTAATGACCCAATGGGTAAATGGGGAGATAGAATCGTTGAATTATTTGAAATAATTGATGAGTATATTCCTACACCAGAGCGTGACACTGAAAAGCCATTTCTTATGCCAGTTGAGGATGTATTCTCAATTACTGGACGTGGTACAGTTGCAACCGGCCGTATTGAAACAGGTATATTAAAAGTTTCAGATGAAATTGAAATTGTTGGTATCAAAGAAGAAACACGTAAAGTTGTATGTACTGGAGTTGAAATGTTCCGTAAATTATTAGATCAAGGTGAAGCAGGCGATAATATCGGTGCACTTCTTCGTGGTGTTCAAAGAACAGAAATCGAACGTGGTCAAGTTTTATGTAAGCCAGGTTCAATCACTCCACACACTAAATTCAACGCGGAAGTTTACGTTCTTAAAAAAGAAGAGGGTGGTCGTCATAAGCCATTTTTCTCAAACTATAGACCACAATTCTATTTCCGTACAACTGATGTAACTGGTGTAATTCAATTACCAGAAGGAACAGAAATGTGTATGCCAGGCGATAACATTCAAATGGAAATTGAATTAATCCATCCAATAGCAATGCAACAAGGATTACGTTTTGCTATTCGTGAAGGTGGCCGTACAGTAGGTTCGGGAGTAGTTGCATCAATTATTGAATAATTATGCAAAAAAGGGGGAGAGTAATCTCTCCTTTTTTTTAATATGTTTTATTTTAGATGGAATATAACTTAAGTTAGGTGGCAATAATCTAAGTAATTATTAAAATACCTGATATACAGGTATAGCTTCAGTCATATTGAATAATTTTTGATAGAATTGGGACTATAAATATATGCGTCAAAACAGTAACCTTGAAAAATAATATAAAAAAGACCTTGTTTTATTTTTATAAATAAGTTATAATCATTTTTGTTGTGACATTGAGAGCAAAGATCCGAAAGGTTGTTATCGAATTTAGATAAATTTTCGGGGAGGGAATGTCGGTTCAAGAAACTAGACGGCAAAAGTCACTGTATAATTTAGATAGTTTTAGTAAGTTTGTCGGCTTATAATATATCTTAAAAAATATACAGTCACCTAACGTTGTACTGGTTTAAATAAGTACGAAAAGGAGGGGACTTTTTTTATGGCTAGCAAAAAAATGCGTATTACTTTAAAAGCATATGATCATAAATTAATAGATCAAACTGCGGAACAAATAGTATCAATAGCAAAAAAATCGGGTGCTCAAGTAAGTGGACCTATACCACTACCAACTAAGAAAGAAGTTATTACAATTCTTCGTGCAGTGCACAAATATAAAGATTCACGTGAGCAATTCGAGCAAAGAACGCATAAAAGACTTATTGATATTGAAGCAACGCCAAAAGTAGTTGAAGTTCTTACAAGACTAGACTTACCAGCTGGTGTAGATATTAAAGTTAAACAATAATCTAGTATGATTGTTTCGGCAATCCGCTGTAGATAATGGAGGTGCAAGAAAAATGAAAAAAGCGATTATGGCAAAAAAAATTGGCATGACTCAGATATTTGATGAACAAGCTAATTTAATACCAGTAACAGTACTAGAGGCTGGTCCATGTACAGTAATCCAAAAGAAAACTAAGGAAAATGATGGATATGAAGCAATTCAAGTAGGATTTATCAATGCTAAAGAAAAGCAAATGATTAAACCTAAATTAGGCCACTTTTCTAAGGCAGGGGTAACACCTAAAAAGTACCTTAAAGAATTTAGATTAGATGATATTAGTGGATTTGAAGTAGGAAATGAAATTAAAGCTGATGTATTTGCAGCTGGAGATAAAATTGATGCTTCAGGCATAACTAAGGGTAAAGGTTACACTAGTTCAATTAAAAAATATGGATATAGTAGAGGTCCTATGGCTCATGGTTCTAAATATCATCGACATGCAGGTTCAATGGGTGCAGCAACTAACCCAGGACGTGTAATGAAAGGTAAAGGATTACCTTCCCATATGGGATGTGATAATATTACTGTACAAAACCTTGAAATAGTGAGAGTTGATATAGATAAAAATTTAATTCTTATTAAAGGTAGTGTTCCAGGACCTAAAGGTTCTATTATTACATTAAAAGATAGTGTAAAAGCTTAGGAAAGGAGGATAAATTTTATGGCAAATGTAGCTGTTTTAAATATGGACGGGCAACAGGTTGGAGATATTGAATTAAGTGATGCAATTTTTGGCGTAGAAGTTAAAGAGCACTTAATCCATTCAGCAGTAGTATTGCATCTTGCAAATAGACGTCAGGGTACTCAATCGACTAAAACGCGTGCTGAAGTACGTGGTGGTGGTAGAAAACCATGGAGACAAAAAGGAACAGGTAGAGCTAGACAAGGATCTATTCGTTCACCACAATGGACAGGCGGTGGTGTTGTATTTGCTCCTAAACCACGTGATTATTCTTTCAAAGTGAATAGAAAAGAAAAACAAATGGCTTTAAAATGTGCATTAACTACAAGAGTAAATGACAAAAAATTCGTTGTACTTGAAGATTTAGTATTAAATGAGATTAAAACTAAGAGCATGGTTAATGTGTTATCTTCATTAAAATTAAAGAAGGCTTTAATTGTGACTGACGGAACTTCAAGCAAAAATGTTATGTTATCAGCAAATAATATCCCTGGTATTAAAACTTCTGCTGTAAATAATCTTAACGTATATGATGTATTGAAGTATGACACATTTGTAGTAACAAAAGAAGCATTACAAAAAATTGAGGAGGTGTACGCGTAATGGCAGAGATTAAATATTATGACATTATCAGAAGACCAGTTATTACTGAAAAAAGTATGAATGACATGGCTGAGAAAAAATATACGTTTCTAGTACACCCAACTGCTACAAAATCTCAGATTAAAGAAGCAGTAGAAAAAATGTTTGAAGGCGTTAAAGTAGATAAAGTAAATACTATGAATTATGATGGAAAAACCAAACGTCGTGGGAGAACTTCAGGAAAAACTAGTAAGTATAAAAAAGCTATTGTTAAACTTACAGTTGAAAGTACTGATATCGACTTTTTCCAAGGTATGTAATATCGTAATATGAAACACACGGGTGTGTGTATATTGAAAGGAGTGAAATATCGATGGGTATCAAAAAATTTAGACCATATACCCCTTCTAGAAGACACATGACTTCTTCTGATTTTGCAGAAATTACGAAGAGTAAACCTGAAAAGTCTTTAGTAATTAAATTAAAGAAAAATTCAGGTAGGAATAACCAAGGTAAGATTACGGTGCGTCATCGTGGTGGCGGCGCTACAATAAAATACAGAATTATTGACTTTAAACGTAATAAGGATGGAGTGCCAGCTACTGTTGCAGCCATTGAGTATGACCCAAATAGAACTGCTAATATAGCATTACTTCATTATGCAGATGGTGAAAAGCGTTATATTTTAGCGGCAGAAGGTCTTACAGTGGGCCAAAAAATCATGAGTGGTGAACAAGCTGAAATTAGACCAGGAAATGCTTTAAAATTAAAAGATATGCCAGTTGGAGTAATGATTCATAATGTGGAAATGAAACCAGGAAAAGGTGGACAATTAGTTCGTGCCGCAGGTCTTTCAGCTCAGCTTATGGGTAAAGGAACTGGAAGTGGCGGAAAATATGCAACAATAAAATTACCTTCTGGTGAAATGCGATTAATACCAGCTGAATGTAAAGCAACTATTGGGGCTGTAGGAAATGGTGAGCATGAGTTAATTAACATTGGTAAAGCAGGACGTAATCGTCATAAAGGTATCCGTCCAACTGTCCGTGGTTCTGTTATGAACCCGAATGATCACCCTCATGGTGGTGGTGAAGGTAGATCGCCAATCGGTCGTCCAGCTCCATGTACTCCTTGGGGTAAACCAGCGCTTGGGTACAAAACTAGAAAGAAAAATAAACATTCTAATAAGTATATTGTACGTCCTCGTAATAAAAAATAATAGTTGAGAGTAGGAGGTAGTATAAATGGCTCGTTCAATTAAAAAAGGACCATTTGCAGACAAACATTTATTAAAAAAAATAGAAATTATGAATGCTGCAGATGAGAAAAAAGTAATTAAAAGTTGGTCACGTCGTTCAACAATATTTCCTGAAATGGTAGGTCATACGATTGCACTTCATGATGGTAGAAAGCATGTGCCTGTATTTATTACAGAAGACATGGTAGGCCATAAATTAGGTGAATTTGCTATGACTAGAACATATCGTGGACATGGTAAAGATGCGGATAAGAGATCAAGAGTGAGGTAAATGAGCTAATTTTTGGGAAGGAGGATTTTAATAATGGCTAAAGGACACAGATCCAAAATTAAGCAACAAAGAAATTATGACAACAGAGAAGAAAGACCTTTTGCAAAAGCAAAATATGTTAGACTTTCAAGCTCTAAAGCTAAAATTGTACTTGATCAGATTAAAGGTAAAGACATTACTACTGCATTAGGTATTTTAAGATATACTCCAAGGTATGCAGCTGATGTTATTGAGAAAGTATTAAATTCAGCTATTGCAAATGCCGAACACAATGATGGATTAAGCACTAGGGACCTTTATGTAGAGGAAGCATACGCTACACAAGGGCCAACCTTAAAAAGAATTCGTCCACGTGCACAAGGTAGAGCTTTTAGAATTGACAAACAAACTAGTCACATTACAGTGATATTAAATGAAAGATAAGGAGGTTAACAATGGGTCAAAAAGTAAATCCTCATGGGTTAAGAGTTGGAATTATTAAAGACTGGGATGCGAGATGGTATGCAGATAAGAAAGATTTTGCAGATTTTCTAGTAGAAGATAATAAAATCAGAAAGTATATTAAGAAAAAGCTATATACTGCTGGGATTGATAAAATCGAGATTGAAAGAATGACAGGACGTGTTAGAGTACATGTATCTACAGCTAAACCTGGTATCGTTATTGGTAAAGGTGGAACAGCTATTGAAGCACTTCGTCAGGATGTGCAAAAACTTACTAAATCTAAAGTTTCTATTAATATTGTGGAAATCAAACGTCCTGAGGGTAATGCTCAATTAGTAGCTGAGAATGTGGCATTGCAATTAGAGAATCGTGTTGCTTTTAGACGTGCAATGAAACAAGCTATTTCAAAAGCATTTAGAGTAGGTGCAAAAGGTATAAAAGTTTCATGTTCAGGGCGTTTAGGTGGAGCTGAGATGGCTCGTACTGAAGCATATGCAGAAGGTACTATTCCATTACAAACATTAAGAGCTGATATAGAGTATGGTTTTGCTGAGGCAAATACTACCTATGGTAAAGTTGGTATCAAGGTATGGATCTATAAAGGAGAAGTTCTTCCACAAAAAGCAGCTAAAAAGGAAGGGAGCGATAACTAATGTTAATGCCAAAAAGAGTAAAGCGTCGTAGACAATTCCGTGGGCGTATGAAAGGGCAAGCTACTCGTGGTAACAAAATAACTTATGGTGAATTCGGTATAGTAGCATTAGAGCCAGGTTGGATCACATCTAACCAGATAGAAGCAGCCCGTATCGCAATGACACGTTATATTAAACGTGGTGGTAAAGTTTGGATCAAGATATTCCCTGATAAACCTGTAACTGCAAAACCAGCAGAAACTAGGATGGGTTCTGGTAAAGGTTCTCCAGAGTACTGGGTTGCAGTAGTTAAGCCTGGTCGTGTAATGTTTGAATTATCAGGTGTAGCTGAAGAGGTAGCAAGAGAGGCGTTAAGACTTGCGGTGCATAAGTTACCGGTTAAGTGTAAAATTCAATCTCGTGCAGAACAAGAAATGGCGGGTGATGGTAGTGAAAACTAAAGCAATTTTAGATGATTTAAGAGCCAAAAGTGCTGATGAGTTAAAATCTGAGTTGGTAAATGCAAAGAAAGAACTTTTTAACTTAAGATTTCAAAATGCTACCAACCAATTAGACAATACGGCAAGAATTAAAGACGTGAGAAGGAATATAGCACGTATTCAAACAATTATTACTCAGAAACAGGCAGTGTAATAGATAGGAGGTAAAATCGTGGCAGAAAGAAATTTGCGTAAAACGTTAGTAGGAATGGTAACCAGTGACAAGATGGATAAAACTATAACAGTTGCTGTTGTTAACAATGTAAAACATCCTCTTTACGGAAAAATTATGAAAAGAACTTATAAATTACATGCCCATGACGAAAAAAATGAGTGTCAAATTGGTGATCGTGTAAAAGTTATGGAGACTAGACCATTGTCAAAAACAAAACGTTTTAGATTAGTGGAAATCGTTGAAAGAGCGAAATAGCAAAGTATGAGAGGAGGCAATTTCTAATGATCCAACAAGAAAGCAGACTAAGAGTAGCTGATAATACTGGTGCTAAAGAAATTTTATGCATCCGTGTATTAGGGGGCTCGACTAGAAGATATGCTAGTGTAGGAGACGTTATAGTAGCATCTGTTAAACAGGCAACACCCGGTGGCGTTGTAAAAAAAGGTGATGTAGTTAAAGCTGTAGTCGTACGTACTAGAAAAGAAATTAGAAGAACAGATGGTTCATACATTCGCTTTGATGAAAATGCAGCGGTTATTATTAAAGAGGACAAAAATCCAAGAGGAACCCGTATATTTGGACCAGTAGCAAGAGAATTAAGGGAAAAGAAATATACCAAAATTTTATCCCTTGCTCCAGAAGTTCTATAAGGAGGTGGACATATGAAAACTAAATTAAAAAAGGGCGATAGGGTAGTTGTTATTGCTGGAAAAGATAAAGGTAAAGAAGGTAATATCACTTATGTTGACCGTAAAAATAATAGAGTTGTTGTTAGCAGTGTAAACATGGTTTGGAAACATCAAAAGCCTAATGCTACAGGACAAGGTGGCCGTATTGAAAGGGAACACCCTATACACATTTCAAATGTTATGTACCTTCATAAAGGTAAACCAGTACGTTTAGGAACTGAGATTAAAGGTGATAAAAAAGTACGTATTGCTATAGTTAAAGGCGAACGCGTAACAATTGATTAATTATTAAGGAAAGGAGGCAATCAATTAATGAGTAGATTAAAAGATAGATATAACGAACAAATCGTTACCTCTATGATGGATAAATTCAACTATACAAATAAGTTAGAAGTACCAAAGATTGAAAAAATTGTAATTAATATGGGTGTTGGAGAAGCAAAAGATAACTCTAAAGTGTTAGAAAATGCTGTTAGAGATATGGAAATGATTTCAGGCCAAAAGCCAGTTATTACAAAAGCTAAGAAATCATTAGCAGCATTTAAAATTCGTGAGGGTATGCCAATTGGGTGTAAAGTAACCTTACGTGGTAAAAAAATGTATGAATTTTTAGATCGTTTGGTAAATATAGCATTACCTCGTGTACGTGACTTCCGTGGGGTTAGCTCTACGGCATTTGATGGACGTGGAAATTATGCTTTAGGAATTAGAGAGCAACTTATTTTTCCAGAGATCGAGTATGATAAAATTGATAAAGTTCGTGGGATGGATATAATTGTTGTTACAACTGCTAAAACGGATGAAGAATCTCGTGAGCTGTTAACTCAATTTGGTATGCCTTTCCAAAAATAAGTACTTGTATTTGGGGCTGTTAAGTATTATCGGTGGTGACTTAAGTTTCTTATTTAGATAAGAGTTTAATAAATTGTATAGATTAACTTAACAAAGTCGCTATTTCTAATAAGGAGGTTTAACATGGCAAAAAAATCTATGAAAGTTAAGCAACAGAGAAAAGCTAAATTCTCTACTCAGGCTTATACAAGATGCCGTATTTGTGGGCGTCCTCATGCTTATATAAGAAAATTTGGCATATGTCGTGTATGCTTTAGAGACTTGGCATACAAAGGACAAATTCCAGGCGTTAAAAAGGCAAGCTGGTAATTCTAAAGAAGGAGGTAATGTGAAATGACAATGAGCGATCCAGTTGCAGATATGCTTACAAGAATTAGGAATGCAAACACTGCAAAACATGATACAGTAGAAATTCCATCTTCTAAAATGAAAAAAGCAATTGCTGAAATATTGTTAGAAGAAGGGTATATAAAGGGATACGAAGTTATCCAAGATGGCGTTAAAGAAACAATTCGTATGAAATTAAAATATGGAAAAACTAAAAACGAAAAAGTTATTTCGGGGATTAAAAAAATTTCCAAACCAGGACTGCGTGTATATGCTGATACAGATAATTTGCCTAAAGTTTTAGGTGGTCTTGGGACAGCGATAATTTCAACCAACAAAGGTGTTATTACTGATAAAGTAGCAAGAAAACAAAATGTTGGCGGAGAGGTTATAGCATTTATTTGGTAACAAAAGTTTAAGGAGGTGTAACCATGTCACGTATTGGTAGAATGCCAATAGATATTCCTACAGGTGCAACTGTTACTTTAAATGAAGGTAACTCTGTAACAGTACAAGGCCCAAAAGGAACATTAGCAAAAACATTTGATTCAGCAATGAATATCGAAATAGAAGGAAATCAAGTTACAGTTACTAGACCAAATGATTTAAAACGTAATAGGTCTTTACATGGCTTAACAAGAACCTTAATTTCTAATATGGTAACTGGGGTAACACAAGGATATACAAAAGAATTAGAAATTAATGGTGTTGGTTATAGGGCTCAAAAGCAAGGTAAAAAATTAGTTCTTTCCTTAGGCTATTCTCATCCTGTTGAAATGGAAGATCCAGATGGTATTAGTACAACTGTTGAAGGTAACAAAATTATAGTTGCCGGAATTAATAAAGAACATGTTGGTCAATTTGCTGCGGAAATTCGTTTCAAACGTCCTCCAGAACCTTATAAAGGTAAAGGTATCAAATACGTTAATGAAGTTATTAGACGTAAAGAAGGTAAAACAGGTAAAAAATAATAAGGTAAAGGAGTGGCATAAATGGTACACAAAGAATCGCGTAGTGACATTCGTGTTAAGAAACACAAAAAAATTCGTAATAAAATTTCTGGTACTGAGCAAAGACCTAGATTGTCAGTATATAGAAGTGAAAAGCATATTTATGCACAGCTAATAGATGATGATAAGGGTATTACTTTAGGTTCATCATCTTCAGTAGTAAAAGATCTAGGACTTGAAAAAGGTTCTGATATAGAAGCAGCTAAGGTGGTTGGAAACGCGATTGCTAAGGTAGCAATTGCTAAAGGTATTAATGAAGTTGTATTTGACCGTGGTGGGTATATATATCATGGGAGAGTTGCAGCTTTAGCAGAGGCCGCTCGTGAAGCTGGCTTACAATTCTGATAAAGGAGGAACTATCGGTGGCAAGAAGACAATTAATTGATTATAAATCATTAGAATTGGCTGAAAAAGTTGTTACAATTAAACGTGTAACAAAGGTTGTTAAAGGTGGTCGTACATTTAGATTTTCAGCTTTAGTTGTTGTTGGAGATGGAAATGGTCACGTTGGTGTTGGGTTAGGCAAAGCAATGGAAATTCCTGATGCAATTAAGAAGGGTATTGAAGATGCTAAGAAAAACTTAATTTATGTTGAGAGAAATGATGTAGATAGTATTTATCATCCGTTAGTTGGAGAATTCGGCGGAGCAAGTGTTCTTTTAAAACCAGCTTTTGAAGGAACAGGAGTTATCGCAGGTGGTCCTGCACGTGCAGTACTAGAACTTGCTGGTATTCGTAATATAAGAACTAAGTCTTTAGGTTCTAATAATAAAAAGAATGTAGTACATGCTACAATTGAAGGGCTTGCTGCACTTAAAACTCCAGCGCAAGTTGCAAAACTTCGTGGAAAATCTGTAGAAGAAATTCTAGGTTAGGAGGAAGTTAAGATGGCAAATATTAAGGTAACTCTTGTAAGATCTACAATTGGAGCTATTCCAAAGCACAAAAAAACAATTCAAGCACTAGGTCTTAGAAAGATTAATAGTAGTAAAGTTCATCAGGACAATGCAGCTATTCGTGGAATGGTTAGTAAAGTTACTCATTTAGTAAAAGTAGAAGAAGTTTAAATGTAAAATACAATAAAAAGGAGGTGCTAGAATGAATTTATCTCAGTTAAGGCCAGTAGAAGGATCTAAACGTAAAGCTTTTAGAGTAGGGAGAGGTCATGGTTCTGGTAATGGAAAATTCGCAGGCAGAGGTCGTGACGGACAAAATTCAAGAGCTGGCGGAGGTACTAGACCAGGTTTTGAAGGTGGACAAATGCCTTTATATAGAAGACTCCCTAAACGTGGTTTTACGAATAGAAATAGTCTTGAAATAGTAGGTATAAATGTAGAATTATTAAATCGTTTTGAAGATGGTACAGCTGTAACTATTGATTTAATGAAAGACGCAGGAATTATTAAAAATTCAAGAGATGGTGTTAAAATTCTTGGAAAAGGTGAACTTACTAAGAAATTAAATATAAGTGCTAATGCATTTAGTAGTGGAGCAATAGCAAAAATTGAAGCTTTGGGTGGAAAAGCAGAGGTGATGTAAGTGTTTAAAACGCTCATAAATGCCTGGAGAGTTCCAGAGCTAAAGCAGAAACTCATTTACACTTTTTGGATGATGGCTTTTATTAGGCTTGGTACGCATATACCTGCTCCTGGGATAGACCCAGCGCAAATTGCTAATATGATGGCTGTAAATTCAGATAATAATTTATTGGGCCTGATGAATGTTATCACTGGTGGAGCATTCACTACTATGGCAATTTTTGCTTTTGGGGTTGGCCCGTATATTACCTCATCTATCATTATACAGCTCTTAACAATTGCTATTTCCAAATTAGAAGAAATATCTAAAGAGGGTGAAGATGGGAAAAAGAGGATTAATAAGTATACTAGATATTTAACCCTTTGTATAGCCACTTTGCAAGCAAGTGCAACCACTCTTATGTTGTATAATGTCAATATTCTTGTTGAACAAAGCTGGTCAGTATTCTTATTAACTTTACTTTCTTTTGTTGCTGGTTCTATGCTTGTCATGTGGATTGGTGAACAGATTACCGTAAAAGGTGTTGGTAATGGAATATCTCTTATAATCTTTATTAATATAGTTGCGTCACTGCCGCAAGAAATTTTAAATCTGTTTTCAGCTGGAAGTGCTCCAATTGCGATTATTGTATTGTTATTATTAGTAGTAATGGTAGCATTTGCAGTAGAGATGTCATTAGGAGAACGCAGAGTTAATGTGCAGTATGCAAAACGTATGTCTGGAAGAAAGGTATATGGAGGCCAGTCTCAGAATATACCTATAAAAGTAAACTTAGCTGGAGTTTTACCTGTTATTTTCTCAATGTCATTAATCCAATTTCCTGAAATACTTACAAATTTGTTTGTTAAAGACCCAAATGAAGCTTGGCTAAATGTAATAGAAAATTTACGATGGACTACTCCAATAGGTGCAATAATTTATATAATTCTTATATTTGCTTTTGCATTTTTTTACTCTACTATTGCATTTAATCCAGTGGATATAGCGGCTAATATGAAGAAAAGTGGGGGGTTTATTCCTGGGATTAGACCTGGTAAACCTACATCAGATTATTTATCTAAGATAGCAACTCATGTCACTTTGTTAGGGGCAATTTTTCTGGCAATATTAGCAATGACGCCGCTCTTATTGCAGACGATTTCAGGAATACCTATTGCTTTTGCAGGAACATCTTTACTAATTGTAGTAGGGGTTGCATTAGAGACTGTGAAGCAATTAGAATCTCAAATGTTAATGCGTCAGTATAAAGGATTTTTATAGAAGGAGAAGGCCGCAGGATGAGATTAATTTTATTAGGTGCACCGGGTGCAGGAAAAGGAACTCAAGCAGAAACGCTGATGGCGCTCTTTGATATTCCTACTATCTCAACAGGCAATATATTTAGAGAACATATTGCTGATAATACACAATTAGGACAGCGTGTAAAAACCTATATAGACTCGGGAGCTTTAGTTCCTGATGAGCTTGTTATAGAATTGGTTAAAGATAGGTTAAAAAAAGATGATTGCCATAATGGAATGATTTTGGATGGATTTCCTAGAACTATTCCTCAAGCAGAAGCGCTAGATATTATGTTAGATGACCTTAATATGCCAATTGACTATGTTATTGATGTTGATGTGGCAGATGAGATTATTATTGATCGTATGTCAGGTAGAACCGTTTGTCCTAATTGCGGTGCTTCTTATCATAAACTATATAAGGTCGAAAAACTACCGGGTAAGTGTGATAAGTGTGATGATTTACTTATCCAAAGAGAAGATGATACCGCAGATACTGTAAGAAAACGTCTTGAAGTTTACCATAGTCAAACTGAACCATTAATTGGATTTTATAGAGCACAAGGCAAGTTGGCTCATGTTGATGGTGTAGGTACATTTGATGAGGTTAGAGCAAGGATTGCGAAAGCATTAGGGGTAATTTAATATGGCTATTTCTATAAAATCTCCACGTGAGATTAATTTAATGAAAGAGTCAGCTGATATTTTGATTGCAGCACATAAGCTGATTGCCCAAAATGTTAGAGTGGGTGTGACAACTAAAGAGCTGGATTCTTTGGCTGATAAATTCATTCGCTCTAAGAATGCAATCCCTTCTTTTAAAGGATTATATGGCTATCCTGCGTCAGCTTGTATTTCAATTAATGAAGAGGTAGTTCATGGGATACCTAGTAATCGAAAGTTAAAAAGTGGAGATATAGTTAGTATTGATATGGGAGTGTTATATAAAGGTTATCATTCTGATGCCGCTAGAACATATCCTATTGGAGAAGTAGCTCCAGAAGTGTTACAATTGGTGAAAGTTACGAAAGAGAGCTTTTTTGAAGGATTAAAATTTGCAAAAGCAGGTAATCATCTAGGACAGATATCATTAGCGATACAGACTCATTGTGAGAATTATGGGTATGGAGTGGTTAGGGATTTGGTTGGGCATGGTATTGGGAAGTCATTACATGAAGACCCACAAGTGCCAAACTATAAACAGCCAGGTCGTGGCGTTAAGCTAAAAGAAGGTATGACACTTGCTATAGAACCAATGATAAATTTAGGTACATGGCAAGTACAAACGTTAAGTGATGGTTGGACTGTTGTATCAAGGGATGGGTTGCCGTCTGCTCATTATGAGAATACTATAGTTATTACTGATGGTGAACCGCTAATTTTGACTCTTGACGCTTCTGAGGAAGATGGGGTGTAAAGATGGTTGATAAATATGTGGTGGGGCAAATTGTATTGTCTAAGTCGGGTAGAGATAAAGGCAGACCATTTATAATAATAGGAGTTGATGATGATTTCGTTTATATTGCGGATGGAATGCTTAGGAAGATTGAGTCTCCGAAGCGAAAAAAAATGAAACATGTACAGCCTACCAATCAAATAGCTGAAAAAATACTCTTAGGTGAACCGCTTACTAATGTTAATCTTAAAGATGCTATTAAAATTTATCTAAATAAGACTTCAAAATAAGGGAGGTTTGTAACTTGGCAAAAAGTGATGTAATTGAAGTAGAGGGAACAGTGTTAGAGAAGCTACCAAATGCAATGTTTAAAGTTGAGATAGAAGGCGGGCATGTTGTGCTTGGTCATATATCTGGTAAGCTTCGCATGAATTTTATCCGTGTATTACCTGGGGATAAAGTAACTGTAGAGCTTTCTCCGTATGATTTAACAAAAGGACGTATTATTTGGCGTTCTAAATAATGTGCTACAGGAAAGGAGAAAAATCATGAAAGTACGCCCATCTGTAAAAAAGATATGCGAAAAGTGTAAGATAATTAAAAGAAAAGGTCGTATTTGCGTTATTTGTGAAAATCCTAAACACAAACAAAAGCAAGGATAAATTAAGGAGGTGCAAAAGTAAATGGCACGTATTGCAGGTGTAGATTTACCAAAAAATAAACGTGTTGAGATTGGTTTGACTTATATCTATGGGATCGGTCGTCCAAGTTCACGCAAGGTTTTAGAAGCAGTAGGAATTGACTTTGATATTCGAGTTAAGGATTTAACAGATGATCAGGTGGAACAAATCCGTGCAGAGATTGATAATACACTTATGGTAGAGGGTGATCTTCGTCGTGAAATCGCCCTTAATATTAAAAGGCTTGTTGAAATTAGTTCATATAGAGGAATTCGTCATAGACGTGGTCTTCCTGTAAGAGGGCAAAAGACTAAGACAAATGCTCGTACTCGTAAAGGACCTAAGAAAACTGTAGCTAATAAGAAGAAATAAGGGAGGTTAACTACTCATGGCAGCAAAAAAGGGGACTAAGAAGTCAACTACACGTAGACGACGTGATAAGAAGAATGTAGAACGAGGTATGGCACATATTCAGTCTACATTTAATAATACAATGGTTACATTAACAGATGCAAATGGAAATGCACTTTCATGGGCAAGTGCGGGTGGACTTGGATTTAGAGGTTCAAGGAAATCTACACCTTATGCAGCGCAAATGGCAGCCGAGACTGCAGCCGTAGCAGCAATGGAATACGGTTTAAAGTCTGTTGAAGTTATGGTTAAAGGCCCAGGTTCTGGGCGTGAAGCAGCAATTCGTGCACTTCAAGCGGCTGGATTAGAAGTAACGCTTATTAAAGATGTTACCCCTGTACCTCACAATGGATGTCGTCCACCAAAACGTAGAAGAGTATAGTTGAATTAAAATATATTTTTCAAAGGAGTGTTTATAGGGTGTTGGAATTTGAAAAACCACAGATTGAAATAAATGGCTTATCTGAGGATGGTAAGTATGGTTGCTTTGTAGTTGAACCGCTTGAAAGAGGATATGGAATGACACTTGGTAATGGGCTTCGTAGAATCTTGTTATCATCATTACCTGGGGCGGCAATAAGCAATGTTAAATTCGAAGGGGTGTTACATGAATTTAGTATTATCCCTGAAGTTAAAGAAGATGTATTAGAAATCATTCTAAACTTAAAAGGTCTTGCTATTAAAGACAATAGTGGAAATATGGAGCCTAAAATGGTTTATATTGAAGCTAGTGGAGAAGGAGTTGTTACGGCTGGTGATATAAAATGCTCGCCGGATATTGAAATATTAAATCCTAATATGTATATTGCGACTTTAAATGGCGAAAAAGACAGTCACTTATATGCTGAACTTACTATAACTAGTGGAAGAGGATATGTAGGCATAAACAAATTGAAGAAGTCGGATTTACCTATTGGGGTAATTCCTGTTGATGCAAGCTATACTCCAGTAGAGCGCGTAAATTTTAAAGTAGAAGACACCCGTGTTGGACAACAAACTGATTATGATAAATTAACGTTAGAGGTTTGGACTAAAGGTACTCTTAGACCAGACGAGGCAGTGAGTTTAGCTGCAAAAGTATTAAGTGAACATTTGAATTTATTTATAGATTTATCAGAAAATGCTAAAAATGCAGAGATTATGGTTATTAAAGAGGATGATTCTAAGGAAAAAACTTTAGAGATGACAATTGAGGAACTTGATTTGTCTGTTAGATCTTTTAACTGTTTGAAACGAGCAGGAATTAATACTGTGGAAGATTTGATTAATAAAACAGAAGAAGAGATGATGAAGGTTAGAAACTTAGGTCGTAAATCTTTAGAAGAGGTATTCCATAAGTTACGTGAATTAGGTTTTGAACTTAGACCGAATGACGATTAGGTTATTTTAAAGAGAGCTATTTTGTAAGTTCTATAGTATATGTTAAAATTATAAAACTTAGGATATAGGTCTAGGGAAGCTAAGATTAGAGCTAAAAACGAATGAGTATAAAAAATCAAAGGAGGGCTAAAGACATGGCACAAAGAAAACTTGGACGTAATGCATCTCAACGTAAAGCATTACTTCGTAATCAAGTAACAAATCTCTTATACCATGGAAGGATTAGAACAACTGAAGCAAAAGCTAAAGAAATTCGTAAAATTACTGAAAAAGTTATTGCCATGGCTGTTCGTGAAAAAGACAACTATGAAGAGGTAACTGTGACTGTAAAGGTTCCTAAAAAAGATAGTGATGGTAGACGTGTTAAAGAAAAAGCATCAGGTAAAACTGTCACAATTTATGAAGAGGTTGAAAAAACTATTAAGAAGGATAACCCTTCACGTTTACATGCTAGAAGACAAATGTTAAAGGTTTTATATCCTGTAACTGAAGTTGAAGGCAATAAGAAAAGACAAGCTAAAAAGGTAGATTTACCAGATAAGTTATTTAGTGAGATTGCTCCAAAGTATACAGACCGTAATGGTGGATATACAAGAATTACTAAATTAGGGCCACGTAAAGGTGATGCTGCTGAGGAAGTTATTATTGAGCTAGTATAAGAAGAAGGGATTAAGAATATTCTTAGTCCCCTTTTTTTGTGTTTAAACTATGTTTATAATTAATATGTACTAGGTAGAATATTTTTAACATAGTTATTATGGAAAGGAGTGTTGTATGAGATTAATTATAGAGGCTAAGGATTTAGTTCATGAGTATTACACTGAGGATGAAGAGGGTAAGGTTGAGTCTAAGGTAAGAGCTTTGGATGGGCTGTCTGTTAAGGTGGATGAAGGTGAGTTTTTAGTAATTTTAGGACATAACGGTTCAGGGAAATCGACTTTTGCCAAGCATTTAAATGGGATATTAATAGCTAAAGAAGGTGTGTTGGTAGTAGATGGATTGGATATGGCAAAAGGAGAAAATATTTGGAAAGTGCGTGAAAATGTTGGTATGGTATTTCAAAATCCAGATAATCAAATTGTGGCAACTATCGTAGAAGAGGATGTTGCATTTGGAGTTGAGAATTTAGGGGTGCCTGCAGATGAAATTAGAAAGAGAGTTGATGGGGCTTTAGATACTGTGGGAATGTCTGAGTTTAAAAGAATGTCTCCTAATCAGTTATCAGGTGGCCAGAAGCAACGTATTGCAATAGCAGGAATAATTGCTATGCAACCGAAATGTATAATTTTTGATGAATCAACGGCAATGTTGGATCCTATTGGACGTAGGCAAGTGATGGATACTATGACTATGCTAAATAAAGAATTTGGTATTACTATAATTCATATTACTCATTATATGGAAGAGGCTATTTTGGCAGATAGAATAATTGTAATGGATAAAGGTAAAGTGTACTTAGA
>MDSP01000057.1_pt1 | contig 25397 bp, 18 predicted proteins | sample 1005811 | NCBI WGS metagenome assembly MDSP01 (sample SAMN05526596, study PRJNA338239) | gut metagenome | isolation source: stomach gut content | host: Naso elegans | place: Saudi Arabia: Red Sea | collected 2011-04
TAGATGTTTTCTATGGGTAAAACAATATTAAAAATAAATATTATGTAAACTCTAGCATACTATAAAAAGCTTGTCAAGCACATTAATTACCCCTTTTCTCCTAAATTAATCAAACACTAAGACTAAGGAGATAAACTATGGTAACAGAAGCAATGGAAAACCAACTTTTAGATTTTATTAATGATACTTCAGAAAGTTTTTATAAGGTAGATAAATCTATCAATAAATTAAAGGACCTTTCAGACCGTGCAAGAATGATATATATGTATTTGGTAGATAGATTTAAATTAAGCTTAAATAATAAGGAATTCAAAGATGCTGGAGGAGTTTTTATTATTTATGGACAAGAAGCCCTTGGAGAAATGATGGGTCTTTGTCGTCAAACAGTTGCTAAATACTTAAATGAACTAGAAAAATGGGGGCTTATTAGAAAAAAACGTATGGGTCTTACTAAAGCCAATAAAATGTATTTTCCTGTTGCTTCTATGATAGAGGATAGAAAAGCAGCAGAAAAACCTCCAGTGCCTAAAAAGGACGAACAAAAACTTGACACTAATGCTAAAGAAGCAGAACCTATGTTTAAAACAATAACTGAACTTAGATGTTATGAATATTGTAAGCAAGTTCAACACATCTATATGCCATTTACCCCTGTTGATGATGATGTCTTTGATAGCATAGAGGAAAATAAGGATTATAGTTATCTAAAAGATTATGAATGGCCACAAGAAGTTGAAGAGGCTTATACTGCCTGCACTGGGCGTATCAAATTTGAATTAAGAATTGTAATGAAAGAAAAGTTAGAAAGACTTAATGGGAAATGGGATTTAATTATATTGGCTGTACGACTTGCAATTAAACATAATAGGTGTGATTTACAAACTCTTCTAGGTATTGTTAATGATTATTTGAGGCAAAATGTTAGAAATGTTACAGAGGCTCGACAAACGTATTGTAGGCTTACTAATCAGCACAAACGACGAAAATGGAGACCAACCGGACCAGATATTTATTTCCCTGGGCAATATGAGGCGCATATAAAATATAGACAAAGCCTGCAAAATTAGCCCTGTTTTAAATAAAAGTACTTTTAATCTACTTTTTATCGGTCTTATATAAAAAACTAAATATAGCTCAATTTTGAGGCGTTAGAGCAAACTACTATTATATTATAAATAAATCTTTCCTTTTTTTACCCAAATTAAGGAGGTCTAATTTGGTTGTTATTTTTTTAGGAAAATTGTATAATATAGTTAGGGGGGGTGAGTTTGTGAGGAATGAAACTCTAAGAAGATTAATTGGTAAAAATAGCTATTATTATTTAACCAAATTCCAAAAAATTGAGGATACTAATACTAAGGTGAGCTTTAATGTTTCGGGGTTCTTATTTAGTTATTTTTGGTTATCATATAGAAAAATGCATAAAGAAGCTATAATTGCCTTTGTACTTACTGTAATTTGTAATAGTGTACAACCAACTTCTGGGCTAATTTTATCTATTTTGATTGGTGCTTTTGGAAATTATATGTACTATAAACATTTGACAAATCATTATGAATATATGCAAACCTTAGATAGTGTGAAACAAGAAGCTTTTATTGATGCTGTTGGTGGTACGTCGTGGAAGTGGATTTTAATTTATTGGGCAATAACTATTAGTTTTTTTATGTTAGCAATAAGTAGTCTACTGCTCATATTATAACAAGCGTGGAGGCATAAATGAATAATAAACTTCTAGAACAGCTTATTCAAAAAAATAGTGGGTATTATTTAAATGTGTTTCAAAAATTTGAGCAAACAGGTGGCAAGATAAGTTTTAATTTATCTGGTTTTATATTTAGTTTTATTTGGTTATTTTATAGAAAAATGTATACTCAAGCTATAATTCATTGTGTAATTTTTATAGTGGGGTGTATTTTTGATATGGGCTTAATAGCCTCAATTTCTGTGGGATTTTTTGGAAATTATATGTACTATTCTCATCTTAATGGTCATGTTGAGAATATAAAAAGTTTAAGTAGAAATACTAAATCTGAAGTTATTAATCAGGTTGGTGGAACTGTCTGGTAATTAATATACATAAAATTAGGAATAAATGCATAATTTATTTCTTTTTTTTTGCGTTTTAAATATAAAATTTAATGTATAAATATACGATTTGAGTTTTGGATATATTTACCATTAAATTTTTGTAAAAAACTGTGATATGCAAGAAATAAAAATATGTGAGGAACAATATTTTGGGCTTATCCACTGGTTGTGATGACTTATCCACATTTAGTTGGGGATAACCTGTGTTTTTGTGGGTTTTGGGAAGTTAGATGAAATCTTCTTCCACACTTTTTTTGAAATTAATAATCCAGATGATTGACTTTTCTATAATTTTTTATTTTGGGATTTAATTTATGGTGTTTTCTTATATTTGGACGCAAAAAAAGCTTAATCACTGGGTTGTGATTAAGCTTTTTTGTTATTATTGAGCGTTGTAAGCAGCTTCTACTTTTTCTACTAATGTGTTATCTGTAACTCCAGATACTTTTGTAAATGCTCCTTTTACTCCGTTTTCTTCTAAGTGTTTTTTAAGTTCTGCAGATTGTGCGTCAGTTTCATCAAAATAGTGAAGTGCTGATGCAATTCCTGTTACTAAGTTATCTACAGCGAACCCAAATTCGTTAGCTGTTGTAAGAGGTTTTACTAAACGGTCTGTTGAGCTTAATTTTCTAAGTGGTTCACGACCAACACGTGTTACGCTATCATTTAAGTGTGGGTTTTTAAATCTGTTAATGATTTTATCAATGTATGCGTGGTGAGCTGTTTCATCAAAAGAATACTTTTTGATTAGAGCGTTTCCACTTTCCATCATTGCACCTTTAACAACTTTTAAGATTTCTGGATCGTTGATACTTTGTTCTACTGTGTCATATCCTTTTTGAACTCCAAGGTAAGCAGTTACAGCATGACCACAGTTTAATGTAAATAATTTTCTTTCTAAGTATGCACTTAAGTTATCAACTAAAGTCATTCCTTCGATTTGTGGAATTTCACCTTTAAATCCATCTTTTTGTACGTCCCACTCATAATAACTCTCAACGATAACGTCTGCTACGTTTTCTGTAGTTACTGGAGGTACAATTCTATCTACTGCACAGTTAGGGAACCCGAAGAATTCATCTGCATAAGCTTTTGCTTCATCGCTTAGGTTTTCGTAAACATGCTCTTTTAATGCACTACTTCCGTTGATTGCATTTTCACAAGCGATTACGTTAACGATTGTTTTAATTCCAGCTTCCATTCTTTTTGTGATACCTTTTGCAATTGATGGAGCAATTCTTGGTAATACAAGTAGTCCTACTGCTGTTGTAATAAGTTCTACTTCTGGTTTTGCAAGCTCATCAATCATTTCTGGAGAAGTTGAGATAACTCCAGATACGTTTTTAATTTCTTCTTCGCTTTTTACTTCATCGTATACAAAAACTGTATACTTGTTGTCTGTGTTAAGAGCGTTGATTACTGCTTCGTTAACATCTGCGAATACTACGTGGTAACCTGCATTTGAAAGTAATGCTCCGATAAATCCACGTCCAATGTTTCCACCACCAAATTGAATTGCACTTTTCATTTTTATATCCTCCTAAGATACACCTAAAATAAATAAAAAAACTTAATTTGTTAAACTTATGCCATTCTTGTACTACTTATGCCAACTTTTTTTGGACACTACAGCAGTACAAAATTTTTTGAGCATATGGTCTTGTATAAATTTTATAACATATGATGATTTTATGCAAGCTATCATTTAATTTTTTTTATAATAAAGGACCTAAAGTATTATATACTCTAAGTCCTTCATAATATGTGACGCTAATTTTCTAGTATGCGTCATTATTTTGTGTTAAATTTTAAGCAAATAATTTTAATACTTCTTCTGGTGTTTTAGCGTTTAATAATTGTTCGATTTGATCATCATCTTCAACTACTTCTGCAATTTTTGCTAATAAGTCAAGATGCTCATCACCAATTCCTGCGATACCAAAGATTAATTTAGCTTTTTCACCATCAACGAATTCAATACCTTCTGGACATTGTAAGAATACGATACCAGTTTTCTTAACGTGTTTCTTAGCTTCACCAGTTCCGTGAGGAATAGCTACTCCAAGTCCCATGTAAGTTGAAACTTTACGTTCTCTCTCAACCATTGCGTCGATATATCCTGCATCTACACAACCTAAGTCATGAAGAAGTTTTCCTGCTTCTCTGATTGCTGATTCTTTATCCATTACTGGTAATCCAATTCTAATACCTTGAGCTACCATTACTTCTTGACCAGGAGCCGCAGATGGTGCTGGAGCTGAAGGAGCTGGAGATGGTGCTGGAGTTGCTCCACCTTTAGAATTTGCGATTTCAGTGTATAATTTGTTTAAGTTTTCGTCTGCTAAGAAGTTTCCGATTGTGATAACTAATGGACGACCATTTACAACTTTAACACGGTCTTTTAATACTTCTTGACATACTACGATATCAGCATCTGGTGGTACACTATCTACTGATGTGTTGATTACTGTAATTCCTGTGTTTAAATCTTTAATACGATTTCTGAACTTTGTAGCTCCCATCGCACTAGAACCCATTCCAGCGTCACAAGAGAATACGATTTTGTTAACTGTTGCTGGTAATTTAATATCTTGAGGTGCTGCCATACCTTTAGATTGGCTCTTCATATCGCTCATTTTTGCTTGTGCCTCTTCTAAACTTTGCTCAGAAGACATTTTTAAGATTGGAACTGATACTGCAAATGATACTGCTGTTGCAATAGCAACCCCGATTAAGATTAATAATGTATCTCCTTTTGGTGCAACTGCTAAGTAAGCGATGATTGAACCTGGTGAAGATGGTCCTACTAATCCTGCTCCTACCATTGCATAGTAGAATACTGCTGCTGCTGAACCTAAGATTGGTGCAATAATCATTGTTGGGTTCATTAAGATGTATGGGAAATAAATCTCATGAATACCACCAAAGAAGTGAATGATTGCAGCCCCTGGAGCTGAATCTTTTGTTGCTTTGTCTTTTGCAAATAACATATAAGCTAATAATACCCCAAAACCTGGTCCTGGATTTGATTCAATTAAGTACATGATTGATTTTCCAGCTTCTTGAGCTTGCTCAATTCCAAGTGGTGTAAAGATACCGTGGTTTAATGCGTTGTTTAAGAATAATACTTTTGCTGGCTCTACGAATACAGAAACTAATGGTAATAAACTGTTTTCTACTAACCAAGCAACTCCTACTGATAAAAATCCTAAAATTGTTGTCATTACTGGTCCGATTGCATAGTATCCAAAGATTGCAAGGAACATACCAATAATACCAACTGAGAAGTTATTTACTAACATCTCAAAACCTGCTTTAATTTTTCCTTCAACAGCTTTGTCGAAAGTTTTTAATACAAGACCTGCAAATGGTCCAATAACCATAGCTCCCATAAGCATTGCTTGGTCTGCTCCACCAACAACCCCCATAGTTGCTATTGCACCAGTAATCGCACCACGATCGCCAGCTAACATCTTACCACCTTGGTACCCGATAAGTACTGGTAGTAAGTAGATTAAAATTGGGTCTACTAATGTTGCTAAGTCTGCATTAGGGAACCAACCATCAGGAATAAATAATGCTGTAATTAAACCCCATGCAATAAATGCACCGATGTTTGGCATAACCATTCCGCTTAGAAACTTACCAAATTTTTGTAATGCTTGTTGCATACTGCTCACTCCATTCTTTGTTTAATAATAGATTTGTAAAATGAGGTTAGACTTTTTTCTAACTCATTTTTGATGTGACCTAACTCTTTTTGTTTAACAGCCAAATAAAAGGGTTTTTGTTCTATTAATGATGTACTAATCCTGCTCATAACATCACTATGTGCCTTTACATTATCATAAGGCATCAACATAACTATAGCACCAACCACTTCATTAGCCCCAAACTTTGCAGGACTTAAAATTCTTACATAGCCAAAACGACATTTGTCAACTCCTTTTGTTTTGCAGTGTAGCAATAACATTTTGTAAGGAGCTATGTACGTTTCGGCGATAGCTTCACGCTCTAAAAGATTAGATTTAACTAACTCAAAGGAATTAGTATCATCAGTAAAAACTTTAGCTACAACTTCAATTAACTCAAACTTTGTTTCCACACTACGTAATCGATATAATAATGAAGTTTCTATGATATTTAGAATACAACTGCCAAGCTCTGTAATATAGGCTATTTCTTCTTTAATATCTACTTCGTAATTGACCGATTTTAATTTTGTGTGTAGGCTAGGCGATAAATTTTTAAGTTTATCTTTAAGAAGCACTCTATCAGGTTCAAGAAGCACCGGATTTACGTAAATAACTGGAAAATCTATATCGATAGTAACAGTTGAAATAATTAGGTCAATGCCTTTATCAATTAGAGTTTCTTTATCCATCTCTCTAATAGAACCAACTTCTTTTATGTATAACTGTGGAAAATGTTTTTTTAAATTAACAGCTAACATTTTAGATGTACCTATGCCTGTTGGGCAAACAACAATTGCAGTTATTTTCCCATGTTTTTCTTTTAGTCTTTCATAAGAAGCGCAAAAATGTGTTGCAATAAAAGCTATTTCATCTTCAGAAATTGACTTCACATCTAGTTTACTTTTTAGGGTGTTACAAGCTTTTGCTACAGCATAAAAAATATCACCATATTCTGTTTTTATCGTAGAAATATGGCTATTACTAACAGGTACTTTTAGGGCAATTCGTGGTAGAAGTTGCTCTATGTGATTGCATAAGTCTTCTATTAATAATGAGTCTTTCATAAATGAAATATCAAGCTCTGTTTCTACAATATCAATCATACATAAAACAGATTGGCGAATATTGATTAAGTGAATACTCACTCGACTCTCATCATCTTTAGAATGCACAAATCCACTAATTAAATACATAGTAATAACTGCTATCTCATCAGATGTACAACTTATTTGATATTTATTAGAAATCATATTAGCAACTTCCATACCAATTTCGTATGCGTTTTCGTGCTTTAATTTTTCCAAAATATCTAAGTCCACTTTGACAGGTTGGTTATTTTTTATACGTCCTAACATAACACATAAATATAATGAAAGATACATATATCCAGTGTCTGTGTACTCAACCCCAAATCTCTCTTTAATGTCATCTAAGATGTCTTCAATTTCTGTTTTTGGGTACTTAGAAACTAACCCAAATGATGTTGCTTGAAGTGGCTCAGTATAGTAGCTATATAATAAACTTACTATTAATTGCCTAATACTTCGCTCCCTTCCTGTAATAGAAATTCCTACCCCTTGCTTTCTAATTAAAGCAATATTGTAACTATTTAGCCAAGTTTCAATAGCATCTAGGTCAGAACTTAATGTTCCTTCAGAAATTTTGAACTTATCTAAAAAATAAAATGACTTTAAAACATCATTAGCCATTAGTAATTCTATTAAGATAAGTTGAACCCTATCTTCTTTAGAATATACTGTCCTTATTTTTTCCTCCTCAAGCAAAGCCAAAATAAACTCGCTATCATCGGAGTTAGTCATAATTCCAACACCATGCTTTTTTACAAACATAAAATCATTTTCATCAAACCAAAGTTCAATAGTTGGCATTTCCCTTAAAATTGTTCTACGGCTTACTTTAAGTCTTTCTGAAATTGTAGAAACTGTAACAGGGTTATCCGTAACCAAAATTTCTATAATAGCTTTTTGCCTAGATGTTAGGATACTTTTTTTGTTTCCCATGTGCTAAATCAACCTCTCTATAAATTATTATAAGTCAATTTTACTATATATTCAACTCAAACATCTAGTACTTTTGTCAATAAAACTTAGTGACACATTTAACACGATGATTTTTCTTGATATTTAGCCAAATTGACATTAGCATATATTTATTTATGTACGTTTTGCATAAACAATGACTAAAAAGCTGTAATCATTTACTAAAATCAAATATTGTAAAATGATTACAATTTATATTTAGTATAAGCCAAAACTAATAATTTATACAAGAAGTAGCACTTAATCATTATAATACATTTTCATAAATATATTGAGTAGATGTTTAGGTGGGTGGCTTATGGACAAAAATTTCACATTATCACGATTTTTCAATTTGGATTTACGAAGTTATTCATAAAAACTGTTTGGTTTTTTTGATTGGGTGGGATTTGGAAAGCTAGAATTTTTTGAGGCATATAGTAAAAAAGCCAAAAAAAGCACACCTGTTGGTATGCTTATAGGCAAAATTTATCATGTAGAGCTTTCATTGCTGTTTTCATGTAGTCTTTATCTATTAAAATAGAAATTTTGATTTCTGATGTTGAGATTAGGTGTATGTTAATGTGGTTATCATACATTGCTTCAAACATTTTTGAGGCAATACCCGCATCAGCAACCATTCCTGCTCCTACTATAGACACTTTTGCCAAATCTTGATTATAATCAACTGCTGCAATGCCCCAGCGTTCTTTGTTAGCTTCGATAACATTTTTAGCATCGTTTAATGATGCACAATCTACTGTAAATGAAATATCTCTTGTATTATTTTGCCCCATAGATTGGATTATAATATCTACAACTACATCAGCTTTTGCTAATGCTGAAAATATTTTGAATGCTTGCCCTGGGGCATCTGGTGCACCTATTAAAGATATTCTTGCAACATCATCTTCTCCAGCAATACCACTAATTAACATTTTCTCCACTTTACATTCCTCCTTAACAATAGTTCCTGTTGCACGAGTTAAACTAGAGCGTACAACAAGTTCAACCCCATATTTTTTGGCCATCTCAACCGAGCGATTATGAAGTACTTTTGCTCCTAGTGATGCAAGCTCTAACATCTCATTGTAAGAAATTGCTTCGATTTTTTGGGCATTTGGTACAATTCTTGGGTCAGCTGTATAAACTCCTTCAACGTCTGTATAAATTTCACATAAATCTGCCCCTAAAGCTGCGGCTATTGCAACTGCTGTAGTGTCAGAACCACCTCTTCCTAATGTTGTTATATCTTCAAATTTGCTAATTCCACAAAATCCCGTAACAACAACGATATTTCTTCTTTCTAATTCACGGTTTAGCCTAGTTGTTTTAATTTCTTTTAGTCTAGCAATTCCGTGAGATGAAGTTGTAATCATGCCAACTTGATATGCGTTTAGTGAAACTACTGGATATCCCATATTTGAGAGTGCCATAGCTAATAGTGCTACAGATTGTTGTTCCCCTGTTGATAATAGCATATCCATTTCTCGTTTTGATGGGCTATCACAAATTTCATGAGCTTTTTTTATTAAGTCATCTGTAGTATCACCTTGGGCAGATAATACAACAACAACATTATGACCAGCAGTATAAGTTTCTACTACTCTGTTTGCAACGTTTAAAATTCTTTCGGTATTAGCAACTGAGCTACCACCAAATTTTTGTACAACTAACAATTAAAATCACTCCTTCAAAAAATTAATGCTTAAGAAATAACATAAAAGGATATATCATTTTTATCAATATCAAATTCATATGCAAGTTTTCGCATAATATCCAACTTTATATTTGTAGAGTTTTTTGTTTCTATAAAAATATTATCACAGATTTCAACAGGCCTATTTAAATTGCTAGGGTTTGTAGAGATTAATTGAGTTAAGTTTTTATGCTTCCCATCAGCAATTTCTGCTAATAATACGTTATCTATTGAATAAAGTTGCCTACAAAATTTGCTTAAAAAATCTACCCAACTTGCTACAGTATATTCACGATTATTAAACGTAAAATTTTTAACCGTAACATTAGTGAAATCTATGTCATCGCTCAAATAATACTGATCGCATGAATTTTTTTGAAGATGACTAACTTTAGGATATTTCCAGATACTTATACATCGGTCAATTAAGATTTTAGAACGTTTTTTAATTTCTTCTTCGTTCCAAGTATCGAGGGTAGCTAAATATTTATTTAAATAGAGGGTACTTTCCCTAAAACCATTTTTCATATCTCTTTTTTCTATAAAAGAGTGATTGCTTAGTTTGGAATTATATCCTGTTAGAGTAAGGTTTCCAAGTGTATTGACATATTGACTGTGAATATCCCTATACTTAGCACCTAATGTTTTTTTCCATTCTGCTGTAAGAGTTTGGGGCATAATATGTTCAATTGATAAAGCCTCTTTATCACGTTTCATTAATTCAATAACATTAATTGTTTCTCTTTTATCAAATGTTTCTAGAACATGGAACAAACATTCTTTACTATCTTTTAATCTGTAAAGATTTTTTGTTGAGAGACTTTTTTTAAATTCCTCATCTTCAGGAAATCGTCCTGTCCCAGTTTTTCCACATAAAATTTCTGCTATAGCTCTATCATAACTTTTACCAATATTCTTCTGTTTATTTTTCATTTCTTTATGCAGGGTAGCAAATGTAGTATTTAAACTGTTAGTAGCTACTCCACAAATATTACGTCTTAGAATATAACTCTGTAGAATTTCTAAAATATTGATAAATTCTATTTTACTAATAATTTGCTCTTCATAATCATCAAACAATCCAAGCAAAAAGGGGTAGCTAACATTTAATTTTAGTTTGTTAAGATAGCCAATATTAGCAATTATAGGATTGCTATCAAAATAATTAGCATTAATAATATTCTTGTAATAAACAGAAAATTGGTGTAAATTTTTAAGAATATCTTTTGCACTTAGCTTATTGCGTTCAACATACTTTTTAAAAACTATATAAACTTTAGCTTTTTTAGGAATGTCACCCATTTTGAAAGTTAAATAATGTCTAATAAATTCACTAGTTTCGTTATTAACATTTTTTTCAATCTCATACCAGTAGTCAGTGTATAGCTCTTCTTGTTGTTGGGGAGATTGTTTTAGCAACAAAAAGTTACGAATTCTATCAGCTTCTGTTAAATCTAAACCAGTTGAATTTAAACTTTCAAAAATTAGTTGTGGATCATCTTCAGAGGCTAACTCGATATCTACAATTTTTAATTTGCGAATTGTAGTATTATAAAAGAGTTTTAAATTTTCTAGTGATTTCTCTTCAAGGCCATCTTTAAAAAATTCATAAAAAAATTCATAGTTAGTTGTAATATTACAATTTTTGATGAAATTCTTTTTCTTAAATAAAGCTTCATATGCTTTTTTATCATCTTTAATTGGTTTTAATTTAATTTTATCATCTTCATTTCTTGGATTTCTATTTTGTAGATAATAAAACATAATTTCATCTATGAGCTTATCTGTATTATCCATTTCTAGATATTTATCCTCTAATACATGACAAATTGCAAGCAATAACAAAGAAATGGTAGTAATTCTTTGTTGCCCATCAATAATTAGAACCTCTTGTCTATTGGTAGTAAATGAAACTACTGAACCTAAAAAGTGATTATTATAATCATTTTTAATAATATCTTGAATATCGTCGAGTAACCGATTACAGTGTTCAATTTTCCAATTATAATTTCTTTGATAAAGGGGAATTATAAAGTTTTTATTGTTCCCCTCAATAAGGTCTACAATAGCTATATCTTGTACTTTCATAAATTATTTTTCACCTCCTTTATATTTTAATCTTTTTGGTGTATCCATGATAAATACGCATTAACAAAACGCTCAATATCACCGTCCATTACTGCCGAAACATTCCCTATTTCTTCGCCAGTACGATGGTCTTTTACTAAGTTGTACGGGTGAAAAACGTATGAGCGAATTTGAGAACCCCACCCAATTTCTTTTTTCTCCCCACGTATACCATCGAGTTTTTGTAATTGCTCCTCACGCTCAATTTCATAAAGTTTAGACTTTAGCATTTGCATAGCTTTCTCACGATTTTGAATTTGAGAACGTTCGTTTTGACAAGATACTACAACTCCAGAAGGTAGATGTGTAATTCTTACTGCAGAGTCTGTTGTATTAACGTGTTGCCCTCCTGCTCCTGAAGAACGAAAAGTGTCAATTCGCAAATCCTCAGCCTTAATATCAACTTCAACATCATCAGATAATTCAGGCATAACATCACAACTAGCAAACGAAGTGTGACGGCGACCAGATGAGTCAAATGGAGAAATTCGTACAAGTCTATGAATTCCTTTTTCGGATTTTAAATAACCATACGCATTATCTCCAGTTACTTCAAATGTAACGGATTTAACTCCAGCTTCGTCTCCATCTTGCATATCAAGCACACGAACTTTATAGCCTTTTGAAGTTGCAAACCTAGAGAACATACGAAATAGCATATTGTTCCAGTCACAAGCTTCTGTACCTCCTGCTCCTGCATGTAAAGAAATGATGGCATTATTAAAATCATATTCTCCACTTAATAAGGTAGAAATACGCATTTGTTCGTAATATTCAAAAAATGTAGTAGACTCTTCAAGAGCTTCTTTTGCCAGAGCTTCATCATTTTCTTCAATAGACATCTCAATAAGTGTTAGGCAGTCTTCATACAATGAAGTAAGTTTTTCAAAGTTCTCTATAATAAGTTTGTTTGCTTTTATAGATTGCAAAACTTTTTGTGCATTGTCCATATCATTCCAAAATTCGGTACACGAAGATTGTTCTTCTAGGTTATTAACTAATTGACGAACATTAGCAATGTCAAAGAGAGTTCCCCATTTCGGTAATTTTTGATTGGTAAGGTGCTAGAGAAAGTTTTAGCTGTTCTAGTTCCAACATTATATCAACTCCTTTAAGTTTAATTTTTCTCTATTATTATAGCACATTTTTAAAATATGAACATATATTCTTATTTACGAGATATACTTATATACAAGTTAAAGAATATGCATTGAAATAATTAATAAAATAAGTTATAATTAAACAGGAAAATTTACAGTTTAGTTACATATTTTTAGAAATTTAAACACCACTTACCTTAATAATAAGAAATCGGAAAGGATACTATTATGAGAAAAAGGAAATCTCTATCTAGCCAAATTAACTTGATTTTTAGTATTATTGTCGCAGTTTTAATTATGACAATATCAACAGCACAACTAATTACAACTATTAATTTACAATTAAAATTAGCTCGTACTTACATTGATGATAATGCAAATATTGCAATGGGGTATTTATATGGATATTTAGATACAAATACGGCATTATTAAATGCTCTTGCTACTGATATTTCTAAGCGAGAGGCGTTTAAAGATGTTGAGGACCTTGAGAGTTATTTGGCTCTTCAGGCGGCAGGCCGTAATGATATTTTTTGTATTTATTATGCTCATCATGATGGTGGGTTTGCAGACTCAACTTTTTGGAAACCCCCAAGTGATTGGGACGCTACATCTACAGAATGGTATGTTTCAGCGGCAACTTCTAATGATGTTTTTATTTCTGACCCATATGCAGATGTATCAAATAATGAGCAAGTAATTACTTTCTCTCGTGCTGTTTATGATAGTTATGGTAAGGTAGTCGGGGTTCTTGGGATTGATGTTTTTGTTGCAACAGTTAATGAGCTTCTTATTCACCTTGAGCGTGATGGTTTATTTTTGATAGTTGTTGATGATAAGTATGATGTTATGTTGCACCATGATGAGAGGTTTTTGCCAACTGTTGATGGGTCATACAATCTTCTTGATCTTAGCCCAGATTATGAGCGAGTTTTGGTTTATGAAGGAGATAGAACAATTGAACTTATTGATTGTTATGGCAAAGAGGCGTATGTTAGTTATAAACCTGTTGTAGGGACTCATTGGTATATTATTTCTCATTATGAGAGTGATTTTATTGCAGATATTATTGTTGCAGAGATTATTGAGGCTATTGTATTTGTATTTATGGGGGTTATAACAATTTTTATTACTACACGTTTAGTTTGTCGTAAATTTGTAGGACCAATTGAAGAAATTTCTCGTTGTCTTATCGAAATTAAAGATGGTAATTTGGGTGTAGATACTTCTCATATTCAAACTACTACAAATGAAACTTATGAGTTAGTTGCATCATTAAATGAGTTATCAGGGTTTTTAAATTCATATATTGATGAGATTTCTAAAGTTCTTGGAGAATATGGTCAAGGTAATTTTGCTGTACGTACAACTATGTTTTATAAGGGAGATTTTGAGGGGATTAAAATTTCTTTAATTGATATTGCAGATAGATTATTAAACTTAATTAATGCTACTAGTCATGCCGCAGGAGATGTAAATTTGGCTGCTGGAGATTTGGCAGGAGCCGCAACAGAGCTTGCAGATTTAACTATTGAGCAAGCGTATTTGGTACAAGAATTTAGAGCTTTAACGGGAGATGTTACTGAGGAGGTTATATCTTTAATTGGAGATATCGGAAATGCAAGCTCTATTGCAGATGATATGGCAACTGTTGCACATGAGAGTCGTTTGTCAGGAGAAGATTTGGTAAGCTCTATGAGTTCTATTGGTTCATCAGTAAGAGAGATGGCAGATGTTGTTGCAGTTATTGGAGATATTGCCGAGCAAACAAATTTACTTGCGCTAAATGCATCTATTGAGGCAGCAAGAGCAGGGGAAGCTGGTAAAGGGTTTTCTATTGTTGCAAATGAGGTACGTGATTTATCAATAAAAACTGGAGATGTATTACAAGATATTTATAAGATGATTGGGGATAGTGTTTATAACCTAGAAGTTGGGGAAAAGATGGTATCTACTACTGTAGATGCACTTATTCATATGGAAGAAGCATCTTTTGACTCACGCAAAAATGCAAAATTATTGTTAGATAGAGCAAATTCTCAAAGGGGTGCGCTTGATGAGATGGTGCAAAAGACTCAATTTCTTGAGCAAGAACTTTCTCGTAACACTGCAATTAGTGAGGAAAATGTGGCGATTAGTGAGCAATTAGAGTCACAGGCTGATGATATGAAAAAGTTAATAGACGAGTTTATAATTTAGGAGGGGTGCTTGCCCTTCTTTTTTTTGTAGAAATTTTTCTGTAATAGGGGCTTGTTTTTTGGTAGATTATTATGAAAATGCGAATGAATTGCAAATTTATATTGACTGTTGCATTTTTGGATTTTATAATTGGGTTTATATTTTGGAGAGGAGAAGAGGGTTTTGGGTTATAATACTATAAATCGAAAAATAGTCTTAGATTTTTTGCAAGATAATTCGGATAGATTTATTTCGATTGGAGATATTTGTAATGAGTTTGAGCGATGTGGGCGTTCTATTAATATTTCTACAGTATACAGGCTGATGGATAAATTAATTAAAGAAGGTGTTATTACTCGTCATATTGAAGATAAGAAGTCATATTTTCGATTTGTGAGTGAGCAGTGTTCTTCACATCTTCATATGAAATGTAGTGTTTGTGGAATTGTGCGTCATTTGCCAAAAGATTTGCTTGAGGCATTAAGTGATTTTTATGGATTTAAGGTTGAGTATGAACGCTCTATTATTCAGGGGGTTTGTACTGTTTGTAAATAGGAGGATATTATGAGAAAATTTTTATTAGGTGGAGCTTTAATTACACTTTGTTCAGTTGTTGCTGGTTGTGGAAGTAGTAGTGCTTTAGATACTCCTAGTAATAATGCTGTAAATGATGATAAGTTTAATGTACTTTGTTCTAGTTATCCAGTTTATGAGTGGACTCGTGCTATTGTTGGAGATGATACTAATGTAGAAGTTAGTTTGCTTATGAATAATGGGGTTGACCCACACAATTATCAAGCTTCGGCTAGTGATATTGCAAAAATTAGTGAGAGTGATTTAGTTATTTACATAGGTGGTGATTCTGAAGGGTGGATTGATGATGCTTTATTTAATCTAAAAGATGTGCATTATGTAAGTTTGGTTCATGAGCTTTCTGGGTTTGTGTTAGAAGAAAATTTGGATAATATTTTTAATGCTTCAGATTGTTGTGAAGAAGACCACACACATGACCATGACCACGAAGATGAATGTGAAGATGAATGTTGTGAAGAAGACCACGCACATGAACATGACCACGAAGAAGAATGTGAAGATGAATGTTGTGAAGAAGACCACGCACATGACCATGACCACGAAGAAGAATGTGAAGATGAATGCTGTGAAGAAGACCACACACATGACCATGATGAACATTGCGACCACTCTCATGTAGATGAGCATATTTGGTTGTCAGCAAAGCTTGCAAAAGAAGCAAGTTCAGTAATTGCAAAAGAGCTAATTTATATCGATAAAGAGTTTGCATCAAGTTATTCTGATAATCTTGATTTATATTTAGAAGAATTGGATATACTTGATAATAAGTTCCAACAAGTTGTTGATAATGCTCGCCACAAAACTTTAATTTTTGGGGATAGATTTCCATTTAGATATTTAGCAGACGATTATAATTTGGAGGCATATGCAGCATTTTCTGGTTGTTCAACAGACACAGAAGCAAGTTTTGAAACTATAGTTTTCTTAAGTGAGATGTTAAATGAAACTGAGGCAGAGGCTGTTAGTTACATTAGTGAAAGCTCTCGTGCTATTGCAAACACTGTAATTAGTAGCTCAAACAAAAAATCATCTCCAACAGTTCAATTTACATCTATGGAGTTGGTATCACCAAGTGATATTGGAAAAGTTAGTTATATTGATTTGATGGAAGTTAACTTAAAGGCGTTAGAGGAGGCACTAAAATAGATGGTACAAATTGAGTGTAAGGCTCTAGAAGTTGGGTATGATAAAAAGCCAATTTCACCTCCAATTAATGTAGAAATTCGTGAGGGTGAGTATTGGTGTATTACTGGTGCAAATGGTATGGGTAAAACTACTTTTATTAAGACTTTGCTAAATTTAAATGCCCCAATTCTTGGGCAAATAGAATACAATGTTGATAAGATGGATATAGGATATTTGCCACAACAAAAGCCCCATCAGAAAAATTTCCCAGCTTCTGCATATGAGATTGTTCTTAGTGGTGGTCTTAATAAATCTCGTTGGTTTTATTCTAAAGAAGAAAAGGAAAAAGCTCAAAAAAATATAGAACGTCTTGGCATTTCCAACCTAAAAAATAAGCCATACGGTTCTTTATCAGGAGGTCAGCAACAAAGAGTTCTTTTGGCACGTGCCTTGTGTGCAACTAGCAAAATTATTATTTTAGATGAACCAGTTGCTGGGCTTGACCCAAATGCTACAAAGGATATGTATGATATTATTAGAAAATTAAATCGAGAAGATGGTATTACAATTGTTATGATTTCGCATGATGTCGATGTGGCTACAAAAGATGCAACCCATACTTTGCATTTTGGAAATAATGAAGTGTGTGCTTGTAAATGTGCTTGTTGTGGGGGAAGTTAGATGATACATCAGTTACAATATTATTTATCGTTTTCATTTGTGCAATATGCGTTAATTGTTGGAGTTTTGGTAGCATTATGCTCTGGGCTTTTGGGAGTTATTTTGGTTCTAAAGAGATTTTCATATATTGGTGATGGACTTAGCCATATAGCTTTTGGGGCTATGACAATCGGTATGACCCTCAATATGATTGATGATATGCTAATTACTATGCCGATTACGATTTTGATTGCTATAGTTTTGATTAAAGATGAGCAAAAGAGAAAAATTACTAGTGATACTGCTTTGGCTATGTTGTCGGTAGGTTCGCTTGCATTTGGATATTTGTTAGTAAATATTACTGGAAGTTCTTCAAATATTGCTGGGGATATATGCTCGGCATTATTTGGAGCTACCTCCATTTTAACGTTATCGCAAGCAGATGTTTATACAAGTATAATTATGTCAATATTAGTAATTTTGATATTTGTTTTATTTTACAACAGAATATTTGCCGTAACTTTTGATGAGGCATTTGCAAAAGCTACAGGTGTAAATACTGATAGATATAACTTGCTAATTGCAATAATTACAGCCATAGTAATAGTAATCGCTATGAATTTGGTGGGCGCATTATTGGTTTCAGCATTAATTATTTTTCCTGCAACTTCAGCAATGGCTATATTTCATCAGTTTAAAAACGTAATAATTTTAAGTGCCTTACTCTCTGTAATAAATGCTACAGCTGGAATTTTAATTTCGATATTGTTTAGTACGCCTGTTGGTGCTACAATAGTACTTGCGAATGTAATAACATTCATGATATGTAAAATTTTATCAGTAGTCATTAGGAGAGGATAGAATGAAAAAACTTTTATGTTTAATTCCAATGTTGATTATGACGGGCTGTCAATCTTCATCGGCAAGAGAGTTTGAACAAGTACAAGCTGAAATATTAGAAAGTATACAAAAAACTAATTCTGACCAAACTTCCACATATACAAATATTGCACCATATTCTGAGTTTTCACAGTCAGTTAAACCTGTAGTTATAGATGGTGTATTAGATTTAACAAATTTGAGTAATGTGATGATGGAAGCACAAATTTATGAGATGATTTATTTTGGAGATATGTATAATGGCCAACAGATTAAAGTGCATGGTACATACCAAGATTATGAATATTTAAATGGTGAAATTGACAGAGTAATTTTTATGGCAGATGGTCTTGGTTGTTGTGAAATGGGAATGTTGCTCCTTTGGGAAGATGAGATGCCAGAAGAGTTTCCTGCTTTTGATGCAACTGTAGAAGTTGTTGGAACATTTTATAGAACTGTAGAAGACCATATGATTTATTGCCATATTGAAGTTGAGAGCTTGAACCTTTTATAAAAAAAGACCTTGGATATTTAATCTGAGGTCTTTTTTTGCGATAAAATAAAAAAATTACAATTTTTGGTAACAATTAGGAGATTTTTTAATATGATATTACAAGATATAATTTTTTAAAAAGGAGATTACGACTATGCCATATAATCCATTAAATAATTTTTTTAAAATGCGAGGAGAAGAATTATTAGCTCATGATGATAAATGGTCTGTAGTTTATACAGGCTACCCAAAAAATGTTAAACAAAATTTATTAAATGCTTTTAAAAGGGACTTATCAAAAGACGGAATAAGATTTTTGCCACTAGACCATGACGAAGCTACAGAAAGCTTTTTTGTAGTTGACCCAAATCATACAGTTAGAGCTATTTTATATCCTACAGATGAACACCCTGTATCGTCGGATTTAATTAAAGATTTGATTGAGGATTTAGCTAAAAATAACAATATGAGAACGCAAATGCACAACCAAGCTAATCAGCCATACAATTCAAATTGTCCAAATGTTGATCGTGTTGTTGGGGAATATGTGCTTGGTGATCCAAAAAATGTTGACCCATTTTTATTGGATTTTGTAATTTATGCGTTTGCCCTAATTAAAGAAGATGGCTCATTACAAGTGTACTCAGAAACTCACCTTCAACAGCTTGCAAATCTTAGATATGCAAATCCAAATTTAAAAGTTATTATGGCTATTGGTGGTTGGGCAGCTGATGGATTTTCTGATGCAGCACTAACTCCAGAGAGTCGCTACAAATTTGCTCGTGAGGTTCAAAGTTGGGTAAAAGAATTTAGTTTAGATGGGATTGATTTGGATTGGGAATATCCAGGTAGTTCAGTTTCTGGAATTAAATCTCGTCCAGAAGATACACCAAACTTTACTTTAATGATTGAGGCACTTCGTCAAGTATTAGGGCAAAATGCTTGGATTAGCGTTGCTGGTACTGGTGATAATAGCTACATTAGAAACGTACAAATTGCTCAAATTGCTCCATTTATTGATTATTTTAATATTATGTCTTATGATTTTACGGCAGGAAACACTGGAGAAACAGGAAATCGCCACCAAGCAAACCTATATCGTTCTGACCTTGGGCTTTATAATATTAGTGTTAATGATTATGTGCAAAATTTGATTAATGCTGGTATGCCTCCAGAAAAATTACTTATGGGTATAGGTTTTTATGGAAGACGAGGAGCAACAGTTACAGAAACTTTTGATGAAATTCGCCGTGATTTCTTAAATAGAAATGGTTATGTTGTACGTTGGGATAACGTTGCAAAAGCGCCATATATCGTTGATGGTAGTGGAAATTTCCATCTATCTTTTGATAATGAGCTTTCAATTTATTTCAAAGGACAATACGTTATTGATAACTGTTTAGGTGGAATGTTTAGTTGGCAATCTAATTTTGATAATGCAAATATTTTAGCTAGTGCAATGACTGATGCTATAAATAATCCACAAAAATTAGAAACAATTTTAGCAAAAGATTACTTATAATAATATTTGGAGGTGTCTATTTAGGTGGACACTTCTTTTTTTATTAGTAAAAAAGTACAACTTATTTAGTATCACATTGATTATTTTGACCATATATTGGTAGAAACAGAAGTTTATGCATAATAAAAGGAGTGTTTAAAGATGTGTTCAATTTGTGGATTTGTAAACTTTAAAAATAAATCGGCAGTAAGTATAGAAATCGCCCAAAAAATGGGGGGCGTACTTGAACATCGAGGGCCAGACCAACAAGGAATTTTTGCAAATCAAGAAGTAGCATTACAGCATAATAGATTGGCAATTATGGATATAGAAAATGGTCTTCAGCCTATGACTCGTGCAGTAGATGGGAAATATTACACTATAGTTTATAATGGAGAAATTTATAATACACCCGAGCTTAGAAAAGAACTAGAAGATATAGGAATTGAATTTGAAACTAACTGCGATACAGAAGTAGTTTTATATGTATACATTGTTTATAAAGGGGATTGTGCAAGTAAACTAAACGGTATTTTTGGCTTTGTTGTATACGATCATTTTGAGCATAAAGTTTATATTGCAAGAGATAGATTTGGAATTAAGCCGTTGTTTTTTGCTAAGGTTGGTTCAACTTTTTTATTTGGTTCAGAGGTAAAATCTTTATTACAACACCCAGATATTCACCCAAGAGTGGATAAAGAAGGTCTTTGGCAATTATTATACTTAGCTCCAAATAAAATTGCTGGAACTAGTGTATTTAAAGATATTTTGGAGGTAAAACCAGCTCACCATGGATATTTTAGTGGTGAAACTTTGGAACTTAGTCCTTATTGGCACTTAGAAGCTAAAGAGTTTGACGGCTCTCGTGCTGAGGCGATTTATAATACAAAAGAAATTTTGACTGACGCTATTAATCGCCAATTGGTATCTGATGCACCTTTGGCCACGTTTTTATCTGGAGGAATTGACTCATCAATTATTAGTGCTGTTGGAGCAAAACATTATAAAGAAAAAGGTGAAACTCTACACACATATTCTTTTGAGTATGAAGGAAATAAAGAAAGCTTTCATAATACGCTCTTCCAACCACAAAGAGATGATGAATTTGCAGTATATTTAGCACATTTTTTAGGTACACACCATACAATTTTAACGGCATCAATTGATGGAATTACAAACCTCCTAACTCCTGCTGCATACTTTAAAGATGCTCCTGGAATGGCTGATATAGACTCATCTTTATTATATTATTGTAAACAAGTAAAAAAATCTCACACAGTAGCATTATCAGGAGAATGTGCTGATGAAATTTTTGGAGGATACCCATGGTTTTATCGTGAAGAGATGCTTGCAAAAGGATTTTTCCCATGGATACATGATCCTCACAAACGTCCAAGTTTATTTAAACAAGAAGTAGTTTGTGCAAAAGAAGGGTTTGAATTTATGCAAGATTTGTACGCAAAAAGTTTGGCAAGTTGTCCAGTTGTAGATGGAGAGAGCCAATCAATGCGCCAAAGCCGTATAGGAACTTGGCTATCAACAAATTATTTTATGACATCACTTCTTGAGAGAAAAGATCGTATGAGTATGGCAACTGGGCTTGAAGTTCGTGTACCGTTTGCAGACCATAGAATTTTGGAATATGTTTATAATATCCCTTGGGAAATCAAGTTTGAGGGCAATGTTGAGAAGGCCTTATTACGTGAAGCTATGAAAGATTTCTTACCAGAAAAAATTGCAAAACGTAAAAAAAGTCCATATCCAAAAACTCACAATCCAAAGTATGAGCAATTTGTAATTGAAGTTTTGCAAGAACGAATGTTAGATAGTAATTCAATTTTTTCTCATATTATTGACCGTAAAGAAATCCAAGAGCTTATTGAGTGTGACAATGTAACTTGGTTTGGGCAACTTATGTCAAAGCCTCAACTTATTGCGTGGCTTATCCAGTTAGATTTTTGGTTTAAAGAATATAATATCGAACTAGTATAATTTATTGGAGGAGCTGGTGCTTCTCCTTTTTTTGATTTATCAAAACAAAAAAGGCGCTAAGTTACGAATTTAATCGCAAAAGCACCTTTTTCACCCAACATCCATTGGGTATCTCTAATATCATATGTTATCAGTTTATTTATAATACGTCAAGGTAAAGTTTTTAATAAAAAATTTCCTTTGTTCCTGATGTAGTTAAGATTTCTAGGTGAGCTAAATTTTTCAGACCAGTCTGGGCACGCACATAGTCAAAAGACTTACTAGGGATAGTATCTGATAAATTAGTTAATAATTCCCCAAATTTATTTATTAGATTATAGTAATCTTGTTTGGATAAATAATACTTCATATAAATAATTAGGTCAATTAGTTTTTTACAATTATCTTTTTTATAGCTATCAGGAAGCAAAGTCTTATGATAAGTTTCAATTATTTTACCAGACTGTTTTACTGTATATACTCTTTCGTTATGTGCAGAAATATTTCTAATCACTCTAGCCCAATGAAGGCTACCTTTTAATAATTTGTAATCATAACGTTCCCTGTTATCTATCATTTGATATCTATGACAAATAGCATCTTTAACTATTGAATTTGAAAATTCTATAAAATCTATGAGGTTTGAGAAGGTTAAGATTTTTAAGAATACCCATGCTGGCATTAGATTGGTATCATCTTGGTAATGTTTTATATACTCTAATTTGCTTGTTTTAATAGAATGATTAATATTATCTAAAAATATAATAAAATTTTTATCATTAATTTTATTAGGATTAAAGTTATTCTTATCATTCCAAGATTTATTAGGATTAGATTTTCTAAATTCTTCAAATTGATAGCCTACCAAAGCCTTAATTTCTTCTTCAATCTTACAAATATATTTAAATAATAAAATTCTTAATTCATCATCAAATTCTTTTACAGATATTAAATAACTTATTTTAGTATTTTTAAAGTAATAATGTTGACCATTATCAATACCTGCAACAAAAGGATTTTTATATCCATTAATTAAATTAAAATATCCTACTCTTTTTAATTCATTAACATCATCAACTTCTATATTTTTTGAATGTTGTAAGTAGTCAATTTGTTCGTCATAAGTTAAAAATGGCTTATCCATAAAATACCATTACTTTATACCTTTTTTCTATAATAATTTTCATATATAACCCCCTTTTATAAATATAATTTTACACTATAATAAGTTTATTGCACACCCTTAATTTTAAGCTAACCACAAAAAAGCAAAGTAACCGAGTTCAACAGTTACTTTGCTTTTTTTATCTATGTAAATTTGATGCTAGTGATAAGAAGTTTTGATTAGTTAGTGAATGTTGCTGCACCATTTTGTACTGATAAGCTAAGTCCTAATACTGATGCAATATATCTTGCTGATACATATGTTGTTCCATTTTCGATTGACATTACTGTATCCATTACTATTTCACGTCCATTTACTTTAGCAATGTTGCTTCCGTTTGTAAATTGTACTAATCCGTTGTTTGTATACACTGTTACTACTCCATTTGCAAATCCAATTTCATATCCAAATGCGTTAGCTACATCTTTTAATGCTACTGTGTTTCCTTTCATCTCAAGTTGTGCTTGGACTTTTGATAATACTGTGTTTCCGATGTTGATAAAGCTTTCAACTTCGATTTCTCCATTCATTTTATCACTTGTAATTACTACGTCATATGCTCCGTTTGATACGATATTGCTTGCCGTCCATACCATATCAGAAATTACAATTTCACCAGCTTCTACATCTGAAGTTCTTGTTACTTCTACTGTTAATACGTTGTTTCTTACGTTTGAAGTTACTGTTAATCCGTTACCTTCAACTGTTGCACCTCTTAATTGTAGTCCGTTGTTTGCAATGTAATCTTCTAAGTTGATTTCAAACTTTTGACCTCTTGAGAACGCTCCAGCTTCACCTTCTGTAATTACGATTGTTCCACTATTTTGGTTTTGGAAACCAGATTTAATTGCTGCATTTTCTTTTGCTTGTACTGAAAATGGTGCAGAAACTTCAGCTACTTTTGTAGTTAATTCAGCGTCAAACCCTCTGTTATCAACAGTTACAAATACATCTCCTGTAGTTGTGATATCTGTGTAGATGTCTAATTCTAACTCTAATTCATTAGCTTTTGTTGTGCTAAGTTCGCCAAATTTAGCTTCAAATCCAACTACATATCCATCTTCAATTTTGTAATCCACTACAGTTAATCCATCAATAATTACTAAGTTTGCAGGAACATCAGCTTTTCTATCAGCTTTGTAAAGGTATGCCCCTTCGCTAAGTTCTACAGTTAAAGTATCATTTACGTTGATTACATTTTCAATAGCTTCGTTTAATGATAGCTCAACAGTTGTAGCTGCAACATCTCCAGCCATAATTTCAGCTACTTTTTTAACTTCAAGTTCAGCTTTGTAATCTTTAACTTCACCAAGAACAACTTCAGTTCTATCCATTAAATCACTAGACACTAGTACAGAAATATTTCCAATTGGTGCATCAGTTCTACCAACAGGTTTTACAGCGATATTTCTAACAATAACATCACCTAATTGATTGCTGTTTAATTCTGGAAGAGTGATTAAAATTTCAGATTTATCAATAGAAATTTCAGCGTCAATATTTCCAGCAAAACCAAAAGCACCAGAAACAGTAGGAACACCAGTAAATTCAAGGTTAGAAGTGTTTGGTAACTTAATAGAAACAGTATCCCCTTCAGATAAAGCACCAAAAGTAGTTTCAGTTAAAGTTAAGTTAGCAAGAGTTCCACCGTATTTAGAAACGCTGTTAGCTCTATCAGCACTAGCTTTTAAAGATGTACTAGAAATAGCAGCATCAGAACCAGTTAAGTAAACTAAACCTGAAGAAATAACGTTGCTACGAGAGATAATTTCAAGAGCTGGAGAACCAGATTTAGTTTCAAAACCAAAAGGAACAACTAAAGTGTGGTCTTTGTTAGCTCTAAAATCACCAGAAGCAGTTACTACTAACATATCATCTCTAAGTTCAACATTTACAGAAACTTCATCAACAACATTACCAGAAGCATCAATTAAGTTAGCAACACGAGAAGTTTCAACTAAAGAACCATCAATAGCTTTAACAGAAAAAGTTTGAGCGTTAGAGAAATCAACAACTTTGTCCATTTTAATTTCTAAAGATTGATTATCATAAGCTCTGTTAGAAACGATGTTTTGAGTAA
>MDSP01000058.1_pt1 | contig 25341 bp, 22 predicted proteins | sample 1005811 | NCBI WGS metagenome assembly MDSP01 (sample SAMN05526596, study PRJNA338239) | gut metagenome | isolation source: stomach gut content | host: Naso elegans | place: Saudi Arabia: Red Sea | collected 2011-04
GCATTACGTTCAACACAAGACGTTCGTGTTAAAGGCTGTACAGTTCAGTTTGCGACAGACACAGCAGGCGGCGGAGCTGGATACGGAGTTTGTATCCAAGGTATCAACAACGACACAGGAAACCTTGGTGACGCTTATGACTCGATGAACAATATCGTTGAAGAATCAACATTTATTAATCTTCGTCACGGTATTTTGTTGCAATATTGGACACACAACAACCTTGTTATTAACAATATGTTATATGGAAGCGGATACGGAGCGATTGACCTTCACGGGGAAGACGAGTATTTGAATGAAATTGCATACAACACAGTGTATAACACATATTGGGGTGGTGCGATTGAGCTTGGAAACTCGGGAGCAGGACACGACCTTGCAGGTCCACTAAACTTTGTACACAACAACTACTTAGAAGACAACTATCGTGGTATTGACATTGAGTTTGGTACGCCAGATACAATCGTTGAATACAACACAATTAATGGTACGACAGAAAATGCAACACGTCTTCGTCACTCATACCGTAGCATAATTCGTTACAATGAGTACTTAAACAGTAATATCGGTGTACTTGTTGAAGAACATGCGGGATATAGCTATGACGGGCTTACTGATTGGGGTGCAGGTTCACCAGTTGAAAATGATGTGTATGGAAACACGTTTAAAGGCGTTAACACACTATATAGCGTTAGCGATACAGCAGGAGCAGACAGCGGAAACACAATTTCAGACTATAGCGGAACAAGCTCAGCAGTTGTGGATGAAAGTCCAAACGCACACCTTGTTGCACTTGTGCCAAGCACTAGCAGTTTCACAGTTCCATTTTTGCCATACAACGAAACGCATATGATTTTTGTTCAAGGTGACAGTCTTGGACTTACGCCATATTCATCAAATCAAAATGTGACAAGTATCACAGTTGGCGACGTGACAGTTGAGTCTGGAAAAATGGCGACCATTCCGCTTGAAGTTGGGGCGAACAACATTGAAGTTGTTATTGTATCAGAAGATGGAAGCACAACGAAAACTTACACAGTTGTTGCAAATAGACTTGCTGAAGGACAAGAAATGATTGTTCCTGTACAAAACGTGTCTATAAACGGTGGTTCACCAAGCGTTCCATTAAACTATGACTATGTGCTTGACGTTGTTGTGTCACCAGCAAACGCTACTAATAAAGAAGTAACTGTTGAAATTTTGGGTGGAACAGACGTTGATGGAAATGCAGTTGATGGAAATAGCATAATCAAAATTGACGACGAGTTAAACGTGTATCCACAAGCTATGGGGACGGCTACTGTTAGAGTTACGACAGTTGAAAACCCTAGTATTTACACAGACGTTGTTATTTCGATTGTTAGCGAAATGCCAAAATTTGATTTAGACGAAAACGCAGAAAAATTAAACATCGTTGGAGCGACTGCAACTGTTAGCGATAGCAACGGTCCAGAAAATGCTATTGATGGCGATATGGCAACTCGTTGGGCAGGTGCGTCAGGGCAAGCGGACGACGGAACAGTGTTACCAGTTGAGTTTGTTGCCACACTTGATGAGGCAATGTTGCTTACTCACGCACAAATAGCTTGGTTTAGCGGTGACGCTCGTAGCTACCAATTTACTATGTATGTGTCTGAAGACGGTGAAAACTGGACAGAAGTTTATGACGGGGCAAGCACTGGACTTATATCATCACTAGAGCCTGTGCCATTTGATACACCAGTATTCGGTAAATACGTTAAATATGAAGGACGTGGAAGTATCGTTACTTCAACTGAAGCTGTTAACTTGTGGAATGGTTTCTGGGAATTTGAAGTTTGGGGGAAAGATCCAAACGCAGTGACACCAGACGAACCAGACGTTGATGAGCCAGAAATAGAGACGCCAGATGTTGAAGAACCAGAAACAGAGACACCAGACGTTGATGAACCAAGCGTTGAAGATTTCATTGACCCAGAAATTCAAGAAAAAGTTGAAGAAATGTTTGATGCACTAGAAGAAGAAACTAAAATAGAAATTACTGAAACTTTGGTTGAAGACCTTGAATTTGTTGTTGGAACAAACAACCTTGTAAACTTTAACACTATCGTTGAAGCGTTAAATGGCGTGTTGCAAGAAAGCGTTGTTGACCTTGCGAAAACTGTGTTTGCTGAAGTTGAAGAACTACAAAACGCTGTTATTACAACAACTGAAGTTAACGAAGGACTATCAACATCAGTTCAAATTGGTAACCAAGTTATACACACAATGTATTTCAACGTATATTATGTTGATATGTTAACTAGAGATATGAACAAACAAGCAGTTATCGTTGGACCAATTCAAATCGTTGGAACAGTTGCAACGACTAGCACGCCATCATACAGCTTTAGCGGAAGTTATAGCGGGTCTGACCTTGAAGGGCTTGAAAATAGAGTTATTGCAACAGCAGTTGTGACAACTGAAACAACTGATACAACAAGCAATGACACAGTAACATCAACTGTTACGGCAACACCAACAGTGTCAACTACAACTACAACAACTACTACTAACAAATCATTTGCGGACGTATTAAGCACAGCTTGGTATTACACAGATGTGACAAACGTTGTTGCGATAGGGCTTATGGGTGGACTTACAGATAGCGAGTTTGCACCGCTTGAAACAGCGACACGTGCACAGATTGCAACGATACTGTTCCGTATGAGCGGTGACTCTGGTGCGAGTGGTGTGGCTAACTTTAGCGACGTTGTGGCTGATGCTTGGTACGCTGATGGTATAAATTGGGCTGTTTCAGCAGGAATTTATAATGGCTTTGAAGATGGAACGTTTAGACCAAACGATGAAATAACTCGTGAACAACTTGCAGCGATAGTATGCAGTTATGTTACTTATAAAGAAGGAACTCAAACGGCAACTGGAAACTTAAACAGTTTTGCAGATGGAGCAGATGTTTCGGCTTGGGCAAAAACTGCTGTTGAGTGGGCTGTAGGTGAAGGTGTTATCGGCGGTAAAGATGGTAATAAGCTTGATCCTAAAGGAACGGCAACACGTGCTGAGATTGCAGCGATAATAAATAGATTACAATAGATAGAATAGATATATTTTTTGGGGACGTCTTAGGGCGTCCCTTGTTTTTGTTTGCAGTTATGTTTGATTGTGGTATAATGGGGGAAAAGAGGTGATCGAATGAGTAAGATTGAAGAAATGTTGGTGGAGTTGTGTCCAAATGGAGTGGAGTATAAAAATCTTGGCGGAACGCTCAAAATAAAAAATGGAAAGGACTATAAATCGTTCGCATCTGGTGAAGTTCCTGTTTACGGAAGTGGGGGCATTATAGCCTATATTGATACACCTGTATTTAACAAAGCATCTGTTTTAATACCACGTAAAGGGTCTATTGATAAATTGTATTATGTTGATACTCCGTTTTGGACAGTCGACACTATATTTTATACAGAAATAAAAACCGATGTAGTAATTCCTAAATATATCTTTTATTTTTTACAAAAAGAGCATTTGGAAAATAAAACTTATTCAGGTGGAACGCCTAGAGCTAATACAGATGCATATTATAAAGATGGAACGATTCCTTGGTTACGTACTCAAGAAGTAAAATTTGTAGATATATATGATACAGAAATAAAAATCACCGAACAGGCAATTCAAAATTCAGCTGCTAAATGGATACCGAGCAATTGTGTTATTATTGCTATTTCTGGTGCAACAGCAGGACGTTCTGGAATAAATAAGATACCTTTAACAACTAATCAACATTGTTATTGTTTAGAAATTGATGAAACACGAGCTTTATATAAATATGTATTTTATTGGGTTAGTTTTAATTATGAAAACATAAAGGGATTAGGTCAAGGAGCAAGAGGAGATTTAAATTCTAGTATAATAAAATCATACCCTATACCAATACCACCAATTGAAGAACAACAACGCATAGTCGACATACTAGACAAATTCGACACCTTAGTTAACGACCTAACTATCAGTTTACCTGTCGAAATAAAAGCTAGAGAACAACAATACGAGTATTATAGGGACAAACTATTAAATTTTTGATACACCCGTCAACGTAGGGGCGGTCACATCACACTGGCCGCCCGCATATGATACGACGACCAACAATCATATATGGGGGAATATTCCCTTTTTTTGTCGTCAAAATTTAGTTGACACTTGCCAAAAATAAGAGTATAATCTACTAAAAAAATAGACATAATACAACAATTTATACACAGGGGGATATGATTTAAAATGCCACAAAAAATCAGAAGTTTATCAACAACATTGCGTGCTACGGTATACGGGATAGTTGTATCGCTAGTAGTAATTAGCGTGGGTTCACGAGTAATAGGCGATATTTCAACTTTGAGGGAGCTTGACGAATCAAAAGTTTTGGGTGACTTATATACAGCGTCTGTAGAATTTGAACAATTAATTTCAGAGAAAATTTTAATTATCGACAATTTAGCTTATGACATTGCTTACCACAATTTAGACCAAAATCTCGACTACTTAGAAGACTACCTACATAATATGAAGACATCAGATGACGATATAATTTCTATGTATTATGCAACACTGCCAGATCATGGGATAATTCATTCGGCTTATTGGCGACCAACCGACCCAAGCTGGATAATGCAAGAACGTAACTGGTACAAAGATACACAGGGCACGACAAAAACAATTTTAACCGACCCATATCTTGACGCAAACAACGATATAGTTGTAACCATCGCAAAACGTGTGCACAAAAACAACCAAGAAATCGGGATAATAGCTATGAACGTTTCGTTTAAAGACCTTGGCGACGTAATAAAAGACCTTGACCATGGGGACGGGCTGTATACGTCGGTGCTTGACGGCAATCACAACATTCTTATGCACCCAGACGAGTCAGTTTTGCCAACAGCGGACGGTATGACAAACTTGGACGACACGGACTCAAAAATGACAAACTTGCTTGATTACCCACAAAATACTATTTCAATAAACACAAATATGTATGGTGAACGAGCTTATGGGGCATACGTGCAAGTTACAGAAACAGACTGGTTTATAGTAACCAACTACCCAGTTAGCTATACGACAAACGCCGTGTTAGAGATTATACTTCTTGGGATAGCCCTAACAGTGGTAACAATCGCAATTTGTACAGTTGCTATAAACCGCATAACGAAAATTTATTTGTCGCCGATTGACGACGTTGCAAAAGCGTTGCAAGAAATTAGCCAAGGTAACTTGCGACACGACACAAATCATATCGCAAAAAACAGCACCGAAATGGTAATACTAGTTGACTCGTTACAAACGGTGTCATCAAGTCTAAACAACTATATAGGCGAAATCAGCGACACACTTACAAACTATGCACACGGTGATTTTACTCATCAACCAACGCAAAACTATGTGGGCGACTATAGTACAATAAAAGTGTCGTTATTAAATATATCTGACAGCCTAAAAGGATTGTTAACAAATACCGTGAAATCAACAGAAAAAATGACGGTAGCAGTTGATAATATGGCAGCGTCTGCGAATGAGCTTGCAAAAGAAAGCACGGTACAATCAAACTTGCTACACGACTTCAAAGAAAGCACGATGCAAGTTACAAACCAAATTTTGGGCAACATAGACAAAATTAACGAAAGCAACGTGGGCATATCTCAAATGGCAAACACAGCGAACAATTCAAAAGAAGTTACAAATGGCTTGGTGCTTGCGATGGAACATATAAGCACGTCAACACAGGACATTAGGGAAATAATAAAACTTATTGAGGAGATTGCCGACCAAACGAACTTGCTTGCACTTAATGCGGCAATCGAGGCAGCAAGAGCAGGTGAAAGCGGAAAAGGGTTTGCGGTAGTTGCGGGTGAAGTTCGTGACTTGTCAAACAAAACTTCAGAAATTGTAAAACAAATTTTTGATATGATACAAAACAACTTAGCAAGCATAACCGAAGGTGAAACGATGATGAAACTTACGGAAAAAACGCTTGAAGAAATTATCGACACAAGCAACAACTCGGCAAAACTTTCGCAAGAAGTGCATAGCAATGCATTGACGCAAGGGAAAGAACTGCAACAGCTTGTTAGCCAAATTGAAAAGCTGTCAGAACAAATCTCGCACAACGTTGGAATATCGCAAGAAAATCTATCAATAAGCGAAGAACTGTCAACACAAAACAACAATTTGAAAGAACAAATGAACAAATTTAAGATTTAAAGCCAAGGAGATAATGATGAATATTGCACCAATAGAACCATTTAATATTGACCCAAGAGAAGTAACTATAGAGCAGATGGCTATACAAATAATAGTGAAAGAGCAAGAGCTTTTAGCAGCTAGAGAAATGTACGAAAAACAACTTTCCACGATGAATGAACTTATGTCGCATTTGTCCAAACAACAAGGGACGGTTGAATCAGCATTTAATGACCGTATGATTAAAAAGACGATTACCGACGTTAACGAACTACAAACGGTGATGAAATTTATTGATAGCCAGTTACACCAAATTAATACAGTTTATAAAGCTGAAGTTGTGAAACAAGCTAAAGCATAGAGAAAAGACGTCAAGAGGCGTCTTTTTTTGCCCCTTGACGACAAAACTATTTAGATATAAACTATAAAAAACTGCTAAAAGGAGAACTCAAAATGCATAGAACAACTAGCAACTACCAAGATATTTTGTTATCACCAGAGGAAAAGGCAACAGTGCACAACGACGCTATCGCACATGAAATCGAACAAAATAAGGCAATCGCTGAATATTGCACTCCTGATTCTATTATCACAAGCGAACCAAAAATTACAGGACAAGCAATGCCAGTAGTGTTTCCATAACATTTTATGGGCGGTCTACTGGTCGCCCGTACATATATTGCTATACTTACATTATTTTTTCATAGGGGCATCAAAATTCGTGCCTTGCTCCATAAAAGCTTTTGCCATATTTTTCATGGAATCAGCCGATTTTTTAGGCTTAGCTGGCTGACCACTTTCGCCAGATTTTTTAGGCTTAGACAAATTAGACGGCATAACTTTTGCAGGCTTATTCATAAGCGGATTAGCCATACCCCCAACTTGCGGTGGTGCTTGAACTTGCTGTGATTGCGATGGTTGTTGCATTTGTGGTGGTTGTTGTACTTGTAGTGGTGCAGACTCCGGTGGCTGCGTTCTACGTGGTTCATCTTCCACATACAAAGAACGTGACGGCTTTTCAACTTGTGGGGTAGCTTGTTTCGCCATACGATTTAACGCCAAATCAAACTTCATTTCAAGTCCCGCCAAAAACAACTCAAGTTCAATATTTGACGACTTATCAGGGTGCACCCCATACACATCTAAATTACATATAATAGGAAGTAACAACCGAATCGGCGTAATTTGTGAATACATTGCCGTTGATGAAATCGGTAAATCTGTCTTATTGCAAAACTTTGTGTACACCAAATTATCTTGAACAGAATTTTTTATAGGCATACTAAAGTTTTTTCCGTTGTCCACAGATAATGACGTATATAACACGTCGCCGTCAACATATGATAACCAAATAGCGTCAAGGTATGCTAACACTGCAACTTCGCTAGGCTTAGCAACAGTACCAATAACCGCTGTATCCCTCCCGTTTGTATATGCAACTTGATATTGACCGTACATATTATAAACGTAGGCAATATGTATTTCATCGTTTACTATGCAAGGCGAAAAATGTGTTATCGGAACGTCTGTGCTTACGGCAATGCTAGGTTTAGACATGCCAAGCATCAAACTATAAATATTCATAGGGTCGTCTTCCGACACATAAAATATTAAAATACAATCGTTATAATGAAGAACAGAAATGTCTATCGGTTTAAAATGAGTCACTAGGCTTGCAACAGCCGAAATAGTGCCAAAAATAACTTGGTGTAACAACGTAGTGTTGCCGTATTTATCGAGTGCAGTATAAAAAAAGTGTAAATCATTATCGATAAAAACTAAGTTAAAGTCTGAAAATGTGAAGTCATTTTCTTCAAACAACACGGTTTTATGGTCTGGACGACAATAAATTATTTGACCCCTAGTATTTTTTGCGACTGTGTGAAGTTCTTCTTTATTATCAATTGCAGAGGCGTAACAATCGGTGCAATTTGAAATTATTAGTGATGCCCTCGAAAACCCCGTAGAACTATACGTCCACGAAAAAAGCGATTGCTTTTGCTTAATTATTTTTAGTAGGACATTCTCAGTTGAATATAAAAATATCATAATATCACTCCTTCTACTATATACTTATTGAGAGCGAAAATAATTTATACATAAGAAAATAATTTATACATAAATGGTAACCAATACCCGCTGATTTCCATATATTAGTTATTGGAAGTGACAATTCAGCAATCATATAGGAGGTAATAGATTATGAGTAAATGTGGTTGTAATAAATTTTTCAACGCAAACAACAAACCAAGTAACAGAGAACCAGGAATTTTTTATCCAAATGCAGGTATATGTGCAGTATGTGGAGATTCAGATATAGATTCAGCAATGCAAGAAGTAGGATTTTGCCCACCAATCGGTGAGCCACAAACTTTAACTTTAATGGCACCAGCAGTTTTTGATGAAAGCGGTGTTAACTTATGTAGAGTAATTGATATTAACGATATCGCAAACGCTTGCGACGGTCCAACAAACAGAACGACAGACATTATGTTTGATGGAATCACTAGAGCAGACTTAGTAAACGGAACTTATTTCCAACTTCAAGTTGTGGATATTGACTTTAACTTTGTTTGCCCAAAAAGCAATAGATATTCAGAAATTAGACCAGCAAAACGCAACCCAAATATTTCAAGAGTTGTATTAAGAGACATCGATGTAACTTTCTCAATCAAAGTTATTGACGAAGATTGCAAAGTTTGTAAAGAAGGTATGATTACACTTAGATATCTTGCTTGTGAAGACTGCCCAGGATACGACGATGTAACAAATCCATCAAATATCGGATTTGACTTATATACACCATACGGAAATGCTTTTGGTGTAGAAAATCCAGCAGGTTGCAACAAACTTGTTCCAATTATTAACTATGCAGGATACGTTGGTGGCGACACTTGCCAAAACTGTGACTGTGGCGAGCCACAACACCAATACAAAGTATTTGAGCCAAACAATTCTTTAACACAAGGAATTACAGCTCAAGCACTTGCAAAAGTTGTTGCAAACGATGGTGAATATATTGCATTTGGATTAACACTATATTTCAAAGTTGTATACTTCGTACAATATAAATTTAACCACGAAGGACTTTGCGTACCACCAAAATTCAGCGCTGCAGGTTCAAGCGAAAATTCTAACTGCGAAGATTTCTGCGAAGGCGATTTGCTAGAACAAAGCATTTTACCACTAAGCGTGTGTGTAGAACCAAAATCATTTTAATATCGAAACAAATAGGCTATGGGCATAACGCTCATAGCTTTTTTGTGTTATAATAAACCTAAAGGAGGCGAAGTTATGAGTATTGCAATTGATTATACAAAATGGAAAGAAGAAATAATAGACGGAAAAATTTATTATATGGCACCCCCTACAGGTAGACATAACGGTGTTTTGGGCAATTTGTACTTGCAGTTTGCAACATATTTAAAAGGAAAGAAATGTAAAGCTTGGCTAGAAATTGAGGTGTCGCTTAATGAGGACAAACCTAACGATTATGTCGTGCCTGACCTGAGCATTATTTGCAACAATACAATTGGTAATTTCAAAATTTTTAAAGGTATACCAGACTTGATAGTCGAGGTTATGTCAACAAATAGACAAACTGATAAAATAGACAAGTTTAATTTGTATCAACAAACTGGCGTTAAAGAATATTGGCTTGTTGACCCAGTGTCAAACACTATCGACCAATACGTGCTTGAAAACAACGCATATAAATTGACAAATGTGTTTGAAGCTGACTTTGAAAGCGAATTGGTTCAAACGATAAAGCCTACGATATTTGACAATTTAGAAATAGAAATTAATGAAATTTTTGAATATTAGAGGGTACGCCTTATGACATACTCTCTATTTTTGTCTACATTTTTTTTGGTTCTTTAGCAAAAATTATTGGTACATACGTTGCAAGTGTTATCGATGCGGCAATAACCCCCGACACCTGAAACGATGTCATAGCAGACTCAAGTGCGTTTGCATATTCTTTAAATATCATATAATACGCAGTTCGGTACATACCAACCCCTGGAACAAGCGGGATTATCCCTGGTATCAAAAACAACGTTATCGGGGCAAACTTTCGCTTTGACAAAATGTATGACCATACCGAAATTATTAGCGACGCAACAAACGAGGCAAACACATCGCCAAAAGACATATATCTAGCCATTATTACGTACACCGTCCAACCAACAGCCCCTATAGTTGCACCGTTTAAAATATATTTTTTAGGTACGTTAAAAATTACACAAAACGTCCCTGTTGCAACAAATGAACTTGAAAATTGTACAAATATACCCCACAAAACTTCAGCAGTTATCATCTAAGCACACCCCCAATCGTCATATAAATAGACATTGGTACACTAACGCCAACCGCAAGCACAATTGCAATACAAAGTGCCTCAACCCCTCGAGAAATACCCGATAGCAGTTCATCACCAATAGTGTCACGAATACTGTTTGTAAATGCAACCCCTGGAACGAGAATCATTATACACCCGATAATCATCGCATCAAGTGAGGCGTCGAAAATGTCGCTTATTGGCACAATGATAGCAATAATCATAAAGCTTAATATAAACAGCGTTAAATATTTGACAATCTTCTTAGTTCGCAAAAATTCTTGAACGTACGCAGCCAAACACCCAACGGCAAAACTTACACAAAACTCAAACAAACCACCATTAAACATAAGCGAAAAACTAGCTGTGCTAACGCCAGTAATCCATAATATGTGTGAAAACGGGTATGGCGGGGTTGCATCAATTTCTTTAACTTTAGCTCTAGCTTCGTCAAGCGAATACTTTCCAGACACATAGTCACGTGACAATTGGTTTAACAGTTCGATTTTATCAAGCCTAGTCGACCTATCAACGATACGTCGCATATCAGTTGCAACAGTAACATCGTTTATAGTAATAGCAGTTGTAATCATTGTCGGCGTAACAAAAGTGTCTATTCTGTCGAAATTATGTATCGACAAAATACGTGTAATAGTATCTTCAACTCGGTACGTTTCAGCACCACTTCTAAGCATCAACTCACCAATAGACGTCGCAAACGATAAAATATGTTCATTCATAGCTGTCCTCCTAATACAAATTTCAGACTAAGTATACTATTTTTGGGATTATCTGTAAAGACAAAAATATATAAATAGACAAAATGTGAAACTTTTATGTATTTTCTTTTAAAATATAAAACAAACATTGATTTAAGGGTTACTTTGTGATATTATAAACAAAGGACAAAGTCCTAACAAAATACAAACTCAAAAATATGGAGGAAGATACAAAATGAGCAAGTACACAATTAAGTCAGTTTATGGTAGAGAAATCATTGACTCTCGTGCAAATCCAACAGTTGAAGCTGTTATCGAATTAGAATGTGGAGCAATCGGAACAGGAGCATCTCCAAGTGGTGCATCAACTGGAGCATTCGAAGCTTTAGAGCTTAGAGACAACGATGCTAACAGATATTTAGGAAAAGGTGTTTCTAAAGCTGTAGAAAACATCAACACTGTAATTAAAGATGCTTTAATTGGTGTTGAACTTACAAGTGTTGCAGTAATCGACAATATTCTTCTTGAACTTGACGGAACTGAAACTAAATCAAACTTAGGAGCAAACGCAATTTTAGCTGTTTCTCTTGCTGCTGCAAAAGCTGGAGCTGCTGCACACGACGTGCCAGTTTACCAATACATCGGTGGTATCAACGCTGATACATTACCAGTACCAATGATGAACATCATCAACGGTGGAGCTCACGCTAGTAACACAGTTGACACTCAAGAATTTATGGTTATGCCAATTGGTGCACCATCATTCAAAGAAGGATTAAGAATGTGTGTTGAAGTATTCCACAACCTTGCTAAAATCCTTAAAAGTGAAGGTTTATCAACTGCAGTTGGTGATGAGGGTGGATTCGCTCCAAACTTAAAATCTGACGATGAAGCTATCCAATATATCTTAAAAGCTATCGAAAACGCTGGATACAAACCAGGTGAAGATTTTGCTCTTGCTATCGATGCTGCTGCAACTGAGTGGAGAGACGGAGACGGATACACTCTTCCAAAAAGCGGACAAAAATTCACTAGTGAAGAACTTGTTGACTACTGGGCAGGTCTTGCAGAAAAATATCCAATTCGTTCAATCGAAGATGGTCTTGACGAAGAAGACTGGGCTGGTTGGAAACTTATGGTTGAGAAAATCGGAGACAAAGTTCAACTTGTTGGAGATGACTTATTCGTAACAAACACAACTCGTCTACAAAAAGGTATCGACGAAAAAGCTGCAAACTCAATCCTTATCAAATTAAACCAAATCGGTTCAATTACAGAAACTTTAAACGCTATCAAAATGGCACACAAAGCTGGTTTCACAACTGTAATTTCTCACCGTTCTGGAGAAACAGAAGATACAACAATTGCTGACTTAGCAGTAGCTGTAAACGCTGGACAAATCAAAACTGGAGCTCCAAGCCGTAGCGAACGTGTTGCAAAATACAACCAATTACTACGTATTGAAGATTCTTTAAAAGGAAACGATAAATACTTAGGAGCAGCTTGCTACTCTACAAAATAATTACTTAAAGGGGCGATAAGCCCCTTTTTTGTGCAAAAATTTACTTGAGTTCAATAAAATTTTGTGATATTCTTATGTTATACAAAAATTTAAAGTTAAGAGGAGGTAAATTTATGAAGTTATTAAAGAAAATTTCAGCCTTTATAATATCAGCAACTATGATGTTAAATGTAGTAGCTATCCCTGTTCAAGCGTCTGCTATAATAGATCGTCCTGTCTTAGATTTTGATTATGATGAGTATGAATTAGCATATCTGAAGTCAATAACAACCCCTGAACAGTTTGAAGAATTAACAGAAATGATGTCGTATAATAATTATAGCACGATGAGTATTGATGATGAATACATAGAATTTGATTATACTGACGCTTTAAATTATGTAAAAGAATTTGCTATATCATATGCAAATGCTGATATAAGTTCATTAATAACAGTACGTTTATCTGATTATGAAATACCATATCAAAATTATGCAGAGTTTATGCAACAGGTAAATGCTTTACAAGGTGAGAGTTTAGAATTATTTCATGTATATAGATTTATAGGAGGAGGGACGTATTCGAGTAATCCAGATATTTTAGGATATATATATGTTATTATAGATTATTATGACTATGATTATTACTATACATTATTAAGAGATGAGATTGATAAAATAGTTTCTTTAACTGAGCAGGCTACTACTGATTTTGGGAAAGTAGCTATTATTTATGATTATTTAGGTAAAAATTATTGCTATGACTACGATTATTCTATTTATAATGCTCCTGATTTTGTTGAACAAAAAAAAGGGGTTTGCCAAGCGTATGCTAAGTTTGCTAGACTAGTATTAAATGAAATCGGTATTAATAATTTAACAGTAAGTACTACAGATGTTATAAATCACATATGGAATATGGTGGAATGTGATGGAGAATGGTATCATGTTGATTTTACTTGGGGAAGTGGTGATAGTACATTTGTAGATAGGATTTACCGAGATGTTTTTATGATAAGTACAGATAGAAAGGTGTCTCAAAATAGACAAGATGATGACTCTGGTTGGTATAATAGTGACTCATCATCTAAAGAGCTTTTACCCCCATTAGCAACTAATACTAAATATGAAAATCAATTTCCGTATCTAACTATGACTTATTCACCGTTTGCCTGTATAGGAGAAGAAGTTTATTATATGCATAACTATACAGGAGAAATTATGCATATAGATTTAGATACTTTTGAGTCGACTAAACTACACGATGGTGTTAGTAGTGAACAGTGGTTATCTTGGTCAACTTCAGCTTATAAAGCTAGTGGATTTTCAGGACAAGGAGATTATTTATATTATAATGAAAGAAAAAATATGATGGTGTATAGTATCAGTAGAGATAAATCAGTTATTTTATTAGATGCAGAGCAATTAGGAGTGCCAGACGATAATTATATATGGGACATGCAAGTATATAATGATGAAATAATTTATAAAATCGGTCCTTTTGAGTATCCTTTAAGTGGTGATAATATGATACAACTCACAACAACCCTACCTGATGTATCATCATTATTTATAGACGGCATAGTTCTATCACAAAACACAATAACCGTTGACCGCATAAACAACTCAACGATAACAGCCAAATCAGGTAACGACAACATCACTTGGGAAATAACCCAAATGCCAGACGATGCAACATCAGACGGTGTATCGATCGATAACTCAGGAACTATTACAATAGACGCAAATGCAACCGCAGGCAACTATACAATTTCAGACGGAACAGACACAGCAACATTAACCGTATACCAAGACAAGCTAACTATTACAGAAATTGTTACAAACTCGCCATCATACACGTTTCTAGCAAGTGAAAATAAAACGTTACAACAGCTGACAACACAGCTACCAACCGAAGTAACTGTGAAATGCAATAACAACACAACAACTACAATGCCAATAACTTGGACAACAGCCTCAACATTCAACCAAAAAGGTGGCACATACACCTATAAAGGAACGCTTAATGTTCCAACAGACGAATTTAACAACTACACAAATACTCTTGATGCAACAATAACTGTAACACCTGTAACTATGACAGGTATCAAAGAAACTTTGGAAATAGAAGCTTTGGCTAAACAAACAGTTTTAGACGCTAAAACATTAGTAGACTTAGGCGTTCCAGATATTGTTACACTTCAATTTGATAAAGCATCTAGTTTAGAAATCGACGCAAGTTGGTCACATACTTTAGAAGAAATACAAAACTTGATAAATGACAATCAAACTATACAGCTAACACTAACAACAAAGAATATTCCTACTTGGGCAACTAAGCCAGATGAGATGCCGACAATAGAAATTAGTATAGTCGACTAATTTGAAGTGGATATAAACATTGAACTATCAAGCAACAACTTTACTTATGGTGATGAACCAATAACTATCGTTACAAACCAAATACCGCTAAACAACGGCATAGATGAAGACGCTACATTTGAATATTTATATACTAATCAAAATGGTGAAACTAGTGCAACAATGCCGACTGACGTAGGAAAATACACAGTGACAGCAACACTAAAAAGCAACACCCACATAGGGGAGAGCACTACAAGTTTTGAGATTATGCCAAAAAACATCACACAACCAGATGTTGTTGGTACACCACAAGTTTATAACACTTTAACTGCTGTTATAGAAGACATTGATAGCCAATATTTAACATACCAGTGGTATAGAAATGGAATGAAGCTAACAAATGAAACAGCAGGCTCATATAAGCTAGATGTGTTAGATTCGGGGGCAAACATAACAGTTAGTGCAACAGGAAACAAAAACTATCAAGGTACGTTAATTAGTAACTTTGTTGAAGTATCTAAACTGCTAATTAGTGGTCAACTATTAGTGGATATAAATGAGATTGAAAAATCATCAAATGTAATGCTAACTCCAGATGTGTCAAATGTATTTCCAGTTGAAGCACAAATAGGTGGCTCATTTGAGTGGTATGTTGAGGATGTGTTGGTGACAACTGCAAGCTCGTATATTATAACTGATGTAGATGTTAATAAATCGATTAAAGTTGTGTATACTCCAGATGAAATGTTTGCAGGGACAGTTGATAATATTTCGATAGTGGAAAGAGAAGAACCAGAAATTGAAATCGAACCTGAAATTGAGACAGAACCTGAAATTGAGACAGAACCTGAAATCGAGACAGAATCTGAAATTGAGACAGAACCAGAAATTGAGCCAGAACCTGAAATTGAGCCAGAACCTGAAATCGAGCTAGAACCTGAGATTGAGCCAGAACCTGAGATAGAGCCAGAGCCTGAAGTAGAACCAGAGCCAGAGGTAGAGCCAGAGCCTGAATTAGAGACAGAAGAAGATAAGTATACAAATAATCTGTTTTTAAGTTCAACTACGAATAAAGTTTCTCCAACAGGTAATATTTTTGCTACAACTGTTTCAAGTACTGAAGAGATAGAGGAGTCAATAGAAGACGAGTCGCAAATAGATTTAACTACAATTTTTGTGGATATTGCTGCATCGGCTTGGTATTATGCAGATGTATTAAATGTATATACAAAAGGATTATTAACAGGTGTAAGCTCAACAGAATTTGCTCCAAATGACAATGTGACTCGTTCGATGGTTGCATCTATTATTCACCGCATAGAAGATGAACCGATAGTGTATACAAAATCAACAACAACTGATATTGTAGCTAATTCTTGGTATGATATGCCAGTGAGTTGGGCGATGACGGTTGGGATAATAGATGAAACAGCTAAGTTTAGACCAAACGATTATATAACTCAAGATGAACTAGCAACTATGTTATACAACTATGCAAATTATATTGGCGTTGATATGAGCTATGACATAGATACTTCAGATGAAACAATAACAAGAGCAGAAATTTCAACAGTAGTTTCAAGATTTTTAGAAATAATAGAATAAAACTATCAAAGGGGCGGTAACTTGATGTGCCGCCCATTTTTTATGCATGGGGTCGATAATATACTAAGTCCAAAAATTAGACCTAAAAACCTAAAAATTAACTTTTATCATAAGTTCACGTCCTTAATATTTAAAACATAGTATCTTTAAAAATATCTTCAAGTGAAATTTCCAAATCGTTAAATAGATTACACGTCACAAAAGCTTTATAGTTTTCCCTATCATCTAGGCTAAGCTCGTCAAATTCTTCCTGAGAAAAATAGCTATACACCTCAATAAATTTAAACTTTCCATCTAACAACACATATTGATTTATCGTATCATTTGACGGATCGACTATCCAATATTCGCTCACCCCTAGACGTTCATACAACTCAAGCTTAGTGATTAAATCATCTTTGCGATTGCTTGATAAAATTTCAACTATCAAACTCGGCACACCATAATAACCGTTAGGCTTAAATTTGTTTGGTTCACACATAACGGAGATGTCGGGGATAATATGGTTTTTTGGCTTATCTGGATTGTAGTACACATTACATTCCATGTGAACTCTACATTTTTTGCCCCTAAGATAATTTTTAAAATGCATAGTTATATTAAACATAATATTATGATGTTTAACGCTTGGGGCAGGCGACATATAAACAATGTCGTCTATAATTTCAACTTTTCGTGGCGGATTTGTAAGTACTGCATCTTCTTTTAGATTTTCCATTGCATCACGTCCTTATTTTTTTATTACATTTTAATATAGCGATATCAGTGTGTCAACTAAAAAAATAGACCGTATATCACTATTTTTTGTATTTAAGTTGAATAATTTACATATAAATAAGGGAATACTTAATTTATTGGAAAAAAATTTAAAAAAAGTATTGACATTCCCCTAAATAATAGTTATTATTAAATAGTAATAAAAATTTATATCGATAAAAGGAGAATTTATTTATGTCATTAATAGGTAAAAAAGTAGAAGATTTTTCGGTAGACGCATACCAAAACGGAGAGTTCATCACAGTAACTCAAGATGATTTACAAGGAAAATGGTCAATATTTTTCTTCTATCCAGCAGATTTCACTTTTGTATGCCCAACAGAGCTTGCAGACGTTGCAGACAAATATGAAGAATTTAAAGCTGCTAACTGCGAAGTTTATTCAGTATCAACTGATTCACATTTCGTACACAAAGCATGGGCAGACGCAACTGAAACTATTGGAAAAATCAAATATCCAATGTTAGCAGACCCAACTGGAAAAGTTACTAGATTTTTTGAAGTTATGATCGAGGAAGCAGGTCAAGCACTTAGAGGAACTTTCATCGTAAATCCAGAAGGAATCATAAAAGCATACGAAGTACACGATTTAGGAATCGGTCGTGACGCAGACGAACTTTTAAGAAAATTACAAGCTGCACAATTCGTACATGAGCACGGAGACCAAGTTTGTCCAGCAAAATGGAAGCCAGGAGCAGAAACTCTTGCACCAAGCTTAGACTTAATCGGGAAACTTTAATAATATAAGGGCGGCAGTTTGTCGCCCGTTTTGCATAAAATTTTATAACTCGGAGGTGTATTTATGATTTATGATTTAGTTATAGTTGGTGGCGGTAGTGCAGGTCTTGCGGCTGGAATTTATGCAGGTCGTGCAAAGATGAACGTTATAATAGTTGAGAAAGCAGAATGGGGCGGTCAAGTAAATACGACAGCTGAAATTTTAAATTACCCAGGTGTTATAGACACAACAGGGCCACACCTTATGGAAGAAATGAGAAAACAAGCAGCAAACTTTGGTGTTGAGTTTTCTTCAAGAGAAGTTCAAAGTTTCAAACTTGATGGAGATGTAAAAGAAATAGTTACAGACAAAGGAACTATACAAGGTCGTAGCCTTATTCTTGCTCAAGGGGCATCTCCAAGAAGACTTAACTTTGAGGGCGAGTCTGAATTTGTTGGACGTGGTGTAGCATTTTGTGCAACTTGTGACGGTGAATTGTTTACTGGGAAAGAAGTATTTGTAATCGGGGGCGGATACGCTGCTGCTGAAGAATCTATTTTCTTAACTAGATATGCAACAAAAGTTACAGTTGTAGCACGTGATGCAGACTTTACGTGTGCAAAAACGCTTGCAGACAAAACAAAAGCAACAGAGGGAATTGATATCAAATATAACACAGAAGTTGTAAAAATCTGGGGTGACACCACTATAAAAGGTGCACGTTTCAAAAATAATATCACAGGCGAAGAGTGGGATTATGAGTCAAACGACGGCTTCGGTATGTTTATATTTGCAGGTTCTGAGCCAGCAACAGGGCTAGTTCGTGACAAAGTTGATGTTGACCAATATGGATACATCGTAACAACTGACAATATGGAAACAGGTATCCCAGGGGTGTATGCAGCGGGAGATTTACGCCACAAAGTGTTGCGCCAAATCGTTACAGCGGTTGCAGACGGGGCGATTGCAGCAACAAATGCTGAGAGATACGTTGCACATCAAAAAGATAAACTTGGTATTAAAGAGGAGTTTGTTCGCAAGCAAGCAGAGCCAGCAAAAGCACAAGATGTTAAAGTTTCAGGTAAAAATATATTTATCACTCCAGAAGTTGCAACTCAACTTTCAGGTGTGTTTGGTAGACTTACTAAAAACATCAAATTTGTAACAGTTGTTGACCCTCAAAACGACAAATCACAAGAGTTGCAACGCTTCTTAGAAGAACTTGTACCATTAAGCGACAAGTTATCGTTACAAGTTGTAGAAAAAGGTGCTGACTCGGCTCTTGAAGAAAAACTAAGTATAGACAAATTCCCAGTAGTTTGTATGTTAGATGAAAATGATAATTATACAGGCGTAAAATTCTGTGGAATTCCAGGTGGACATGAGCTTAACTCGTTTGTTTTAACAGTATACAATTTAGGTAGCCAAGGGCAACCTATCGCAGACACAGACGTTGAAAAAATTAAAACTATCGACAAAAAAGTAAATTTAAAAGTTGTAGTTTCTTTATCATGTCACTTGTGTCCAGACGTAGTTGTTGCAGCACAAAGAATTGCGATATTAAATCCAAACGTTGAGGCGGAAATGATTGACATCGCATTATTTAAAGAGCTTAAAGACAAATTCCACATTATGAGCGTGCCAGCTCTTATCGTGAACAACGATAAATTGTTGTTTGGAGCTAAAAAATTATCAGAGATAATTGAACTAGCGTCAAACTAACAACCACTTTTGCCACATAGAAAATCTGTGTGGCTTTTTTTTGATTTTACCCCTTGAAATGTACAATTAATTGGGTTATAATGGCAACATACTTTAGTATTTGCACGCATAGCTCAGCTGGATAGAGCATCTGACTTCGGATCAGAGGGTCGTGGGTTCGAATCCTACTGCGTGCGTTAAGAAAAGAGGTGAACTTAACGTGGAAAAAGACACAAATCAAGCTACTTCAGAACAAATAACAGAATATGAGCTAGATGAAACAAATGCTATTCTTACAGAAAGTAAACAAAATTTATTAAATTTACAATAATATAAAAATAAATCCCCCTATAACTTTACATTGATAAAAAATTGACGTATAATATATCAACAAGAGTATTAAAATTAGGGGGGTGGGGTATATGATAGAGCAAGATTATTATGTCGCTTTCGGTGATTTTGAGTGGATAAAAGCTGACAAGCAAGACAGGTTAATATGTTTGTCGGCTGTAGTAGTAGATCCGTATACAGAAAAGATTAAAGATAGATTGCATCTAAATTGCTCTGATACGGCGATTTACATGGATAAAATTATGGAAAAATTTACGGGCGTTACAACTGATGACTTGGAAAAAGGGGTATCAGAAACACAATGTATTAAGCAACTAAAAGAATTTTTGGAAACTTATAACGTAACAATTTTAAGAGCTTGGGGCATAGATTATGATTTAGTTGGTTTAAGACAGTCAGCAGAACGCACAGGGGAAGTGTTTAACAGCTTAGAAGATGTATCTATATTATATACCAAGACGTTAAGAAGCTTTAAATATTTATTTTTACCAACACCCTCTATAGGTCTAAAAGAGTTTTGTACTATAATGTTAAAACAAAAATCTGACAAAGTACATAATAGTTTATATGATAGCGAAAGGTTAGCGTTAAGCTATTTAAAATTACAACAGCTTGAGTTGAAGCCTGAAAATAAATTTAAACATTATAAATACTATGATGTGCACAGATATGCAAATAAAAAGCGTAAATTGCTTATAAAATGGGGAGAAACTGCGTTTGCCAATGAGATAACAAAGAAATATTGGACAAAACAAGTTAATAAGCTCAATATTTATGACCTAAATGTTTGTATAGATAAAAAATTTACAAATGATGACCTAAAAATTTACACAATTACTTTGTTGCTTGAGCGATTGACAATGTTACCATACGGTAGCCGTCAAATAGGAATAGTGATTAAAGAAAGCAAAAAAACAAAAAAAACATTGTTAAAACTTTTAAAGTGAGTGCTTGTATACAATGAAAATTTAATGTATACTTTAAAGAAAGAACAATAGTGAGGGGATATTTTATGAATACGTATAAAACTTTTTACAGATTAGATGAAAAAGATAAATTAGTGTCGTATGAAACATTAACTGCAACTTCGATTTTATTAAAATACTTTAAATACACAAAAGACTATATAACAATTAAGCATCACGGAGAGCACTTAACAAAAGAATTTTCACCAACTGAAGTATATAGCTATATTCGTGAAGAAGACAACGAGGTATTTACAATCACTTCAAAAACGATAATTAATCCTTGTCGTGCAATTCAACTTATGTTAGTTGAAAATGACCCATATGCAATTCTTGATATAGAGCAACCTTGCATCTATGCGTTAGCACATGCAATAGATTTAGATGAGAGTCTTATAAATTTAGTTAAAAACGAGCACAAAGTGGATTTAGTTGGATATGATATAAATTTATATCACTTAATTGATAACCCTAGTGAACGTGTACAAAAAATTTATAAATTAATGCAAAGAGCTTGACAAATTCATATAACTTAATTATAATAAATGAGTGATAGTATATATCAAAACTTTTCTGTGCTAGCTGGGGAGGTAGCGGTGCCCTGTAACTTGCAACCCGCTGTAGCAAGAGTGATGCTTAGGCTGAGGCACCATTTTGTGAAGACTGCCTTTAGCAAGTAGTGATGACGATTGGGTCTTACGCAATAGCTCCTTATGAACCGTGTCAGGTCTTGACGGAAGCAGCACTAAGTAAGATCGGTTATGTGCCGTGAGGGTGCCTGATCTGAGCAAACTACTAAGGTAACGCTTGTAAGGTGTTGTCGAAGCCAAGTGCACAGATTTAATTTAAAATGTTCAGAGTACAAAGGTACTCTTTTTTTATGCCAAAAATTCAGTAACTTCAAAGGACAGTTGTGCATATAATAGTATAAACTAAATTTTGAGGTGATTTTTCTATGTATGATCAAGTTATTATAATAAATAGTGAATCGTTGGGATATGGCGATGCAAATGTGGGGAGCAATTTGTTAGGAGTATTTTTACGAAAAATCCTTGCTAGCCTTGACAAACCAGACGTAATTGTTTTTTACAACTCAGGCGTTAGACTATTAACTCCAGGGTCAAAAGCCCTAGAAATTTTGGCGGCACTAGAGAGCTATGGGGTTGAATTATTAGCTTGTGGTACGTGTGTATATAAAGTTTGTGGTCAAAAGTCGCTTAGAGTTGGACGAATTAGTAATATGGATGAAATTGCGGACATTATTCTTAATGCGAATAGAGTTATAACATTATAGTAAATCAAGAAGTTTAGCGTATAATTGCTAAACTTCTTATTTTTTTGTTCTTGTATACTAAAACCTACTATGTTATAATATCAAGATAAATATAAAAACTTATCATTAAAATACCAATTTTGGTATATGATAGTATAAAATATTAATAGGAGTGCAATTATGGAAAACAAACAAAAAATTGTAGACGAATTATCAAATGTCACCGACGTAGTAAAAATTGATGAGCCACTAAAAAAACACACCTCTTTTAAAATTGGTGGAAATGCAGCCGTTTGGGTTGAGCCCACCAGTTATTCACAACTCCAAAACATAATTAACATATGCAAAAAATATAACGTCGACTATTACATAATAGGAAACGGTAGTAACTTACTTATAAGCGATACTGGATTTGATGGAATAATTATATCTATATACAAAAACTTGAGTAACATAAAAGTTGAAGGAACTAAAATTATTGCTCAAGCAGGTGCATTATTATCAAAAATTGCAACAACAGCAAGTGCTAACGGATTGAGTGGGTTTGAATTTGCCCACGGTATCCCAGGGACTTTAGGGGGGGCAGTAACGATGAATGCAGGTGCTTATGATGGTGAAATTAAAAATGTATTAAGTAGCGTAATTGTACACACAATAGAAGGAGAAATAAAAACATTAAATAGTAGTGAGCTAGAACTTGGGTACAGGACAAGTAACATTGTAAAAAATGGGTATATTGTGCTTGAGGCTACTATTGATCTGGAGATTAAAGAAAATACTGCTATTACCGATAAAATGAAAGATTTTTCAAATAGACGTAAAGAAAAACAACCCCTTAATTATCCGAGTGCTGGAAGTACATTTAAACGTCCAGAGGGTAATTTTGCTGGAAAGCTTATTATGGACAGCGGATTATCGGGTTTCACGATAGGAGGGGCTCAAGTTTCAAGTAAGCACTGTGGTTTTGTGATAAACATAGGTGATGCTACTGCACAAGACGTGATTGACCTCATTGAACATGTTAAAAAGACAGTAAACGATAAATACCAAGTTGAACTAGAACCAGAGATTAAATTTGTAGGAGACTTTTAATTATAAAGGGGTTTTAAGATGGAATTTATAATAGTAACAGGTATGTCAGGAGCTGGAAAAAGTACAGCTATAAAACATTTTGAAGACGCAGGCTACTATTGTATAGACAATTTGCCGCCAGCTTTGCTAACAAGTTTTACCGAACTAATCAGAGATAAAAATAATATTTACGAGAAAGTTGCTTTAGGAATAGACATTAGAGGAGGCACTTTGTTTAATGATTTATTTGACAGCCTTGATGAACTGAGTGCAAAGCAATTTTCTTATAAAATTTTATTTTTTGATTGTAAAGATAGCGAGCTAATAAAGCGTTTTAAAGAAACAAGGCGTTCACACCCATTAGCTAGACAAGAACGAATACATGAAGGTGTTACTAAAGAAAGAAAGATATTGGAAAAAGTAAAAGAAAAATCTGATTATATAATTGACACTACTTATATTTTGCCTAAAGATACAAAAGAAATGTTAAATCAAATTTTTAAACATAACAAAGAATTTAAAAATTTGGTAATAACTATATTGGTTTTTGGATTTAAATACGGTATTCCAATAGATGCAGATTTAGTTTTTGATGTAAGATTTATGCCTAACCCCTACTATATCAAAGAATTACGCCCTCATACAGGACATGACCAAGTTATAATTGATTTTGTAACCAAATCTGATGTTACTAAGCAATTTTTACTAAAACTTAAAGATATGATAGAATTTTTAATTCCACATTATCAAAGTGAAGGTAAAAATCAAGTTGTAATAGGAATTGGTTGTACAGGTGGCAAACATCGTTCAGTTGTTGTTGCAAACGAACTAGGGAGACACCTAAAAGAGCATAAGTATATAGTGAACATGGAGTATAGGGATATTGATAAAGATAGTAAACGAGGAAAGTAAAACATTTTCTTCCAAAATTAAAGAAGAAATAATTAAATGTTCTGGTGAAAATATACAATGTATGTATGCTGAATTATTAGGATTTATATTATCTTATGGGGAAAGTTGCCTAAACACTAACACTGATATTATTAAATTAGACATAGAAAATGATGAACTTGCAAAAAAATACTTTACATTTTTAAGAAAAACTTTTAATATAAATGTAGAATTAATGTCGGGTAACATTGTTAATCGAAAAAAACTTATTCATACTATTATATTAAAAGAAGCAAGTAATATATTAGCTATACTATCATCTAATAATTTAGGCGATATATGTTGTAAAAGGGCGTATCTCAGAGGTGCATTTTTGGGTGGGGGTTCGGTGAGTGATCCTGAAAAAGGTTATCACTTAGAATTTGTTTCGTCAAACAGTGAATATGCACATAACATACAAACTGTGATGGCTGAAATAAATTTAGAAGCAAAAGTTGTAATGCGAAAAAACAATTATGTAGTATACTTAAAAGATGGTTCACAAATTGTTGATTTATTAAACATTATTGGGGCACATATTGCACTTATGGACTTTGAAAACATAAGAATAGTAAAAGAGGTTAGAAATAATATTAACCGTTTGGTAAATTGTGAAATTGCAAACTTGTCAAAAACTGTGTCAGCAGCAGTAAAACAAATCGAAGATATTATGTATATCCAAGATACAAAAGGGTGGAGTATACGTTGTGGATGTCTGCACCCAGAGGGATGTTTTTAACATGTGGACAATCTAGTTAGATTGTAGATTTTCTCCAAGGACACATACTCTCTGGTTGACTACAATACTCTAATGTACTA
>MDSP01000059.1_pt1 | contig 25301 bp, 26 predicted proteins | sample 1005811 | NCBI WGS metagenome assembly MDSP01 (sample SAMN05526596, study PRJNA338239) | gut metagenome | isolation source: stomach gut content | host: Naso elegans | place: Saudi Arabia: Red Sea | collected 2011-04
AAAAGAATTGTTAAAAAGTGATAATGTTTGCGTGCCTTGCTTATGAACTAAGTATACTACAAATAAAAAGTGAATGCAAGCGTTTGTGTAATATGTAACATTGGTGAAATATATGTAACAATTGAAATACTGGTGTCACATTTTAGGGGATACGCATAGTAGTTGTGGGTATTGATAATTAGGAATTGAAAAGAGGATTTGTCTTCTGAAATTGAAAAAGGATTTTGGCAATAAAAAAGTACTTCCTACTATATAAATAGAAAGTACTTTGCTCTATGCTAGACTCTGGATAATGTTTTCATCTTCTATTAAACAATCTTCTTGGGTTGCTAAAGCTCGCCATCTTATGTAGCCATTAATTGCATTTAGTAGGTAAACAAACCACATTGCCATCATTTGTAGAGCTTGTATATTTGTAGGGTCATTTTGGTATACAAAAAACCACATTAACACGCTAACTACATTAACTGCAATCCATAACACCCACTGTTCAACAAACATTGCAAGCATTAAAAGTTGTGCTATAACTGAAAGTGTTGTTGATGTTGAGTCTAAAAATGGACTCTCCCCTCCTAGAGAATTCAAAAATAAACCATAAGTAGCAATTACACAACTGCTTATAATAAATAGCATAATTTGTTGTTTTTTAGTAAGTGTTTTTGCATTTACTTCTCCAGATTTATTCATATTTTTCTTCCATATGAAGTAACCGAATAAGTTAATTGGCAAGTAGTAAAATAAATTGAGCATTACTTCACCATAAAATTGTTGTTGCCAAGAAATCAAAATGTACAAACTTACTTGGATTGTCCCAAACAAAAAGTTAATAATTTTACCTCTAGCTACAAGTAATACGCACAAAACTCCAGATAATGAGCAAATTGCTCCAAGTATTGAAAAATCATTGATACTAAGTAAGATATTTATTCCTAATATTAGAACAAATAATCCTACATCAACTATTAAACCTTTATCACGCATAGTTTAACCCTCCCCTTTTACAGCTGTCTTTACATCTGCAAATACATAATAACAATTTTTGGGAAGAGTGTCAACTATAAAATGGAATTAATTTAACTTTTGTTTAAAAATTTTGTTAGGATTATAATTCGTACAGAAAATTTTTATCGTGAAGTATTTGTTTAATTTTATCAAATTCAGCTTCATTTTTACATTTAATAGTGTGACAATGAATGCCGTCGGTTAAAGTAGCCAATGGTGCAGTTTTGCTTTCTTGCAAATTTTTAATAAAATCTTTTACATCTCTTCGTGAAGAAATATGTAAATCTCCATTTAAGTGTCCATAAACCCCATGTTCAACACTCACGCTAGTAACGATAATACCTTCATCAACAAAACAATTTAGCTCATCTTCAATTTCATTTTCGGTATGTTTGCAAACGATAGCTCGTGTAATATAGTTGGTGGGTTCGCTAAAAAATATATAGCCTTTTGGAGTTGAAACTATTGGTAATCCACTGGCTCTAAGTAGAGCGATATCCCCAACGATAATTTGGCGACTGACATTTAGTTTTTTTGCCAAGTTACCACCACTTATTGCACCGTCTGCTTCGTTTAATAGTGTAATTATTAATTCTCTTCTATCTGGTCCTGTCATAAAAAACCTCCATTAATGTTAAGATAATTAAGTTTAACATTAATGGAGGCAGTTTGTATATATTGATTAAAAATTTTTAAATATAAAGTACGAGCCTATAAAAATACATATTACTGATGAAAATGTGATATAAATATACCCTAAAGGATTTTGTTCCCAAGGGAGAGGCACGTTCATTCCAAAGAAACTAAAAATCATTGTTGGAAGGGCTAATATTATTGTAATAGAAGTTAATGTTTGCATAACAGTATTTAAATTATTTGAAATAACTGAAGAGAAGGCATCTCTAGTTTCACTTAAAATATTACTATAAACACTGGCCATTTCCATTGCTTGTTTATTTTCGATAATAACATCTTCGAGTAATTCTCTATCCTCTTTGTATTGCTTGATTTTCTCCATACGCATCATTTTTTCAAGGACAATCTCATTAGCTCGAAGTGCTGTTGTAAAGTAAACTAAACTTTTCTCAAGTTCTAGCAAATACAATAAATCTTTGTTATTCATATTTTCACGAAGTTGCTGTTCAACTTTATTACTAACTCTATCTATGTATCTCAAATAGTGCAAGTAATAAGATGCATTTTTATATAGAAGTTGGAGAATAAAACGTGTTTTTTTATAGGTGAAAAATGTTTTAACTTGATTTGTTAAGAAATCTTTAAGTAAATCTACTTCTCTTAAACAAACTGTAATAATAAAGTGTTCTGATAAAATTATTCCTAGGGGTATAGTTACAAATTCATGAACCCCCTCACTATCCTTAACAGCAACATCAACAACGATAACAGTATGCTTATCTTCAACTTCGATATGAGCTTTTTCTTCTTCGTCAAGTGCCAAGATTAGGGCAGGTTCTTCGATATTACACATTTGAGATAGATTTTTAATTTCTTCATCAGTGGGTTTGATAACATTTATCCAACAACCTTCTTCAAATTTGTTGATTTTAATTAAATGGGTTTTATTTGATTTATAAATATTAACCATATTATGCACCTTTTCTTTGTTAGACTTTAATCAAAAATTATATTTCTTAAGTAATGAGGTTTTCTTTTAGTTTAATTGAAGTAAGTGTTTTTCGTCAAGTTATTATTGTGTTAATTATGTTTTAACAAATCTCTTTAATAAGGAAGTAAAAAATATTTTTATTTTATGTGTATAAAAAATATTTTTGATGTCAACACTCTAATAACTAATTTTAAAAAGGAGATTTTTAATGAATAATTTTGGTGCTGTATTGGGGTTTGCTCTAGGTTTAGGGTTTATCTTAAGTGCAATAATTTTGGGTGGAGGAAATGTTGGATTATTTTATAACATACCTTCTATTATGATTGTTTTTGGAGGGATATTTTCTGTTCTTTTAATTTCATATCCGATTGTGCAAGTTTTTAATAATTTTAAGGTGGCAAGATTAACTTTAACTGCGTCACCTCATGATAATGCTGAAATCGTTGATAATATTATTAATTTAACGCAAACAGCAAGAAGAGATGGACTTTTGGTTTTGGAGCAAGTTGCAAATTCTGTGGAAGACCCTTTTTTAAAGAAGGGGATATATCTTGTAGTTGATGGAGTTGATGCTGAGCAAGTTCGTGAAATATTGGAGCTTGATTTATTATTACTAGAAAAACGTCATCAAAAAACCCAGAAGTTTTGGGAGAATATTTCAGATTTAGCGCCTGCTTGGGGTATGATTGGGACGTTGGTTGGTCTTATAAATATGTTGGCTGAACTCAATGACCCATCTGCAATTGGACCTCAAATGTCGGTTGCTTTAGTTACAACTTTTTATGGTGTTTTTGTTGCAAATTATATAGCTACTCCGATTGTAATTAGTTTGCGAAATCAAACCGATGATGAAATTTTGATAAAGCAAATGATTATAGAAGGGATAGTATCTATACAAGTTGGTGAAAATCCGTATGTTACAGAAGCTAAGTTAAAGACGTTTTTAACTCCTGTACCTACTGAAAATGCTAAGTTTCAACAGGAAAATTAAAACCGATATATAAAAAATATATCGGTAAAATTGTTATTGGACTGGCACAAAAATTGTGTGACCTGCATAAATAATATTGGGATTATCTATATTTTCATTAATTTCAATTAAAAATTCTACGCTAGTATTGTATTTTGTAGCAATTTTTTTAAGTGTGTCACCATACTGAATAATATAGCTTGATGTATGAGGTGTATATTCTGGAATGACAGGAGTAGGTTCTTCAATGTAATTGATTAACATAGGTTCGTTATTATAAGTGTGTTCGATTGTTTGAATACGCCCAGATACTTCAATTCCTTCTGTTCCTCTTGTTGTTAGATAATTAATTACACTTTCATCAGTAGCAGAAAAGTCGTTAACTACAGCTTTATCAGCAAATAATTCATATCCATCACCACCAGCTTTAATAAAGTCATTTGTAGCTAAGATATATGTTTTTGTGCTTTCTAATGCAGAACCATTATCCATAGTTACGCTAGCAACTCGTTGTCCTGCTGGTTGTGTTGGGTCAAAAATAACATTCATTCCTGCGATATGTGGAAATCCACCTTTTGCTTCTGGATAACTATCAAGACCAATTTCTAAGGCTTCTAAAATTTCGTGACCTAGAACTTCGATAGTCATAGTGTAGTTTCCAAATGGTAAAACTTCAATTATTTTAGCTTTGGTAATGTCTCCAATATCAATTGAAGCTCGGATATTTCCACCATTAGATAATACAACATCAGCGCCAGTTTCAGCTAAAATAGCGTTTGTAATAAGGTTTCCGAGGTTTGTTTCTCCGGTTCTAACATCGTTACGTTCACCATCGAGAAATACATTTGTATAAGCTACAATTTCACTAGTTAATACATCAAATTCGGCGTTGATTTCTTCAAGTACAGATAAGATTTTTGGATCTTGCTCAAGGAGCATACCTTCTTCTTTTGTAATAAGGCTTGGTCTGATTTCAAATTCACCATTTGATAAAACATCAACCTCAACGATACCAATGTTTTCAGTGTATTCACCAGCTTGAACGATGTAAGTGTCATTTACAAAATAACCTTCAGGTAATTCGGTGTGGCTGTGACCATCTACAATAAGGTCGATACCATAAACTTGTTCAGCGACATTAACACTAGTATAATCGCCTTCCATTCCTAAATGTGCTAGAGCGATAATAAAATCAACCTGCCCGTCTAGTTCGTCAACCATTTGTTGAGCTGTAGCTACTGGGTCTTGAAATGTAATATGTGCAACGTTTAGAGGGCTAGTTTTGTAGGCTGTTTCTGGAGTTGCCAACCCAAAAATACCAACTTTTTGCCCAGAAACTTCTTTAATAGTGTAAGCATTAAAAAGTTGTTCGTTAGTATTATTGTCAAGGACGTTTCCTGCAACCATTGGGAAGTTTAGCATATCTTCGATTTCAAGAAGGCGTTCAACTCCATAATTAAATTCATGATTTCCAGGAACAGTTGCATCTAAACCAAGTGCATTTACTATCTTTACGATACTTTCGCCTTTGCTAATTGTAGCAATTGGTTGACCATGAAAAGTATCTCCAGCATCTAAAGCAAGAACTTTATTTTCACCCCATTCTTCCTTTAGTTGATTTAGTTTTGTAGAGATGCGAGCAACTCCCATACCTGCATAGTCATCTTCTTCGATACGTGCGTGCATATCGTTTATGTGTAAAATTACAAAGCTATCTTCAACTGTTGTATCAGCGTAAACAGTGTGATTTAGCCCAAAAATTGTTGTTGCGAGCGTTAAAATTGCAAAATGTTTTTTGAAAAAGTGCATAAATCTTACCCCCTAAGTATTGTTTTACAAATAATATACTTTAGGATAATAAAATAGTCTATATATATAACCTAAATTTTACCTAAGTTTTACCTAACCTTAATAGTTTTTAATATGGTTTTTACATCAAGGAGGGACTCTTATGAAGTATGATATTATCATTGTCGGAGCAGGGCCTGCAGGGATTTTTACTGCGCTAGAACTACTAAAAAATAATTCTCAAAAAAAGATTGCAATTATAGAGATGGGAAAGCCGATTAATAAGCGATTTTGCCCAAAAGCTAAGACTAAAAAATGTACAAATTGCAAGCCTCATTGCCATATTACAACTGGATTTGCAGGAGCAGGAGCATTTTCTGATGGAAAACTTTCTTTAAGTCCAGAAGTTGGTGGAGATTTGCCAGAGCTTATTGGGTATGATTTTACTAAGGAACTTATTGATTATACTGATAAAATTTATCTTGAATTTGGGGCTGATACTAAGGTTGAAGGCGTTGAGAATACTGATAAAATTAAAGAAATTCGTCGTAAGGCTATTGAGGCAAATTTAAAATTAGTGGATTGTCCAATTAGACATTTAGGCACTGAAAAAACTCAGGAAATTTACTTTAAAATTCAGCAATATCTTTTGGAAAATGGTGTTGAAATTTTATTTGAAACTTTTGTAGATGATTTAATTATAGAAAATCAAAAAATTAAAGGTGTGGTAATTTTTGCATCTAACCATGAAATATTACAATTAAAAAGTGAGCGTGTAATTGTAGCTACTGGTCGCAAAGGGGCTGACTGGCTTAAAGTTATGTGTGAGGGTCATGGGATTAACCACCGTACTGGCACTGTAGATATTGGGGTGCGTGTTGAGGTTAGAAATGAAGTTATGGAAGAGGTTAATAACGTTCTTTATGAGTCAAAACTTATTGGGTATCCAGAGCCTTTTAAAAATAAAGTGCGTACATTTTGCCAAAATCCAGGTGGGTTTGTTAGTCAGGAAAATTATGATAATGACTTGGCAATAGTAAATGGACACTCGTATAAAGATACAAAATCTCAAAATACAAACTTGGCTATATTGTGTTCGCATAATTTTTCAGAGCCATTTAATCAGCCTATTGAATATGGAAAAAAGGTGGCTGAACTTGTAAATATGTTGGGGTCTGGCCAGATTTTGGTACAAAGATATGGAGATATTTTAGAAGGAAAACGTACTTGGCAAGAAGAGCTTGACCGTTCAAACGTACGACCAACTTTGCCAGATGCTGTAGCTGGAGATTTAACTTCGGCAATGAGTTACCGTACAATATTAAATATTATAAATTTTATTAAATCTCTAAATACAGTAGTTCCAGGGTTTGCAAGCTATGAAACTTTACTTTATGGACCAGAGATTAAATTTTATGGAAATAAAGTTAACCTTGATATAGATTTTAATACTAATATAGAAGGATTACATTGTTTAGGGGACTCGAGTGGTTGGACTCGTGGTTTGATGATGGCATCTCTTATGGGAGTTTTGATGGCAAGAAAACTTTTATAATAAACGAATAAAAAACTTATATGGAGGTTCATATAAGTTTTTTTGAATAATTTGTTTAGAAGATTTGTTTGTTGGCAATACTTAAGAAAATAATTAATACATTGGGCCAGCTTTTTTGTTTCCAGTTTTTGCCTTACCTTGAATTTCTGGTACTGGTGGCACATCATTTTTGTGATAATGATCACGTGCATCGTGTTCAGCATTATGATTTGCATCAGAGTGGTGGTGGTTCATACCTTTTTTAGCCATAGTTTGAGTTCTCCTTTCTTTGAATGAGTTGTTGAAAAGTTAAAATAGAGGGTGTTGGAGTTCTCTATAAAAACTATTTGTGCAACAACTTATAAAGGTAGGATTTACTTTATAAACTAATTTAATACATGGGATAATAAATAGTATGTGCTAAGTTTTGGAAAGAGAAATAATTGTGTTCAAGTTATTGTAAAAAATTAGGATATAGTTGATATAAAAAAGCTATTTTTCTAAAATTATATATAAAAAATAGACCTATTTTTTGGTCTAAAATATATTTTTGTAATATTATTTTATTTTAATGTGCGAACAACCTTCGTTTTTGAGTAAGTTTTCATATAATATTAGTAATTCGTAAACTTACTTTAGGAGGTGCATCGTATGAATAAGCTTAAACTTACATTCACATTATTCATACTTTACATGTTAATCGGCTTAACATTAATGATTATTCCACTATTTCAATATGACGCAACTTCCCCAGCTCATATTATTAGCATATGTTTAGGTTTTTTAATTTTTATATCAATATTATTTGGGACTATTGCGTACTATAACCATTATAAACAAATGAGTATTTTGATGCCTACACAAGCTCCTCTTGCGAAATGGAGTTTTACACCAGAAAAATATCAAATTTTACAAGATAAATTTTTACAAGAATATAGAAATTTAATAGTGTTAAATTTATTGGTATGTGCATTGTGTTGGGTTTTAGGAATTGGAATTTTATTTTCATCAGTTACTCATAAAGTGTTGATTTGTCTGTTAATTTGCGGGTTTTCACTAGTAATTTGTTTAGCATTAAATTATAAGCTTTCGCAGTATTATGATGTATTATTATCTCAAAAGTTAGATGTAGTTTTTACGCCAAATTTTGTTTATTACAGAGAGAATATTTATGGATTTTATTATTCTATATATACATTAAGTGAAGTTTATGTAGCTTATAGTACAGAGCCAACACTAAATTTTTCATATTGTAGTTGCCCAGATTTATATACACCAAATTTTATGTTATCGCTTCCAATTCCAGAGGGTCACATGGAAGAGGCAATTAAACTCGCTGAACATTATAATCAGCTAATTAATATTTATTCTGATACTCATGAAGCACTGTATTTTCATAAATAAAATTTATGTCTATTTTAAGGAGAAAAACTTTAAAAACTTTGTCTACTTTTAAGCTAGATAAGGTTTTTTTAGTATATCGCTTGCAATTATGGCGTTTTTTCCTTAGAATGTTAAGAGGTTAACGTTTGACCTGATATTAAAAAAGGAGAATTTTAATGAATAATCAATTAGTACAAGAACTGATGCAATTTATAAGCGCCAGTCCAACAATGTTTCATGCAACGCATACTTTGGTGGACAATTTAGAGTCTAACGGATTTAGTAGACTTTTTTTAACAGATAGTTGGGAGATTGAAAAAGGTGGAAAGTATTATGCTCACATCAATAATTCTTCAATTATTGCGTTTATTGTCAACAGTTGTGATATAGAAAAAGAAGGCTTTCGCCTTGTAGGAACACATACCGATGTACCTTCATTTAAGGTAAAAGCTAAAGCCCAGATGCAAAATGATGGATACGTTAAGTTAAACACAGAAATTTATGGAGGTCCAATTTTAAACAGTTGGTTTGATAGACCATTGTCACTTGCTGGACGTGCTGTAATTAAGGATAATGATATTTTAAATCCAAAGCAACTTTTGGTGGATTTTAAAAAGCCTATTTTAGTTATTCCAAACTTAGCAATTCACATGGATAGAGAGATTAATAAAGGTAAAAAAATTAATCCTCAAAAGGAAACTCTTCCTATTTTATGTTATGCAGAAAAACATTTGGAGACTGATTTATTATTAGAGGAGATTTCTAAAAATTTAGATGTATCTATTGAGGATATTTTGGGATTTGATTTATTTTTGTATCCAGTTGAAGAACCCATGTTAGTTGGAATTAAGGAGCAATTTATTTCTGCAGCAAGACTTGATAATTTATCAATGACTTATAGTGGGTTATATGGACTTTTAAATAGTAAGTCTGATAAAGGAATTTCAGTGCTTGTATGCTATGATAATGAAGAGGTTGGAAGCCGAACTCGACAAGGAGCAAACGCACCATTTTTAAGGCATACACTTGAGAGAATTATTAATTCTTTAGGCAAAGACAGAGATGCATTTTTTAGAAGTTTGGCAAATTCGTTTATGATTTCAGCCGATGTTGCTCATTTGATACACCCAAATTATACAGAAAAATCTGACCCAACAAATAAAGTTTTAGCTGGAAAAGGTCCTGCAATTAAAGTAAGTGCAAGTTATAGTTATACAACGGATAGTGATTCATTTGCAGTGTTTGCAGGATTATGTGAGGCGAATAATATTCCTTATCAAACATTTTTTAATCGTTCAGATGAAAGAGGGGGTTCTACAATTGGACCAATTGCTACTTCTCAGTTAGGTATGCGTTGTGTAGATGTTGGAACACCTATGCTTGCTATGCATTCGGCTCGTGAACTTATGACTTGTGAAGATTTTATTTATACGTGTGAGGCATTAAAAGCTTTTTACAATTTATAACAAATTTGATTTAAATTTATAAAATTTCTGATATAATAGAGTAAAACAATGAAAGGGTGAACTCTATGAAAAAAGTGCTTGTATGTATTACTATTCAACAAAATAGTAAACGACTTATGGATAAGGGGAAAGAGGTTGCAACAGAATTTGGGGCTGAACTTCATGTTTTGCATATCAGAATGGGAGCTACAATTTTTGATACTCCAACTAGTCATCAACTTTTTGAGGAATTATTTGCTTATGGTTCAGAAATTGGTGGTGAAGTTCACTTTTTGTGTAGCTCAAATGTAACAAAAACTATATCAGATTTTATAAAAGAGAATAAAATTTCTCATCTAGTGGTAGGTAGCACATCTCAAAATGCTTCAACTGTATTAGAGGAGTTGCAAAGAAAAATTAAATCATTAGATGAAATTATTGTTGTAGAACGTGCAAAAGTTTAGATAATTGAAATGGGTTGTTGACATAAGGTTTGTCTAACAACTCATTTAATTGTTTAAACGACAAATTTTTTGTTATTTTAAGAAAGATTTTGTGGTATAATAAAAATTATAGAGTATTATCTAACAGGAGTTAAAATATGGAAACTTTAATTATTTCTGGCAATGCTGATTTATCAACGGCTTGCGAAATTTTAAATAATGGTGGCATTGTAGCTACGCCAACCGAAACGGTGTATGGACTAGCAGGTAATGCGCTAAATTCTGATGCTATAAACAAAATTTTTAGGGCAAAAGGTCGTCCAAACGATAACCCATTAATAGTACATATTGCTTCTTTAGAGATGCTTTATACACTAGTTGAGGAAGTTTCAGATGATGCCCAAATGTTAATTGATAATTTTTGGCCAGGGCCTCTAACAATAATTTTTGATGCAAAGCCAAACGTTGTTTCTTCAAATGTTCAGGCTGGGTTGTCAACCATTGCGATAAGATTTCCTGCTAATGAAATTATGCAAAAATTAATTGAAAAATGTGGATTTCCTTTGGCTGCTCCAAGTGCAAATTTATCCGGGAAGCCAAGTCCTACAGATGTAAAACACGTTATTTGTGATTTGAATGGAAAAGTTGAGGCAATTATTGATGGAGGAAGCTGTAATGTTGGAGTGGAGTCTACTGTTGTTGATGCAACTAAAAATCCAGTAAAAATAGTTCGTTCTGGGGGAGTAACTGAAACTATGCTTAAAAAAATCGTTTCCAACATTGAGAATAAAGAAATGAATAGTACAAGTTTAGATATAAAACCAATTTCTCCAGGAATGAAATATAAACACTATTCTCCAAATGCAGATTTGACTATAGTGCAAGGTTTGCCAGAAGAAATAATTTTTACTATAAATAAGTTGATTTATTCACATCAAAATTTGGATAAGGTAGGAGTTTTACTCCCAGAAGAATTTTTGAGTAATTTTACCAAAGTTAAGACTTTTAATTTGGGCAGTATGGAGAATTTGGAACAAGTTGCACAAAATTTATTTGCAAAACTTAGAGAACTTGATGAGCATCAGATGGAATTTGTTTACACAATAGCTTTTCCAGCTCAAGAAATTGGAGTAGCTATTATGAATAGGCTAGAAAAGGCATCAGGAAAAAGTATTATTAAGGGATTTTTAGAATAAGATAATGGATAAGGAGTATTAAAAATGATTGGTATTGGTTCAGACCATGGAGGATTTTTATTAAAGCAAGAAATTATTGCCCACCTTGAAAATAAAGGGATTGTAGTAAAGGACTTTGGTTGTTATAATCAAGAGGCTGTGGATTATCCAGAGTATGGGCAAGCTGTAGCAAAGGCTGTGCAATCTGGTGAATGTGAAAGTGGGATTGTTGTTTGTGGAACAGGGATTGGAATTTCGATTGCAGCAAATAAAGTTAAGGGTATTCGTTGCGCATTAGTTCATGATTGTTTTTCTGCAAAAGCTACTAAAGAACATAATAATTCTAATATGTTAGCGTTAGGAGCAAGAGTTATTGGGCCTGGGCTTGCATTGGAAATTGTGGATATCTTTTTGAGTACTCCATTTTCAAATGAGGAGCGTCACCAAAATAGAATTAATCAAATAGAAGAAAATTAATTAGATTACGTTGGAGGTATTTTTATGAGCAAAGTATTTATTATAGACCACCCACTTATTCAACACAAAATTTCTCATCTAAGAGCGCAAACTACTGGTGCTAAAGAGGTTAGAGAGTTGACAAGAGAAATTTCTCAACTTATGTGTTATGAGGCAACTAGAAATGTGGCTCTTGAAGATTTTATAGTTGAAACGCCACTAGGACCTACAACAGGTAAGCGCATGGCAGGAAAAAGTATTAGTATTGTACCGATTTTAAGAGCTGGTCTTGGTATGGTTGATGGAATTTTGGACCTTGTACCAACAGCAAAAGTTGGTCATATCGGTTTGTATCGTGACCCAGAAACGTTGCAACCAGTTGAATATTATTGCAAATTGCCAGAAGGAATTAACGAAAGAAGTTTATATGTGCTAGACCCGATGTTGGCTACGGGTGGTTCTGCAGTTGCTGCGATAGATTTTTTAAAGGAAAAAGGTGCGAAAAAAATCAATTTTGTTTGTCTAATTGCTGCTCCTGAAGGGCTTGATAAACTTCAAAAAGCTCACCCAGATATCAATATTTACATTGCATCACTTGATGAAAAAATTGATGAGAATGGTTATATCGTGCCAGGCCCTGGAGATGCTGGGGATAGATTATTCGGCACAAAATAATACATTTATTTTACAAACTTTTACACTTAGTGTATAATGAACAAGTAAATACTTTTAAATTATCGCTAAGTGTTTTTGATACTTACAAAATTTTTTTGCTAAATTTTACTTAAAGGAGATTGCATATGCGCCCATCTTGGTCTGAATATTTTATGGAAATTGCACATTTAGTTAAAACTCGTTCAACGTGTATGCGTAGGCAAGTTGGGGCTGTTGTTGTAAAAGATAAACAAATTTTATCAACAGGGTATAATGGAGCGCCAACAAATTGTAGACATTGTACAGAGATTGGTTGTTTGCGTGCAAAATTAAATATTCCTTCTGGAGAAAGACATGAGCTTTGTAGGGCCCTACATGCAGAGCAAAACGCTATAGTTCAGGCGGCTCACCATGGAATAAGTTTACAAAATGCAACAATATATGTAACGGCTCAACCATGTAGCCTGTGCGCTAAAGTCATTATAAATGCTGGGATTGGCCATATTATTTATGAGGGGGATTACCCAGATGAACTTTCTCTTGAGTTGCTTAACGAGGCTGGAATTAAGCTTGAAAAATTTTCCGTACGTATGGATTAAATCTTTTCGGTGTATATTAGTATCAGGTGCTATATAAATTTACATATCTTGAAGGAGATGAGATATTTATGAGTTTACTAAACTTGTATGTAATTGCTTTTATTATGTCTTTTGTAATTGCCTATTGTATGACTCCTGTTTCTAAAAAAATTGCCTTCAAAGTTGGAGCAGTGGCCCAGCCTAGAAAGCGCGATATGCATAGCGAGCCAATACCTAGAATGGGGGGAATTGCTATTGTATCAGGGGTTATGATTACGTTATTACTATTATACCCAAACATTACCACACTTGATACAACACAAACTTTTGGAATTATAGCAGGGGGATTAATTATTTTTATACTAGGAGTTTGTGATGATATTTTTGAACTAGGGTCAAAGTTAAAGTTAACAATTCAAATTATCGCCTCATTAGTAGTAGCATTAAGTGGTGTACAAATTGAATTTATCGGCATTCCATTTTTTGATGAAATTGGATTATTAGACACCTTAACTGTTCCGGTAACAGTTATTTGGATTGTGGGAGTAACAAATGCCGTTAACTTAATTGATGGTTTAGATGGATTGGCAGCAGGTGTTTCCTCAATAGCATCAATTTGCCTAATGATATTATCAATCAACAGTGGCTACCCGATAGCCGTATTTTTGACTGCAACTTTAGCAGGAGCTTGCCTTGGATTTTTACCATATAATTTTAATCCAGCCTCAATTTTTATGGGGGATACAGGTTCTACATTTTTAGGATTTATGTTAGCAGTAACTTCAATTTTAGGGTTACTAAAAACTTATACACTAGGAACAATTTTTGTTGCAATCTTAATTTTAGGATTACCAATTTTTGATACAGCATTTGCAATTATTAGACGTTTTTTAGCTGGAAAACCAATAATGTCACCAGATAGAGGACACTTGCACCACCGTTTAGTTGACCGTGGATACACTCACAAGCACGCAGTTGTAACGCTATATGGAGTAAGTGGAATTTTTGGATTATCAGCAATTGCATTTGTAAAACACGATATTCGTTTTGTAATAGCAGTATTTATTTTGATGGGGATATTACTATATTTCAATACAAAAATTATGACCCCAGTAAATCAAGATAACAACTCTTCAGATTCAAATTAAAGTTCGTATTAAAACTACGAGCTTTTTTTCTATGATAAATACATATATAATAAAGAAGAAACTTATTCAAGTACAAAGGAGAATTTTATTATGCCATCAATTTTAACTCACTATTTATTTGGACTAGACGCAACAAATAATATTAAAAACTTAGAAATTTACCAATCAATCAAAAAATACCGTCACATATATTTTTTTGGACTTCAAGGACCTGACCCAATGTATTATCATGCACCACTCAAAAAAGAAAATTACTATGATATTGCATACACATTACACAATAAAAATACAGGAAACTTTATAAAAAGTCTATTAGAATTTTATACTACCTTAGATAAAAGTTCGCAAATGGCTCAATGCTGTTTAGCTTATATTTGTGGATTTATTGGGCATTATGTATTAGATTTCTCAACTCACCCGTACATTTATTATATAGGTGGAAATTATGATAAAAACGATCCAAAAACAGATATTTATATGGGATTACATAATAGAATTGAACTTGCAATAGATAGCATACTTATTCAAGAAAAATATAAAGTTCCATCTCATCTTTTTAAAATTCATAAACATATTTTGAAGCTAGATAGCCTACCACCTTGCGTTTTGGATATGTTCAAATATAGTATGAAAATGGTATTTGACATTGAAGAAGGGGATAAAATCCTTGATAATTCATATAAATCTATGAAACTATATTACAAATTAACATTTGATAGACTAGGGTTTAAAAAGAAACTTTACTCGGTAGCTTCACCATGTTTTTCAATTAGACTAGCTTCACAAATGCGCACATTATCATATTATGAGTGTGAGAAAGAATATATAGATTATTTAAATCTTAACAAATCTGTATGGTTTCACCCAGTAACAGGCACGCTACATACGCATAGCTTTTATGATTTAATGAAAGATGGTCATAAGGTAATGACGCAGTTGATGGCAGATTTAGATGACTTTAATAAAGGACAACTTTCATTTTGGGAAATGGCAGATAAAATCCCAGACCTCTCATATTGTACAGCCCTTCCAGAATGCAAAAATCAAGAAATGAGTTATTTTAAAATTATATCAGAAGCGTAAAATATTATAGCGATTTAAATTATATACATTCATAGTGAAAGATTAATCATAAGCAACAAATTTTTCTAATATTTAATAGAAGTAGTATTAATTTTGCTAGTCCTTATATCAGATGTAAATAAATACTTTAGAAATATTTTTTGTTATCACTATAACAATGTAATAATTTTTAGACACTATAGAAGATAAATTTGTGTAGCATTATCTGAATATAAGTACTAGCTACAAATAAATATGAACTTATTAACCAAATTATGTAATTAAAAATAGGGTAAATGTATATATTTAACTAATAGATAATTATTTTGTAAATTTAACTCATTATGATGTTCATAAAATGTTCATTTTAATTTAGTAATCTATACTATAAATCAAGTTTGAATTTTGTTACACTTGCTCATTATAATAAATTAAAAAGGTAATTTTAACTAAAAGTATATGACGTAAGATTAGATAACAAAATTAGACATTGGATATATGTAACAATTATTTTGAATTTATTTATGTATTTTGCTGATAGTTTTTGTACATAATATTTTTACATAATAGCAAAATCTAAAAATATGGTTAACAGGGGGAGAATTTATTATGAAAAATTGTATAGAGTGTGAAATTACCTTAGAAGTAGCGTGTGACTGTAGTTCTATTGATTATGAGGAGCTACTTAGAGAGTGGGACGAGTGTTTTTTTGATGAAGAGTAAAAACATATAATTATGGGCTGCACCACAAATTTTGGACATAACCAAAGTTAGGGTGCAGTTTTTTTGTATCAACTTAAAAATATTAAGTAGGTATTTTTTGTAAATCTAAAAATCTCAAATTCAAAAATCGTGATAATGTTAAAAAACTGTCCTAAATTGTTAGAAAAATCAAACTTATATACTAAATTTACCATAAAAAAAGAGATAGGTAGCCCTATCCCTTTTTTAGATTGTAGAAATATATTTTACTAAGCTTTTATGAACTTCAATATCTAGTTCGTGAACTCTAATTTCTTCCAAAAATTTCATAATAGAATGTGGATCGATTTGTAAGTTGAGCATAGACAACATTCTAAACTCAAGTAGATTAATGTAAATATGCTTAAATTTTTTCCAATCAGCTTTAGAATGCACATTTTTATATGTTGCCAAAACAGCATAATTCATAATGCGTTTTAAACTTTCAATCATGTTATCATAAAATAAATCCACCAAGTTAATTTGTACAAAAGTTTTTGCAAATTGAAGTAACAATTCTTCCATAATCTCTTTTGCCAAAGTTTCGCCATATTTTAATGCCAGACGATTAATATTTATATCACTACAAATTCTATGCTTATAAAAATCAATGAATTTTTCAAAATCGCCAGCATTATTTTCAGGCTCTAAATAAAATAAAATTTTAAAAAATAAATTCCACTGAAACTCTTTATTTATCACATTAGTAATATGTGTACCAACGATTATACAAAAGTCATCATCAAAATTTAATTCTCTCTCAAATGTTAGTTGGCTGTTGAATGAAATAGTTTCTTCGTCGATTTCAGTAAGTCGATTTAACGTTTCAATTAAGATATAATTATAATTTGCAATTTCACAACCTGCCGTTTCCCTAAAAACATATTTTACTAAGGTATCGCAAGACTTTCGGAAATCTACTAAAAAACCGATGTCCTTTTTCATTCGTTCAGCAAATAAATCATAAATTACTTTTGATAAAAGCGTTTCAACTTGTAATTTTCTACCGTCTTGTGCAGTATTTTTGGAGCGTTCAAATTGATTGGAGATTAAAAGTAATTGTTGGTCTATAGTTGTTAAACTGTTTTTGATAGAACGCATAATATCTTTGTAAAATCTATCTGAAATTATATAATTATAATTTTTGTAAATAACTTTATGTTCGATTTCACTCCAAAAAATATTTACTAGCGATTTAATTTGCACTTCAAAATTAATTACTTGCTCCCCGTATAAATATTTACCATCAATTCGATAAATTTTAATACCGTTTTTTTGATCCTTGGGTTGCTTGCTAGATAGTTCTAACATAACAGATGGTAATCTTCTATTATACCAAAAACCTTCAAATTCAGTGCTTGGTTTATCAAAATGTTGCCTAATTGCTTTGTATAAGGCAATCTCATCTTCAATAAAACGTCACTCAAGACGTACTCCAATTAAGTCTGATAAGTTTGCATATAAATTCTCTACAGTTTCATATTTATTATAATAGTCATAACGCAAAATTTTTTCTTTTAGACTATCACGAGATTTTACACGAGAATTAATATTTATATAACCTTCGCTTTTTCTCTTTAAGATGCTTTCAAAATAAATTTCGATTTCACGACAGGCAATATCCAAATCCATTTTCATATTTTCAAGTTTTTCAATAACACTACTTATAAATTCAAATATCTTTAGTTCCATATATACTCCTAACTAATATTGTGAACTATTAAACAAAATTTTGCTTAATAATTCAAGAAATTGGTTAATTTAGCCATCTAATAATTTCTTTATAGACAATTGATTTGTTGATTTCGTTAAAAATTTCATGGCGCATTTTAGGATAAATTTTTAATGTTACATTGGTACAGCCAGTTTGTTTAAAAAGTTTATAAGTTTTTAGCACACCTTTTCCATAATTTCCTACAGGGTCGTACTCACCAGAAATAATTAAAATTGGTAAATTTTTGGTCAAAATTTTATTAAAATTGCTAGATTGATTGATAAAATGCATTCCACGAACTAGCTCTCGATAAGTATATCCTGTAAACTGTTGTCCACATAACTTGTCATTATTAAATGTTTCCCTTTCTTTTTGGCAACGACTAAGCCATGCCGAACGGTCATTTTCTTTTAAAAATTTACGGTTTAGTGGACCAAACATAATTTTGTTAATCAAAGTATTAGGTTGTGTACCATCTGTAACCAAAAGAATTGCATTAATTACTAAAATACTAGCATTTAGAAGGGCTGGAGGTTGATACCCTGTCCCAGATAAAATCAATTTATCAATTTTATCACTAAACAAAATTGTAAAATATCTTGCAACAAATGAACCCATGCTATGCCCAATCATAATCATTTTACAATGTGGATATGATTTTTGAATGTGTTGATTGATAATTAATGTATCAGAAATTAAATTTAAAAAGCCTCCATCACCTCCAAAATCCCCAATTGGAATAGCTTTTGATATGGAATGTCCGTGTCCTCGATGATCATGTGCAAATACAACATAACCTTGACTGACCAAAAATCTTGCAAAGTGTTGATATCTTTTGGCGTGTTCACTAGCTCCATGAACAATATGAATAACCCCTTTGATTTCTTGAGTTTTAGAATACCACTTATAAACTGCTATTTTGTGGTTATCTTTTGGATTAATAAATTTATAAGACTCGCATATCATAATTATCACCTCTACCAGTTTTTATATTTTATTGTCATAAATTATTCAACTTTCTATAAAAAATTGTCTAATCCTTGTACAAAGTTATTGTAACATCTTTTAGTAATTATGACTATGGATAAGAAAAAATTTTAATTATCAGATTTTTAAGTATAGTGAAGTTTACGTATGAATAAGATATCAGTTTCTGCCATAATAAAGAAGGCTAATAGTTGTTAATATTTTTTAGCATTGTAAAAAAACACTGTTTAGCATATATTAAAAGGTAGCTTGAAAAAAATTAATTTTGGAGGCGTATATGAAAATTATTATTATTGGTGCAGTTGCTGGAGGTACTTCGGCTGGTGCAAAAGCTAGACGTGGCGATGAAAATGCTCAAATTACTATTTATGATAAAGATAAATTTATTTCATATTCTGGGTGTGGATTGCCATACTTCATCAGCAAAGAAGTTGAACTAAAATCTATTATTCCTCGTAATGCAAACTTTTTTAAGAAAAAATATAATATTGATATTCACACTGAGCATGAAGTTTTGAAAATTGATAAAGATAAAAAAACTGTATTAGTTAAAAATCTAATTACTGGAGAAAGCTTTGTTGATGCGTATGATAAGCTAGTAATTTCAACGGGTGCAACTCCTTTTGTTCCAAATATTAAAGGTATTAATAATAAAGGCATTTTCTTTTTGAGAAATATTAACGATGCTATAAATATTAAAGAATTTATTGCTCAACATAGTGCAAAAAAAGCTGTAGTTGTGGGGTCTGGATTTATTGGGTTAGAAATGGTTGAGAGTTTGGCTCATTTAGGTTTAGAGGTAACTCTTGTAGAAATTTCACAAAAACTTACTCCAAATCTTGATGAAGATATGGCAATAACTCTTGAAAATAGACTTCTTAAAAAAGGAGTTTCGGTTAAAAAAGGTGTTACGATTACAGAAATTTTTGGGGAAGAAAATTTTGTAGCTAGCAATCAAAATATAGTAGTTCCACGTGAAATTAAGTTTTCTAATGAAGAAACTATTCCTTATGATATTATAATTATGGCTACTGGAGTACGTCCAAATGTTAAGCTGGCACAAGATATTGGCATTGAAATTGGAGAAACTGGGGCTATAAAAGTGACTCCAAAGCTGGAAACTAATGTTGATAATATTTATGCGTGTGGAGATTGTGCAGAGATGTTTTGTTTTATAACTCATAAACCAAATTATCGACCTCTTGGTAGTACTGCCAATAAGACTGGACGTATTGTTGGTGAAAATTTAACTGGTGGAAACATTGAATATAGAGGAAATATTAGCACTGGAATTTTTAGAGTTTTTGATATAGTTGTTGCAAGTACAGGTTTATCAGAAAGTGAAGCTGTTAAGGCTGGATATGAAGTTGAAATTTGCCATTGTATTAGACCGAATAAAAATACGTATATGAATTCTACAGAAATTATGGTTAAGGGTATTGCTGATAAAAATACACATAAGCTTTTGGGTGTTCAACTTATTGGAGGGGAAGGCACTGATAAGCGTGTAGATGTGTTTGCAACTTTAATTACGTATGGTGCAAAAGTTGATGAACTTTTCCATTTGGATTTGGCATATGCTCCTCCATTTTCAACAAGTAAAGACCCTGTTCAATATACTGGTATGATTTTGGATAATTCTATAAATAAAAACAGAGGTCTAATTACTACTGATGAGCTAAAAACGCTAGACCCTCTAAAGGTTCAAATTGTTGATGCAAGAAGTAGCCATGATTTTGAGAATAAAGGTTCTGTTAAAGATGCTATTAATATTTCTCAAAAAAATGTTAGGAGCAATTTGCACAAGTTAGATAAAGAAATTCCAGTTGTAGTTTATTGCAACAAAGGTGTAACTGGTAATGCAGTACAAAATATTTTGATTAACAATGATTTTGCTAATGTCAAAAATTTATCTGGTGGTCACCGTTTGTATAAAGAGTTGGAAGAATAAAATTGTTGGGCATTTTCTTTGGAGAATGCTCTTTTTTTGCGAGAAATTTTTAACTTGAACTTAATCTAAACTTAACCTAATTTAACGTAACCATAATAAATTCCAAATAAACGGATAGTATACTAATCATATGGAAATACTTTAATTTAAATTCTGTGGAGGGTTTGTACAATGAAATTAGGAAAAAAAGCAAGTGCAGCAGTTTTGGCAGCATCGTTATTAGCAGGAAGTGTAGCGTTAATTACTCCAAAGCCAACTATGGCAGAAGAAATTGCAATTAATGAAAGTGAAGTTTCTGTAATGGCAGCAGCTACTTCAACAGTAACATTACCACAATCAAACGAAGCGCCAAAATACATATTCATGTTTATTGGTGATGGAATGGCTCATAGCCAGGTAAATGCGGCACAAATTTATAAAGGTACTATTAAAGATGCAGCAGCAGTTGAGATTGAGTCTTTGGAATTTACAAAGTTCCCTGTAGTTGGAAATGTATATACTCAAGATGCAACTTCATTTGCTCCTGACTCAGCATCAACAGCAACATCTATTGCAAGTGGTGTAAAAACTCATAGTGGAGTTATTGGAATGTATGAAGATAAAGTAACTCCAGTAACGACGATTGCTGAATTACTTCAAGATGAAGGATACAAAATTGGAGTTGTAAGTACAGTTACATTAAACCATGCAACACCAGCAGCATTTTATGCAAACGTTTCATCAAGAAATGATTATTATGATATAGGTTTACAGATGGCAGATAGTGGATTTGACTATTTTGGTGGTGGAGCATTAAATAACTCTACTAACAGTGGGCAATCTGAAGATATTTATGATATCATGAGAGCTAATGGTTACACAATTAGTATGGATAAAGATGAAATTTTAGACTTTAATTCAGATAGTGGAAAAGTATATGCGATTAATCCAGTTTTAGTTGGAGGAGCAATGCCTTATGCACTAGATACAACAAGTGAGTCATTAGAGCTTGCTGATTTTGTACAAAAAGGAATTGATGTTTTAGATAATGAAAATGGTTTCTTTATGGCTGTTGAGTCTGGGAAAATTGACTGGGCTGGTCATGCTAATGATGCGATGTCAAACATTGCTGATACTATTGCATTTGATGAGGCAATTCAAGTTGCAATCGACTTTTACAATCAGCACCCAGAAGATACATTAATTCTTGTAACTGGAGATCATGAAACAGGTGGTATGACTCTTGGGCAAGCAACTACAGGGTATGATACTGCGTTTGATTTATTAAAGCACCAAACAATTTCTTATGAATTATTTGATGATAAAGTAGACCAGTTTGCAGCAGAGTATCCAGATGCAGTTTTTAATGATATGTTACCAATGATTGAGCAATATTTTGGGCTTGTAACTGCTGATAATGCACACAATGCAAAAAATGATTTATTAGTTCTTTCTGATTATGAATACAGAAAATTAGAAGAGTCTTTTTACCAATCAATGCTTGCAAAAGCTGATAGAGATAATTCAATTGAAAGCCAGATTGCATATGGTGGATATGACCCATTAACTATAACTTTAACTCATGTTTTAAATAACAAAGCTGGAGTAGGCTGGACTTCTTATGCTCATACAGGGTTACCAGTAGCAATTTATGCATTAGGAAATGGTCAAGAAAATTTTGGTGGTTCATATAATAACACTGATATTTTCAACAGATTAGCAACTTTATGTAATGTAAACTAATTTTATGAACGAAGACAAGAAATTTACTCCACAGAATTTACTCAAAAATCACGATGTTATATTTTCTATTGTATGTTTAGTTTGTATTGCAATTATGCTAGCAATTCCTACTGGTTTTGAGAAACAGATTTATAATAATTCAGAACCTGTAAAAGCTGAAATTATAAGTGTTGACAATACATTTGTTCGGAATATGGGTGTCGTTATGACTGGGGAGCAAACGGCACAAGTAAAACTTTTAAACGGAACTTTTAAAGGAGAGGTTGTTCGGGCAATGAACCTCTTAGAAGGAAGTCTTAGTCACGATAAACTATTTGAAGTTGGGGATAATGCTTTTGTTTTATTGGAGAAGACAGAAGCAGGGGAGTTTTTATTTGCAAATTTGATTGACCACTATCGCTTGGATATAGAAGCAGTATTAGTTGGATTGTTCGTTTTGGTACTAATTATTTTTTCTGGCACAACTGGAGTACGAACAGTTATTTCATTTGCATTTACACTAACGTGTATTTTTAAGGTGTTTATACCAATGTTACTAAAAGGATATCACCCAATAGGATTGGCACTTCTAATTGGGAGTATGATTTCTATAGTTACATTAATTTTGGTAGCAGGATTTACAAAAAAAGCATATTGTGCTATTGCAGGAGCGTTATTTTCTTCACTTTGTACCTGTATTTTGGCCGTATGGTTCGGGAATGCGTTTAATATTCATGGTTCAGTTATGGAATGGTCGGAAAGCTTGCTTTATGCAGGATTTCATACACTGAATTTAACTCTAATTTATCAGGCAGGAATTTATTTATCTTGTTCAGGAGCAATTCTTGATTTGGGTATAGACATTTCGGCAGCAATTGATGAATTGGTAGATAAGCAACCAAATATTACGCAAAAAGAAATTTTATTTTCGGGCTTAACTATTGGGCGTTCGATAGTTGGTTCACAAACTACAACTTTATTATTGGCATACATGGGAAGCTTTATTGGAGTAATGATGGTCTATATGGCACAAGGCACACCGTTACTAAGCATTTTAAACACCAAATTTATAGCTTCAGAAATTTTGCAAACATTTGTTGGCTGTATTGGCCTTGTAATAGTTTCACCATTAACTTCAATTATTTGTAGTTATGCATATAAACCAGAAAAAAACTGATTATGGAATATTCCACAATCAGTTTTTTTTTATAAGTACATATCAACATAAAGACCTTTTAAAACATCAGACTCAATAGGAGTAAGCCTTGGAAAACTTATTTGTTTTGCCTCGTCTTCACCCTCAACAAATGTAATTCCACATTCATCACAAACATCATCAGAGCAATGTGGTTCATCTCCTTTTGCAAAATGTTCCCTAGACGGTGGCATATGAAGCTCTGGAGATAGTGTGTAGAAATAGCTTATTGGCGTGCGATAAGCTGTTTCTTTTAATTTTTCAGTATCTGGAAGCTGAACAGATTTTGGTAGAGATTGCTCAAGCTTTGAACGCGCATCTACTTTTGTAACGTCTGGACAAGTATTACAAGATGCAAGACCTACTTGTTTTAGCTTTTTTGTACCAATTGTAGAATTGAGCTGTTCAACTCTGTACTGAGGAATGCTATAAACCATCATAAAAATCACCTCTTTTCCTAAAATGTTATCCATATAAAATATCGTCTTTTTGAAAATAATATCTAACTATAAAATATTCATCTATTAATAATTAAATTAATTTAATATTATGTATATAATATCCATACCAACCATTATAAGGAATAAATATGTATAATTTATATCGAAATTTAACATATTTATCCACTTTAGAAAAAAATCAAAAAAATTTTTCTAAAATGGGAACAAAAATTATTGTATATAAGTCTTATATTTAGCAATAATATATTTATACCCTTTAATTGTCCAAAAACACTATAAAAAAAGGAGAATTTATTTTATGAAATTAAACAAGAAATTATTAAGTACATTTATGATTTGTGCAATGAGTTTATCTTTGGTTGCCTGTGGAGGGGCTGATGAACCAGAAGTTGTTCCAAACACTCCTGCAGTTGATGCACCAGTTTCTTTAGAAGACCCACCACCAATGCCACAAGAAAATAACCAAACTCCACAAGTAAGCCAAGAGCCTCTTGAGCCTTTTGTAAATGACCCAGATGCAACAGCTAGCACAAACATTTATAATGCGATGTTGCATGGAGTTGAAGTTACACCGATGATTGCAGATTTGGAGGAGCAACTATTTTTTGATATGTATAAAATTGAGCCATCTTATTTATCAGAATACAAAGTTGTAGCACCAACAATGACTGGTCAAATTACTGAAATTGGGGTATTTGTAGTTTCTGATTATGCAAATTTACCAGAAGTTACAGAGCAAGTTCAAGCACGTTTGGCACATATCAAAGATGAAGGGGCATTTTATCCATCACACGTTGAGATTGCTAACGAAGCACAAGTTTTGGTGTATGGAAATATTATAGCGTTAGTTGTTGACCCTGCCGTTGAGCAAATTGTAGATAACTTTGAAACGTATTTTTCGATTAACTAAGGAGAAAACAGATGGTTTTTAGTAGCCTAATCTTCTTATTTGTGTATTTACCAATATTTTTAGCATTGTATTACGTAGCTCCTAAGGGGTTACGTAATCTTGTTTTGTTTATTTGTAGCCTAATTTTTTATGCTTGGGGAGAGCCGATTTATGTAACGATAATGATTTTTTCAACAATATTAGATTTTAGTATAGGGATTTTTATTGATAAACACAAAAATAATAAACAACTTGCCAAACTTGGAGTAATAACATCAATAGCCGTCAATTTATTTATGTTAGGATTTTTTAAATATAGTAATTTTTTTGTACATAACCTAAATAATAGTTTTGGGTTAAACATTGAGTGGCTGGAAATTGCCCTACCAATTGGAAT
>MDSP01000060.1_pt1 | contig 24994 bp, 21 predicted proteins | sample 1005811 | NCBI WGS metagenome assembly MDSP01 (sample SAMN05526596, study PRJNA338239) | gut metagenome | isolation source: stomach gut content | host: Naso elegans | place: Saudi Arabia: Red Sea | collected 2011-04
TAGCTGCGGGTATCTCCTTTATAATCTGTGCCTTTGCTGTTTCGCCATTATTTACACTTCTCGATGCAAGGATAACCACTGCACCCTTTTCAGCCAACATCTTCACAGCCTCATATCCCAAGCCGCTATTTCCCCCAGTAACAACTGCGGTTTTACCCTCTAAGTTAGGAATGTTCTCCTTTGTCCAATTTGCCATATCTTCAACTATTTAATTGCGTTAGTTCATTGTTCTATACTCATTCGGGGTCATCCCCGTGCGTTTTTTGAATTGGCGTGAGAAGTATTGCGGGTACTCAAAACCCAGCGAGTAGGCGATCTCTGCAACACTCTTTTTAGTTGTTGTGAGTTGCATTTTTGCCCGCTCAATGATAAGGGTTTGGATATGTTCTTGTGCACTGCACCCTGTCTCACGACGAATCATGTCGCTCATGTAGTTGGGTGACAACGAGAGTTTTTCGGCACAATACTTAACCGTTGGCAACCCCTCACTCTGCTGAACCCCAGAGTTAAAGTAGTCATTTAGGATAGCCTCAAATCGAGTCAACATATCTTGATTTAACACCTCACGGGTGATAAACTGCCGATCGTAAAACCTTTGGCAGTAGTTTAGTAGCAGTTCCAGTGCCGAAGCAAGAATGCTCTTGGTGTGCTTATCAATGGGGCGTGCAAGCTCAACTGATAGCTTCTCGAATGTCTCTCGAATACTCTCCCTCTCGTCCGTGGAGAGGTGCAGAGCCTCATTCACATCGTAGCTAAAGTAGTGGTAATCTTTCATCTTCGAGCTGAGGTGAGTACCACGCAACAGATCGGGATGGAAGAATAGCCCAACGCTTCGATTCTCGCTCTGGGTCTCACCCTCCTCGATACCAATAAGCTGGTTAGGAGCGAAGAAGAGCATCGTATCCTCTTGGTAGTCGTAGCGATTGCGACCATAGCGAAGCTCACCACACCCGCAACTCTTAATCGATACGGAGTAGAACGAAGTGGTGAAGTGTCCCTCAAAGCTAGGCATCTCGATAGCCGAAAAATCGACCACCGAGATTAGAGGGTTGAGGGTCTTTGCCCCAAATATATTGTTAAACTCCGAGATGGTGCTAATGTGCGTAATCATAACTCTTAACTATTATTAGCCTTGATAATTTCGGCGAGTTTAATATTACTATTCCTAAACCTTGCACGGCTACGCTCTCCCTTTAGTCTAATTGAGTTCGTGGGGCAGTTGTGCGTACAACCGAAGCAAGATAGGCAATTATCACCCAAAGATATAGTTTTTTTCTCTTTATCTACCGTAATATTATTCACAGGGCCTTAGTTCTTTAATGTCAATCACCTGTCAGGCCACGGCTGATAGGCTGCCAGCAGCCCAGCAGGCAGCCTCTGACAGGTAAAGGTAGCAGTCTCTCATAGGAATTAAAGTTTTTCAGTTATTATTCATGACATGAGCAAATCACTTACACACAAAGAGCCCCCTCAGCGGAGAGTGACTGTCGTAAAACTGTAGTAAATTGTGGTTAAAACATTTTCTCACATTGCATTGATGTAAAAATGATCTGAAATATGTATGTGGCTGTGACATCTGAGTTCATCTTTGTGATGCACTCAGTTTTATGAAATCTGCTTTAGCTGGCAGCCGCCTGGTTCTCATTTTGCCAAATGGGCACTTACAAATGGCCAGTTAACAAAACCTGCACACCAAGGAGCGTATGCCATATTGTTCACTGGACAGCAATCTCCCCGGAGAAAACCCCTCAAACAAAGACAACATGCAAGCAAACATGGAATAAAACTAGAAATGGTTAGAGTATGTTAAGTTAAACAAGCCAGCCACAAAAAACAACAACACAAACTTCAAAGTTAAGCTTTTTTGCAATCAAATATATTAAAACAAGCAGTGCAGCATCAGCAGCCTTATTTTGGATCATTCGTGTGGCTCTTGCATGCTTTAAAGGCAAACCCCATCCTCACTAAAACACTCCTACCTTTCTTTGTGGGCTCTGGCATCTTGAGCCTTGTCCCAAGAAAAAATCGTCAAGTAGTCAAAAGTGCAGGTAGGTTGATGCCTTCAGAGTGAAGGAGGCCAGGTATAGAGTTGCAGCCCTCTTGTCCAGGAGGGAGAGAGCAAAGGCAAAAGAAGCAATTGCTTCGCTAAATCCAATGTGCGTAATTAATTATTCAGCTACGCATAAAGAAAAAAATCACGCAGTGTACAAACTGGATGCTATAGATGCATATGAATTAGAATTGGTGAAACAAATTGAAGTTGCTGGATTTGAGACAGTTAATTCTCATAATCAGGCATATGTTAAATTAGTGTCTGTTAGCAATACAAATAATAAAATTAGTGCTAGGCTGGAGATAGATATACAGAATAAAGATAAGATAACACGAAAAGTAGTTACAGTGGCAAAGGGGATAGATTTATTTGAAAAATCTAATAGAAGACAGGTATATGAAGGGTATGAAGTCGGAGACATTAGTTGTGAGAAGGGGAAGGAATTTGTAAGCTTTACTAAGAGACCCGAAGTTTTGCAGTTAAACCAAGCAATTGGTACGATTGATGATGATATTATAAAAGAGCAACAAATATATAAGACAGTAGAGGAACACTTGGATAAGGAGTTAAGATACATTAATAAGGGGATAAAAGTATTAAGCTTGTTTTTTGTAGATAAAGTAGCAAATTACAGAGTAGCCGAAGGTAAAGGTAGGTACGCCATAATATTTGAGCGGGCCTATAATGAATTAATTCAGCGGGAAAAGTATCAATCATTGGTGGTTGAAACTGATGCTGAAAAAGTACATGGAGGTTATTTTGCGGTAGATAAGAAGACAGGGTTTAAAGATACCACGGGCAAGACTCTGGCCGATGCGGACACTTATACGTTGATAATGAAGGATAAGGAACGATTATTAAATTTAGATGAGCCGTTAAGGTTTATATTTTCGCACTCAGCACTAAGAGAAGGTTGGGATAATCCAAATGTGTTCCAGATTTGTACGTTAAACGATAGTAAGTCGGATACAAAAAAGCGTCAGGAGATTGGGCGTGGCTTAAGGCTGTGCGTTAATCAGCATGGAGAGCGAGTGCATGGTTTTGAGATTAATACGCTGACTGTTATGGCAAATGAGAGTTATGAGGATTTTGCACAGGGGTTGCAGAAGGAGATTGAGAATGATGAAGGTATAAGGTTTGGAGTGATTGAGAAAAATAGTTTTATGGATATTGGTGGGTTGGATTTAAGTGCTTCAATTAAGATTTATACTTCATTTAAAGAATCGGCGTATATTAATAAAGAGGATAAAGTAACAGAAATTTTAAGGGCAGATTTAAATGAAAATAATTTAAAAATTCCGGAGCAATTTGAGCCTGTGCGTGAGGAAATCACTCAGCAAACTAAGAAAATATGCGGCAAGATTAATTGCAATAATTTTGCAACAAAGCATGTTGTGAAGTTAAATAATGAAGTATATTTAAGCGAGGAATTTAAGCAGTTATGGGAAAAAATTAAATATAAAACTACGTATTCAATTGAGTTTGATACGAACGAACTAATTAATATATGTGCAGCAGAGTTAAAGAAGCAGATAAATGTGGGGACTGCTAAATTAATGTATAAAAAAGGCGTGCTAGAATTTGGGGCTAGTGGGATAGAGTCGGTACAAACTGAACAGCTGGTGGTAGGAGAAGACACGAGCAAAGTAGTATTACCAGATATATTAACTTTTTTACAGAACAAAACAGATTTGACCAGAAATACGCTAGTAGAAATTTTGACCAAAAGTGGTACACTAAAGCAGTTTGAGATAAACGCACAGCGGTATATGGACGACGTAGCGAAAATTTTAGTGGCAACTATGCAGGTGACAATTGTTGATGGTATTAAGTACACCAAGATTGAGGATAGTTATGAGCAGACGTTGTTTGAAACTCGGGAATTACTTGGGTATATGGGTAAAAACTTGATTGAGAGTAATAAGTCTGTATATGAGCATATTGTGTATGACTCGGATGTGGAGAAAGATTTTGCTACTCAATGTGAAAATCTGGATTGTGTGCAGCTATACACTAAGTTGCCCAATTGGTTTAAGATAAAAACTCCTTTGGGTAACTATAATCCTGATTGGGCGATAGTTATTAATGATAACGATAAGGAGCACGTGTATTTTGTTGTGGAGACTAAAGGGAATGTTCTAGGGCAATCGTTACGAGCGATGGAGCGTGCTAAGGTACATTGTGGGAAAGAGCATTTTTCGGCTTTAGGAGTTGAGTTTAAAGCTACGACAAAACTTGATGATATTTTGGAATAGAAAAAAAGACTCTAACTCCCGAGTAAAATCGGAAAGTGGAGTCTTTTTGAACTTAAAACTTAAATTGTCGGACTAATCGTTCTAAATGCTGTGCCTGCGCAGATAACTCTTGGCTAACAGCAGTATTAGCTTCAGCGGCAGCGGCATTGCTTGTAACACCATCAGAAATATCCATAATATTAGTGGCTAAAAGGTCAATACTTTGTTTTTGCGATTGACTCATTTGAAGCAATTCACTAGAAAGACTTACAGATTTACCAATGGCACTTGAAACATCCACAAGATGCTTAGCAGTTTCATTTACTATATCCTGACCTTTTGCAACGTCTGTTAAACTAGTATTTATTATATCCTCTATTTGTTTTGTAGTGTCGCTGCTGCGGGTTGCTAAGTCACGAATTTCATTAGCCACAACAGAAAAGCCTTTACCAGCTTCACCTGCCCTAGCCGCTTCTATAGAGGCGTTAAGAGCCAATAGATTAGTTTGTGTGCTAATATCTTGAATGATTGATAATATAGACGAAATAGTGCGACTAGATTCAGCTATCGTAGACATTGCAATTAACATTTCATTCATAGCCTGCTCACCTTGAATTGCAATCTCTTTTGCCTCCTCACCTGTTGAAGTTGTTTCGCTTATTTTTAAGTTAACCTCGCTAACAGTGGCAACCATATTTTCGGTAGTAAGCACAAAGTCTGATAATATATCCGTTTGGCTGTTACAAGACTCAGCAAGTGACATAGCAGAATTTGCAATCTCTTCAGATTGAGAGCTAACTTCAGTTGAAGACAGATTAATTTGAGATAGTGTTTGCCTAAGTTGTGTTGAGATAGATAATAAGGAAGTTTTTATTACGGAAAAATCCCCAGCATAATTACTCTTAACGTTAGACTCAATAATCAGATTACCCTTAGCAATTTCAGTAAGTACAAGGTCGATTTCGGATATAATTTGTTTTAGGAATGCACTCATAAAGTTAAACTGCTGAATGATTTGCCCTATATCGTCATTATTAACTATATTTGATTGTGCTGATAAATTTCCTGCTGAAATGTTAGAAGCTACTTGACTAAGGTCTGATAGTGGAGCTAACATATGTTTGATAATTCTAGATATGACTAAAGTTGAGATTATAAGTGCAACAACACCCAGTGTGCTAATAACTACAATAGCTAATCTTAAATCGCCATAAGCCTCATCATTGTCTATCCCTAAATGAACCCACCAAGTTTCATTAAATGCATCAACAGGGGTATAATATCTGGTATAAACTTTATTATCAATATAATCCGTTTCTAAGCTAAAAGTGTGTCCGTACTTAAGTTGCTCAAAAATAAAGTTTGATTCGCTAGCGCTTAATAACTCAGAGATAGACATACCAGCCTTATCAGCAGAGCTAGAATCATATATAACCTCAAACTTAGAATTAAATACAGCGCTCACAATAGATGGATAGTTTTCATCAACTAAAATTGTATCGTCAAATGCTGATAATGAAATGTCAGCGACTACAACCCCGGCAACGCTACCATTTATAATAACAGGAACAGAAACACTTAAAATATGTTCGCCGTACGCATTTACCCATGTGTTACTAACAAATATTTCGCCAGACGACTTTGGCACTTGGTAGTACTCCTGCAAAGCATAGTCATTATAGTTTTGATATACCTTTAATTGATTATTATTTAAGTTTAAATAACTAACATCAAATGCATAAATCTCCTTATTAGAGCTAAATATGTATGGCTCAAAATATACGCCAATAGCGTTAACCAACCTATCTTCAGTAATGGACCCCCACATATTGTTAACTAGGTAAGATTCCGTATCAGCAAGTTCTGAGGGAATCAGAAGATTGTTATAAACACTACTAGTAACCATATCTGAGTAATCATTATTACTTGCCAAATGGTCTTCTAAATATGAAGCTAAATTTTGGGCAACACTTCTTGCCGTATAAAATTTATTTTCAATTAATTTGGCATTAAGCTCCAGAGCAGTTTCAAATCTAGAATCTAATAAATCTACTGTATTAGTGGTGTCCCGAATTAAAAAAATGCTTAAGATTATAACAATTATTATAGTAGAAATGGTGGACATGGTGATTGTGAGCTTCGTTTGTATTTTGCGGTCGCTAAATTTTGTTTTCATATAAAAGCCTCCTGTTTTTTTTGATATTTTTTGAAGTTTAATTAATAAATATTATATATCTAATTAATTTTTAATTCAACATATTTTAAAAATATAAAAAATTTGCTCTTTAATTTGCCATACATATAAAAAACGAACCTACTAAGTGATTCGTTTTGTTCGCGGATTATTTAATTTCATCTGTGGAACTAATCGCCTTTTTGCCAAATAGCACAAATAAAAATGGACTAAGATTACCTAATGCCACTGACATATACACATTGTTGGTTAAGTGAAAATAGATTGAATAAATAAGATTAGGCCAATGTTGCACATTCCACAATTGGCTGGAAATAAAAAATTCAAATAAATAGTGTTGCAGTACCGTTAGAGAAAAATAAATACATGAAGTAATTGTAGCAGAGACTGCAATTTCTAATCTGGTCATTATTTTAAAAACCCCTAACCCACCAATTAGTAATATAATAATAAATAACATGGCATTAAAAATAAATAACCGCACAGGGTTAGCTGACCATGTTTGTTCTATCTCTTGTATAAAGAAAAATCTCCCTAAATAGATTGTCAAATAGAAACTAATCCAACTCGCAAGAATACAAAATACAGGTACGCGCCATAGCATGTTAATTCGTATTTTCATTTTAACACATCCTATTGAATGTTTAGATTTTAGCTTAGTATTAAAATAACTAATATCTAGCATTAGTATAACCCGATTTTTAATAATTAGTAGAGTGCAAACTGTAAATAAGTTTGGATGCTGTTTACTAATATTTTTTATAAATATGGTGTATCCTAACTGTAAATTTAATTAATTGGAGGCATGAAAATGATAGTAGCAAAAAGAAAAGATAATAAATTTACTACAGAAGTAGTAATTGCAGAAGATAGTCAAGTAAGAGTAGTATATGCAGGCCAACCTGAAGCATCAGGAGGAACCGGAACAGATTTTAGACCAGGTCAATTAGTGCTTGCAGGATATGCGGCATGCGCAAATATGACCGTGAATAAGGCGCTCATAGCGGATAATATTGAATTTGAAGATATAATTGTAAGCGTGGAGGCCGATACTTCACAACAGGATAAAACTAAGATTGGTATTAAAATTGAGATAATGGCAGACATTTCGCAAGAACAGAAGGATAAGTATATTCAAAAAGGCAAAACTTGTTTTGTAGGCAGAATGCTTAGCAGTGAAAAAGAATTTGTAGAGATTTCATAATAATACAATAAGAGTTTATTCCATATAATATAGAAAAATATAATCGAAGAACATAGGGAGGGATTAATAGTGGTAGAATTAGCTATTATGGTTATAGTTGGTATTGCGCTAATATATAACGGGTATTTAATTTGGAAAAAAGAAAAAATTAGTATTATTCATCCTTATCATTATACAAAAGTAAGGGATGAAGATAAAGCCGCTTATACTGCTTTAGTTGGCAAAGGTGTTTTATTAATGGGCGTTGGTGCTATATTAACTGGTGGTATTAATTATATGTTTCGTACTACTTATGGATGGGCGGCTTTTGGGATATTTTTTGTAATTGGCATTATATTTATTTGGCTAGGCCAAAAGCGCTATAATGCTGGATTTTTTTAATTATAACACTAAAAAAACCCTCATAATCCGAGGGTTTTATTCCGTTAAAACTCCGTTAGTTAAATCATCGCCAACCTTTTTCTTAGCGCTGGATAATTGAACCTGCACAGCTACTAGCTTCTCTAAAGTTTGATACGACTCCACTGTATCAACATTTATTCCATCCGTCAGTTTAACTAAAATAATCCCAGCCTCTACCAATGCATGGCGAAGACTTGCAATTAGCATTTTTGTATTCATATTGGAACTGTTGATTAAACTTAATAAATCCTGTAATACTTCAACTTTTTTTAAAATAGGCGTTGCCACCTCAGCTGGAAAAGCAATGTTAGTAAGATTTTGAACTTCGCCTAATGCAGTAGCCGCATTATCTATAAATGTATTAATCTCATGAAACTTTGTTGCTATCATAATGCTACCTCCATAGTTTTAATATCCCCTAAGCCCCATTAATTATGCTTTTTTCATTCGTAGAACAATTGACCTAATTAAACCACCTATAATGATTGTCCAAGAAATTACTAAACATACGCCTTTAGCTGTTGCAAAAAATCGTGCTAACCCTAAAAATTGCATATTTAAACTGCTGGCTGAGTAAAAAACTGCTATATTCTCTATAGTATCAAATATTCCTGCGACAACTGGTATAAATGGTAAGTATTTAGTTTGTGTTAATGCTAATATAAGTAATGAGAACAAAGGTACGCTTACAATTATATACATTGTATCTGCGATAAAGAAGTTTAGCATAAATGCTCTACCTGTTTCTCCATAGTTTATAATTAGCTCTTCTATATCACTAATACTTTTTGTGTAGTCAACTAAATACGCATCAACCATACCTTGGGAATTAGTAGCTATTTCAAACGCTGGCAAAAATACGGCTGAAAAATATATTATGAAGATAATAAATACTGTTGTGGATATGATTAGCTTTGTTTTTAATTCCATCTGCTGCCTCCAAATTTTTTGCCTTATTTTTTAATTATACTTAGTTCACATAACAACGTCAACATACAAAGATTGTATATATTTTATAACCGCTAGCCATTAGTGGAAATGCAGACTTTATAATGCACAAAAAAAGCTGCTGCCCCGAATTGGGCAACAGCATATTATTCTTTAAACTTATCTCGTCTTGCAAATACAAATGCCCCCAAAGCTAATGCAACAACTACTGCTACAGCATTAGAAAATGTTCCATTTAAGCCAAAACCTTCGCCAGCCTGCAAAATATAAGCAACCGAAACGCCAGTCATAAACACAGCTGGAATTAAAGTTATAACAAACTTCATATTATGTTTAATTAAATAAACTGTAGCAGCCCATAGGAAAATCATTGCTAATGTTTGGTTAGACCAAGCGAAGTATCTCCAAATAATATTAAAATCAATCATAGTAAGTCCGATACAGATAATAAATAGAGGAATTGCTATAAGGAATCTATTTTTAATAGGCTCCTGCTTAATATTAAAAGCATCAGCAATTGTAAGCCTAGCACTTCTAAAAGCAGTGTCTCCACTAGTGATAGGACACGCAACAACACCAAGCACTGCAAGGATAGAACCGAAAACGCCAAGCAATTCCGTAGATATATGCCCCACAACACCAGATTGCCCTCCGAATGTAGCAAGACCTTCCTGAACGCCAGCCGCATTGCCGAAAAAAGTAATAGTAACAGCACACCATACTAAAGCCACAATTCCTTCCATTACCATCGCACCAAAAAACACGCGTTTACATTCGCTCTCATGCTTAATACACCTAGCCATCATAGGCGATTGAGTTGCATGAAAGCCTGAAATTGCCCCACATGCAATTGTGGTAAATAAAAATGGGAAAATAGATAATCCTGCTGGATGCTGATTAGTAAATGACATTTCAGGCATAACTAATGTTCCGCCAATATGTCCCACAAACATGGCTGCGCACAGTCCAACCGCCATAAATAATAAAGCTGCCCCAAACACCGGATAAATTTTACCGATAACTTTGCCAATAGGTAACACCGTTGCAACTATGTAATAAACGATAATAAGAATGACCCAGACTTGATTTTCAATTCCTGTCATAGCCGATAGAAGGCCGGCTGGAGAAGTTACAAATACTGTTCCTACCAAAATTAATAAGATTACTGAAAATACCCTCATCACTTGCTTCATTGTGGGACCTAAGTAAATCCCTACGATTTCAGATACAGATGTACCATCGTGCTTCATAGATATAACTCCTGATAAGTAATCGTGTACAGAACCTGCAAATATAGTCCCCAATGTTATCCACAAAAATGCAACAGGACCAAATACTGCCCCCATAATTGCCCCAAATATTGGGCCAGTCCCAGCAATATTTAGAAACTGTATCAAAAACACTTTATACCACGGTAGCGGCATATAGTCTACACCATCCTCTAATCTGTTAGCAGGCGTAATGTTGCTATCATCTGGTCCTAGCATCCTATCTACATAAGTTCCGTATGTAAAGTAGCCTAAAATTAAAATTCCCAAACATACCAAAAAAGTAACCATGGAAATTCCCCCCCTAGTTTGTTAATTTTATATATGTATATGCTAATATCTACTCTAATATGTTATGGAAAAATTCTTGATATTTAAGCTAAAATATTTTTAAGATATTGCTAATTACTAAAAAAAAATATATTTATATAATTCTATTAGTGATAATACTAGCAAATTATAAAATGCAAAAAAGGCAGATGGATAATCTGCCTCTAATTTTTATTTCACATACGTAACGCGGCTTGCGTCGTATCTATCTACAAATTTTAATGCATCACTATTTTTAGGATGACCTATTGCAATTGTACAATAAACAAGAAGGTTATCATTTAAGCCATACATATTTTTAACCAAATCCATTCTATCTTCAGCAGGAGCAATTCCACACCAAACAGAACCTAGCCCAAGCTCCGTAGCTTGCAATAAAATATTTTGAGTAACCGCACCCAAATCTTGCTCCCATCTATCCGGCATTACCATACGCTCTTTATTACCTAAAACAATAATACAAACAGGCGCATTTTCAATAGGTTTTGCTCCTGAATGAGTTTGAGAAAGTTTTACTAAATCATCTTTTTTCGTAACAACTATAAATTCCCAACACTGTTGATTTCTAGCCGATGGAGCTTGCATAGCAGCTTTTAAAAGTTGTTCTACTTGTGCTTCGCTAACAGCTTCATCAGTAAATGAACGCACACTTCTACGTGTAAATAGTATATTCATATAAAATCGCCTCCAAAAGTTAAAATGTTATGACTAGCATTAATTACTAATTTAACATGTAAATATAAACAAAATATGTTGAAATACAGTTGGATTTATTAGTAAAAAATATAAAAAATAAGTAATATATTTTAGCTAAAATGAATATCAGTTAGTATTGGAGGTGTTGATCAGATATGGGCAATGTGTTTTATGTATTAGAAGATAACCGGATTATATTAAATGACGGAATTAAGGTGGCAGAGCCGTATTACTGGCAAACAACGTATATAACTGACTTTTTAGGCAAAGTGTACCAACAGTACGACACACATGCGATACATCATGATATGATAGAATTGCCAAATGGGAACTTGCTATATGCAGCAGAACATCCACAAAGAGATACAACGGAAGATTATATCATTGAATTAGACCGCAATACAGGCGAAGTTGTTAATACATGGGATTTATTAGAAATATTAGAAATAGAAGAGTATATTGCAACTGATGCAGTGATAGCAAACCATTTTGAGGATGATAGAACGAAAGCACAAAGTGACTGGCTACATATGAATGCTATATACTATGATGAAACAACTAATGCTCTAGTTATATCAGCACGTCATCAAGATTTAGCTATGAGCATAGATTATACAACTAAAGAGATAAATTGGATATTCGCTAATCCTGAAAATGAATTGTTTGCTACTAGCATGGATAAGTATATGTTAACTGCTGTTGGTGATGATTTTGAATATGTATATGGTCCACATGGTGCAATGATTGGAGAGCAAGGTGACTTGTTAATATTTGATAATGGTAATAACCGCGTTGTGGATTCAACACAAAATTATTCTCGTATCGTGCAGTATCAAATTGATGACGAAAACATGACTATAGAGCAAGTATATCAATATGGTAAAGAACGCGGTTCTGAGTTATTCTCAATGTATATGTCTGATGTAGATGAACTTGCACCCGGACATTTGTTAGCGAGTTTTAGTGGAATAGTTAGAAATAGTGATGGAACTGCTACAGATGATATGATGATATTACTAGAGGATGGTATTGCAGTAACAAAAATTATAGAGCTACTTGATGGAGAAGTAATTTCTGAGGTTGAAATAGATATAAATGCATATAGGGCACAGCGCATTACGCTTTATTAATAAAAAATAAAAAAACTTACACTTTTTACCGACCCCCAATAGTTAGATCTAAAAATCTAATAATTTGGAGGTCGGTATTTTAATGGCAAATCATTAAATTAAGAGAATATATTATCAGATTATTTTGAAGCTCTAACAGTTGCCAACACCCAAAAACCAATTCTAAATCATGAGTTATAATTAAATTTACTAAGTTATTTTTTGAAATCTTTAGGCCTATTTACATCTTGCATAATCATATAACAATAGTTCGTTCTTTGGGGTTTCACCACTTTTTGATCTATCTCAATAGACCCTCTAGCTTTTAATACTAGACTATATGATAAATATTTTAATTATTGGCTATTTTCCAAGACTTAGCTATAGTACGCTTTTTCCATAAGGAAGAATATAGACCGTCTTGTGTTAATAAATCGGCGTGCTTGCCTTGTTGGACTAACTCGCCCTCATTTATTACTAAAATATCATCAGCATTTTTTACACAAGATAACTTATGGGCTATTACTAAGATTGTTTTGTTTTCTACTAATGCATTAATGGCCTCTTGAATGTCAGCTTCATTATCTGGGTCAACTGATGCTGTTGCTTCATCTAATAAAATAATTGGTGAGTCTTTTAATATAGCACGAGCGATAGATATACGTTGTCTTTCTCCTCCTGATAGCGACATACCTGCTTCCCCTACCATAGTATCAAACCCATCTGGTAATGCCATAATAAAATCATAGCACTTAGCTTTTTTGCATGCTAGTTCAATATCTTCTTTAGTAGCATTTTCGTTTCCAAATACGATGTTGTTATATATTGTATCTTGGAATAAATATACATCTTGGAAAACCATAGAGAGGCTATCATACAATGTTTCAATGCTCATATCTCTAACATCTACTCCACCTATTAGTATTTGACCTTTTCCTATATCAAAAAATCTAGGTATTAAGTTTACTATAGTTGATTTTCCGCTCCCTGATAGACCTACAATTGCATTCATAGTATTTTCTTTTACCTTAAAGCTCAAGTTATTTATAACATTTTTTTGTCCATAAGCAAACTCTACATTTTTAAATTCTATATCATACCCATTTGGTGTTAAATTATTTCTACTAGTCATAGTATCTAGGTTATACAGACTTTCAATGGCATCTATTCCATCTGCTGAAATGTTCATAAGTGCTAATTTCATAGCTATTACTTCTATAGAATGAAATGAATACAACGAAAAAATTGCTAGTGTTATTACATTATACAGTACATAATACCCAGAGCTTACTACACTCATTAAGTAATACAAGATAGACATAGTGCCTATAGATGTTAGAATTAGCGTACCGATTAAATAAGGAATATTTATCTTTTCACCTAGCAAATCTATTCTTTTTCTTTCACTAAATGCCTCATTGCTCCTATTATGCTTTCCTATTAACGAAAATGCTTTTATTACTGAAATATTTCTAACATACTCTATTACTGCACTTGATAATTGTTCATTTGCAATATTATAATCTACCCCAAACTGTAGCGTTTTCTTATTATAGAAATATAATAGTATACATATTAATGCTATGATACCTAAGTATATTAAGGCCACATTAACATTTAAAGTACACAGCATTCCAAATATGATTATAACCGTAATGCCTGATGTTAGTATGTTAACTACAGAAACCATTCCTTGCTCTTCTATAAATGAAATACCATTAGTTAAGATGGTAGTTACTTTTCCCACATTGTCATCGCTAAAATAACCCATATTCACATTTTTAATATGGTCTGCAACCCTTATTCTTTCATCAGCAAAAATATCATACAAAACCGAATATTGATTTTTGTCCATAACGTATCGTACTAAAGACCTAGCTATAACTCCTGTTGCTAATATTCCAAAAATAGTTAGTGGCAAACTTGATGTAATAGTGCCGTTTGTATAATGTTGATAAAATACTAAGGTAGCAAATATTGGCACAAAACCTAAAGCAGATTCAATAAATTGTAAAAATATTGCTAAATTAAGTATTCCTCTATATTTATGACCTAGTGCATATATCTTTTTCATTAATCTAAGCATTTAATTTGCACCCCCTAAATCCCAGTTCACACTCTTTTGATTTTGCTCCCATAGCCTTTGATAAATTTTAGAAGTTTGTAACAGTTCTTTATGCGTTCCGCTAGTTTCCACTTCACCATTATTTAACACTACAATTTGGTCTACATCTGTAATAGTGTGTAACTTATGAGCAATAATAATTACAGTTTTATTAACAAGTAGTTTGGACAATGCCTCTTGTATCAAAAATTCATTTTCAGCATCTGCAAATGCAGTCGCTTCATCTAATACAACTACTGGTGCATTTTTCACAATAGCTCTTGCAATTGTTATTCTTTGTCTTTCTCCTCCAGATAATTTACCACCAAGCGTCCCTACCTTTGTATCATACCCATCAGCTAAGGCCATAATAAAGTCATGGCAATTAGCTTTTTTACAAGCTTCCATTACTTCTTTTTTTGTAATCCCCTCTTTAGCTATTGCAATATTTTCAAAAATACTTCCATCAAAAAGAGTATTTTCTTGTGATACATAAGAAATATGATTCATCAAGTTATCAAACGTAAATGTTCTGATGTCTCTATCACCAATAGTTATCTTACCTTCCCTAACATCCCAAAAGTGTAATAATAATTTTGCCAATGTAGATTTTCCACTGCCGGATGCTCCCACTAATGCACAAATACTATTTTGTGGTACTGAGATATTAACTTTTTTCAATACATCTTTTTCTTTGTAAGCAAATGTTACCTCTTCAAACTTAATATTACAATCAGCTATCATTTCATTAAACTCACCATTTTCTACATCATCTTTTTTAAATACTGCCTCAACTTTTTCTATTGCAAAATTAAGCTGTGGCACAGATGGCATAAAGTTCACAAGCTTAAGTAACGGAGACCCTAAACTAAGACATAGCATTGTAACAAGCGTTAAATTACTTAATGTCATGCTACCATTGATGTAAAAATAAATACTAGCAGGTAAAGGAATTAAAACTGTACATGGTAGCAATGAATACAACACGGACATAGCCTTCCATGTAACTTGACACCACTCAATTGTAAAATCCCTAGAATAGTTAACATCTTTTTCTAGCTTACTGTATGAACTTGATGTTTTATTGAATATTTTTATTACTTCCATACCTGTTATATATTCAACCAATGTGTGGTTAAGCACATCTCTTGACCTATAAAATTCAGGCATTTTTTCCAGCCCAACCTTCATCATATAACCCATTGGTGACATACTAATCGGCATCATTATCACAACTATAAGGCCAATTCTCCAGTCCACAAAAAATATAGCAACAATAGTTAATAATGTTCCAAAAATATAAGGAACCCCCTCTGGTATCATGTGGGCTAAAACGCTTTCTAATGTAGATATGTCTTCTACAAAAGTCTTTTTATATCTACCTGTTCCTTCGTCCATAATATGCCCCATTGGCTGTCTTGCCATATCTTTTGCAAATGTCACCCTCATATTGTATAGCGTATTAAACGCTCCTATATGAGATAACCCAAGCCCCAAACCAAAACATGCCGCCTTTAACATTAGTGCAGCCCCGATGTACAGTACTAGAGTTGCTGCTCTATTCCACTCAAAAGGTCCTTCTAACAATGATATCAATATTTGGTTTAGAAAAAAATATGGAATAATTCCAAAAATTGTTGAGGCAAATAATATTACTACAGCTGAAATTAGATATTTCTTATCTTCTCCAGCATAAGAAAATATTTTTCCCATTACTAATTCACTCCTTTTTCAATTATTTTTGACAATTAATTTGTTATAACTAACTTGCCTAAATACAAGTGTATCAGATAATTTTTATAATGTAAATATCTTTGGCTTTATTTTTTTGTATACAAGTATATTTTTTGGATAAATATAAGTACAGCACAATAGGGGAGGATATCAGATGAAATACCAAGTGGTATAAAAATAGTGTAGCAACTTTCATTGCCACACTATCAAGTCTAATTTATTGGTCACATCACTTTTAGGTGGGAGCTTTTTTTATGCTACACGTTAAATCTAAATAAAATTATATCGCCATCTTTAACAACATACTCTTTGCCTTCAACCCCAACAACGCCCTTTTCTTTAGCAGCAGTATAAGAGCCACACTCAGTTAAATCATCATAATGAACAACTTCAGCGCGAATAAATCCACGTTCAAAGTCAGAATGAATTTTACCAGCAGCACCAGGAGCTTTAGTTCCTTTAGTAATAGTCCATGCTCTTACTTCCTGAGGGCCAGCAGTTAGGTAGCTAATTAGCCCAAGCAGTTTATAGCTAGCTGCAATCAACTTATCAAAGCCAGTGTCAGTAATACCTAAGTCTTCAAGAAAAACTAATTTTTCATCTTCCTCTAAATCAGCAAGCTCTTGTTCAATTTGTGCACAAATAATAAATACCTCAGAATTATCAGTGCTAGCAAACATTTTCACAGCTTTAACATATCCATTTTCTACTCCATCCGTTAAATCCTCTTCACAAACGTTAGCAGCGTATAGAACTGGTTTTGAGCTAATTAAACCGATAGAGTTAATTAAAGCCACATCATCTTCATTATCAACATCAAAACTTCTAGCTGATTGGCCAGATTCTAGATGTTCATACAGTTTTTCTAAAACTGCAATTTCGCTAGCAGCAGTTTTATCAGATTTAGCCATCTTTTTATTTTTAGCAATTCGCCTTTCTAATTGTTCCATATCAGAAAAAATCAATTCTAAATTAATAGTTTCTATATCGCGAATAGGGTCAACAGTTTTATCTACATGGATAATATTATCATCATCAAAGCAACGCACCACTTGGACGATTGCATCTACTTCTCTAATATGAGAAAGGAACTGATTCCCTAACCCTTCTCCTTTACTAGCCCCTTTAATCAACCCTGCAATATCCACAAATTCCACCACTGCTGGCAAAACTTTTTTAGAATTATACATATCTCTAAGAACATCAAGACGCTTATCAGGCACTGCCACAACTCCTACATTAGGTTCGATAGTGCAAAATGGATAGTTAGCAGACTCTGCACCTGCCTTAGTTAAAGCGTTAAATAAAGTACTCTTACCAACGTTTGGAAGACCAACTATTCCTAGTTTCATATAACAAACTCCCTTTCAAATCAAAATAAATTTATACCCATCTTAGTATACTGAGCAAAGCTTAGCTTTACAAGGTACTAAAAAATACTCCCAAATATGGGAGTATCATAATTAATCAGTATATCTGCCTAGACAATAGCCTAATATAAGTGTTAAAATACTAGGAACTATAAAAACCCAATAATAAGGCTTTTTCATTGCGCTTTCAAGCTGTTGAGTAACAGGAGCGTGCTCGTCATGTTCACGTTGTGCCACTCGGTAATGTCTATAAGTAGAATTTGCCATAATATCACCTCTTTTAAACAAGTTATTTGAATATAGTGTGTCCAGAATAAATATAAAATAAACAAGGAGGATTTAACATGCCAAATATTTATTTTCCGTACTTAGGTTTATCATTTACAATAGATAAAGTTGCTTTTTCTTTATTTGGAATAAATGTGTATTGGTATGGGATTATATTAACAACAGGAATTTTTTTAGGCGCAGCTATGTGTAGTCATATGGCTAAGGTGGAAGGAATTAACCCGGATTTAGTGATTGACTTTCTAGTAATTGATATTATATTTGCTATTATAGGGGCTAGAATTTATTATGTAGCATTTAAATGGGATTACTATAGTCAGCATTTAAATGAGATTATCAATTTAAGGCAAGGTGGTATTGCGATTTATGGTGCAATTATAGCTTCAGTAATAGTAGCAATAATTTACACTAAAATTAAAAATATTAACCTGTGGCAATTTGGAGATCTATCAGCATGTGGACTTTTGGTTGGGCAAGCTGTAGGGCGTTATGGCAATTTTGTTAATATGGAAGCTTATGGAGATTATACAGATAGCTTATTTGCAATGTGTATAATAAAGGACCAGGCAGCGCATACATTAACACCGAATATATTAGCTAATATAGTTTTGTTAGATGGAACAGAGTACATTCAAGTTCACCCTACATTTTTTTATGAATCTACATGGAACATCATATTGTTAATTTTACTACTAATTTACTACAAGTATAAAAAGGGACATGGCGAAATATTCTTTCTATATATATTAGGCTACGGTATAGGGCGTTTTTGGATAGAAGGATTAAGAACAGACCAACTAATGATAAATGGGATTGCAGCGTCGCAAATTGTAGCAGTAATTTCAGTAATCATAGGAATAATAGGGTTTATATTATGCTATAAAAGTAAGTCTAACTCAGCGCCTATAAGTTAGATGCATAAAGTTATAAAAGAATTATAAGTTGCTTTTTTCCATGAAAAGACTTATAATACAACTTATAGAAATGAAGTAGGAAAGGGCTGATACAATGAATACTATTTCAACAAATATCGCAAATGTACGTGCAGATTTAAATTATTTAATTGAAAAGGCGGATAGTCTTAGCGATAATATGGATGAAATTTATAAACTGAGTTGTCAGTTAGATGACTTAATAAGGCAGTATTATCAACAATAATACTTAAATATATTATTAATTAAGGAAAGAAATATGGGATTTGAACACGTATCAGTATTACTAAACGAATGTATAAATGGCTTAAATATAATGCCAAATGGAATATATGTAGACGCAACATTAGGAGGAGCAGGGCATGCATTTAGTATCTGCAGTCACTTATCTAAAGAGGGACAGTTTGTAGGTATAGACCAAGATGATAATGCTATTATGGTATCAAAGCAGCGCTTAGCAGGTGTTGTACCTAAGGTTACTATAATAAAGAGTAACTTTGAGTATATAGAAAGCGTATTAGATATGGAAGTAGACGGGATATTAATGGACTTAGGAGTATCGTCACACCAACTAGATGAGGCAAGCCGAGGTTTCTCCTATATGCATGATGCTACGTTAGATATGCGAATGAATCAGGATAGTGATTTAAGTGCATATGATGTAGTAAATGGATATGAAGAGGACAAGCTAGCATTAATTATAAAATCGTATGGTGAAGAGAAGTGGGCTAAGCGTATTGCAAAGTTTATAGTGGATAGAAGGCCGTTAAATACGACATATGAATTGGTAGAAGTTATAAAAAATGCGATACCACAAAGTGCCAGAAGAGAAGGGTCTCACCCTGCAAAAAGAACGTTTCAAGCAATAAGGATAGAAGTAAATAGAGAGCTAGATATAATTGCGCCAACTATTAAGGCTGCTGTAAATAGGTTAAATGTAGGTGGAAGGTTATGTATAATTACATTTCATTCGTTAGAAGATAGAATAGTTAAACATACATTTAGAGAATTAGAAAATCCATGTATATGTCCACCTATTGTGCCAATATGTAGTTGCGGTAATGTAGCTTCGGTAAAAGTAGTAACTAGAAAGCCGATATTACCAACAGATAAAGAGATTGAAACTAATCCTAGAGCACGGAGTGCAAAGTTAAGAATAATAGAGAAAATTGCTTAAATAGCAATAAAGGGGGGATTTTATATGAGATACCAATATGGATCAAATGCATATAAAATAGAAGAGGTAGAGCAAGAAACGGTAATAAAGCAACCACAAGAAGCACCGAGACAACAGACACGAGCGCGAGTTAACAAACCGCTCGTAGTTTCGGTGCTTTGTGTGTCTATGTTAACGATAAGTGCAGCTATATACTTAACCATGGTAACAAATCTTATGATGGCGCAACTTGAGGTGGAAGCGTTAAATCAGCAGTTACAGACAACTAAAAGTAAAGTGAACACTTTACAGTCGGCAATTACCACGAATTTGGATTTAGATTATATAGAACAGCAAGCGATTGAGCAACTTAATATGGTAAAGCCACTGCCACACCAAATTATATATATAGATGTTCCACAGGAAAATTATACTACATATGGTAAGTAGCACTACTAAATACGTATAAACTAGCGCCATCAAATGTATACTAATGTGTATACTAAAAATAGCAAAAGGAACTAGATAAGGTGAGCGAAAAATATAGAAAATTAAGAGCTAGATTAGAATACCGAATAGCAGTATTTGAGCTAATATATTTAATAATAATGGGTATATTTGGGCTAAGAGCGTTGTATTTGTATTATTTTAAAAGTACACAATATGAGTTAGCAGTATTAAGAACAATAGTGTCAAAAGATGCGTTTATTGACCCGTTAAGAGGAGATATAGTAGATAGAAATGATAAAACTATAGCTACTAGCCAATTAAGTTACAATGTTATATTAAATCCTAAAACATTGCTTAATGATACAACGAAAGAACGTAGGGAAGAGACGTATATTCAGTTATCTAGGTATATGAATATGGATATAATAGAAATTGCAGATTGGGTTAACGCTAGTCCACAACTTAGTTATAGAATATTTCGTAAAAATATAAGTGTGGCGCAGTATGAGGAGTTATCACAGCTAAAACTTGCTGGTGTATATTTTGAGCAGACGTTTGTAAGGAGTTATCCAAGAGGTGAGTTTGCGGCGCAGGTGATTGGATTTTATAATGCTAATAATCAAGGTCAGTATGGGGTTGAGCAGTACTATAATAACTATTTAGTAGGAGAAGCTGGTAGAGTGTTTACATCGTTACAATCTGGAGATTTGTTACTTACGCAAAGTACAGCGCCAATTAACGGTGGAACAGTTATATTAACAATTGATGAAATAATCCAGCAAGTAGTAGAGAGTGAAATGAAATCGTATGTGGAAGAGGCTAATCCAGTGAATGCTGCGGCGATAGTAATGAACCCCAATACGGGTGAGGTTTATGCAATGTATTCATACCCCACATTTAATCCAGCAACATATTCGGATTTATCGCAGCAGATGGGGGATGAGTGGTTGCAAATGGCAAATGAGGAGAAAACGCAAATGTTATATGAAGCGTGGAAAAATTTTAATACTCAAAAGCCGTATGAGCCGGGTTCGACGTTTAAGCCGCTTATGGTGGCAACAGCGATTGATGCAGGATATTTGGATGTGGATAAGTTTCAAGTGGATTGCCCGGGGTATAGAGTGGTTGCAGGTGAGACTATTAGGTGTTGGAAGACGACAGGGCATGGAGTTCAAAATGCACAGCAGGTGTTGGCTAATTCTTGTAATCCAGGGGTTATTGCAATAGCAGAGCAAATACCTAATGATGTGTTTTATAATGCAATGTTAGCATATGGGCTTAGCCAGCCAACAGGGATTGATTTAACGGGTGAAGTAGGGGGGATTATACATTCGTTAAATAGCCTAGGCCCGGTAGAAAAAGCTACATCATCTATGGGGCAAACGTTTACAATGACGACAGTGCAGTTAATGGCAGGGTTTTCGGCGTTAATTAACGGTGGTTATGTGGTGGAGCCATATGTGGTGTCTAAAGTGATAGGAGATAGCAATTTAGTTTTGTATGAGAGATTACCAAATATAAAAAGACAAGTAATATCAAATGAGACTTCGGCTTTGATGGCGGGGTATTTAGAAAGTGTAGTGTTAGAAGGAACGGGAGGCTCGGCAACAGTAGCAGGGTATAGAGTAGCAGGAAAGACAGGGACAGCGGAAAAAGGTTATCCTAGAGAATCGGGTGTGGAGATTTTATCATTTGTAGGATATGCGCCTATTAGCAATCCAGAAGTAATAGCAATAGTATTAATGGATGAAGGTCAGGAGGTAGTTGGAGGACCAGGTAAAGCGTTTAGCAGCATTATGACCCACGTGTTACCATATTTAGGTATAAAAGGCGATTTGATGGAGCAAGCAATGATGATTAAGGTTCCTAATTTTGCGGGACAAGATATATATACTGCGATAGAAAATATTAGTTTAAGCTCTCTAGAGTATATATTAAGAGGCGGCGGACAGCTAGTAGTAGGCCAGTACCCGCCTGCAAACACAATGCTACCAATGGCAAGTAAAATCACACTATACTTAGAGAGTGACACGCCAACAGACTTAGTAAAAGTGCCGAATTTAATAGACTTGACTACACAAAAGGCAAGGGATTTAGTTAGTGGTGAGTTGGAAATTGAAGCACAAGCGGAGGGACAAATTGTTAATCAGATACCAGACGAGGGAGCTTATTTAGATAGGGGCGCAAAAGTAATAGTAGAAACGATAGAATAATAATTATGTCTTTATGTTTTTGTAATTACAGATTAAAAAAGTTTTGCTAGCTATTATAAAGCTATTAAACTTTATGATAAATAACTAAAGTGCATAAAGGTAAAGTAAACCTAATAAACTAAATGGCCAAGTGTACTAAAATAAAAATAAATGTAATATAAAAAACCGTCTCAGACAAAGCAAAATGGGACAAGACAAAGTATTCGAGTTATATAAAAATTAAAAATATTTGTACAAACTGTTTTAGAAAGGTATAAAGACTCCTTCTTAGAAATAAACTATATGTAAATATATTTCTAAGGAGGAGTTAATTTATGGACAAAACACCAGTTAAAATTAAACGCAGGATTTTGACTGTACTTGCAATGTTTACAATAGGACTAGTTGCTATGATGTTTCGGCTAGCATATGTACAAGTTGTAGAGGGAACATTGCTGCAAGAGAGGGCATTTGACCAGCACACCAGGGATAGGAGTATTTCTCCCACAAGAGGGGATATACTAGATGTTAATGGAGAGGTAATAGCTACAAGTGCATCAGTATTTACAATAGGTGTAGTGAAGGCGCAAGTGGAAGACCCGATTCAAGTGGCAACAGTATTATCCGAGATTTTGGAGTTAAACTATGACACAGTGTATACAAATGTTACTAAACAAGTGGCGTTCCAAAGGATTGCTACAAAAGTGGACAAAGAGGTAGCAGATGTAATAAGACAAATGAACTTACCTGGGGTAAAGGTAGATGAAGACTCTGATAGATATTATCCATATGAAGACTTAGCAGCGCATGTAATAGGCTTTGTTGGGGCAGATAATCAAGGGATTATTGGGCTAGAAGTAAAGTATGAGTCATATCTAAAAGGTACAGCAGGTACAATACTAATGGAGACAAATGGACGAGGTGAGAGAAGAGAAGATGAGGCTGAGGTAAGGATTGAGCCAATTGACGGAAATCACTTAGTTACAACTTTAGATGTAACACTACAAGAGTATGCACAGCAAGCAATTGATAGTGTAGTAGCAGAGAAGCAGGCGGCTGGTGGTACAATTATTTTAATGAACCCACAAAATGGAGAGATTTATGCTATGGCAAACAGCCCTACTTTTGATTTAAATGACCCGTTTATAGTAAATGACCCAGAAATGGCAGCTATCTGGAGTACGCTAGATGCGGCTACTAAGCAAACTGAATTAAATCAGATGTGGAGAAACTTTGCGGTAACAGATACTTATGAACCAGGTTCAACATTTAAGATTTTCACATCAGCAATAGGGTTAGAAGAAAATATTATAACTCCAACAACACCATTTTCATGTAATGGTTTTCACGTTGTAGAAGGGGTAAAAATTAAATGTTGGAGAAGTGCAAATCCACATGGACAGCAAACATTTACACAAGGGGTGCAAAACTCATGTAACCCAGTATTTATGTTAATTGGAGAAGATGTAGGAGCAGTTAAATTTTATGAATATATGTCTACATTTGGATTTATGACAAAGACAGGCATAGATTTACCAGGTGAAGCATCAGGGATTATGCATAAAGTAGATAACATTGGACCAGTAGAATTAGCTACAGTATCTTTTGGACAATCATTCCAAATTACACCAATACAGTTACTAAGTGCAGCATCAGCAGTAATCAATGGCGGTTATGAAATTACACCACACTTTGGTAAGTACATAATTGACAATGATGGAAACATTATAGAAGAATTTGAGTACAAGCAAGGTGAACAAATAATATCACCAGAAGTAAGCCGCGAAATGCAGATAATACTAGAAAGCGTGGTATCAGAAGGAACAGGTAATAAGAGTTACATCCCAGGATATAGAATTGGTGGTAAAACAGCAACTTCACAAAAATTACCACGTGGTTCTGGAAAATACATTGCATCGTTTGTGGCGTTTGCACCTGCTGAAGACCCACAAGTAATAGGTATAGTACTAATTGACGAGCCTCAGGGCGTATATTATGGAGGGAGCGTTGCAGGCCCGGTAATGAAAGAGGTACTAGCAAACGCGTTACCATACTTAGGTATAGAGCCAGAATACACACCAGCAGAGCTAGAAATGTTAGAAACTCAGACTTACACTGTGCCAAATTTAATTGGTTTAACTGTGCAAGAGGTGAAGGCATTACTATACTCAGAAGGAGTGTTGTTAGAATTTGAGGGAGAAGGGGACACTGTAATAGACCAATTCCCAGCAGAGGGAGACACTATTAATAAAACAAGTAAAGTAATTTTGTACACATAAGCCAAAAGTTTTAAATTTATTTTGTATACCTAACTTCTTCTGTGCTATAAT
>MDSP01000061.1_pt1 | contig 24339 bp, 21 predicted proteins | sample 1005811 | NCBI WGS metagenome assembly MDSP01 (sample SAMN05526596, study PRJNA338239) | gut metagenome | isolation source: stomach gut content | host: Naso elegans | place: Saudi Arabia: Red Sea | collected 2011-04
ACACCAAACTATTTTCGCTTGCCCCAAAAGCCAACAAAATCTGCTCGCTAAACAACAAGCCGATTACCATTGCAGTAAATCCTATCGTTATTGCACCAGTAATTGTGTTACCCAATATTTGCTCTGCCACATCTTTTCTGCCCTCACCTAGTCTTAATGAAATATTTGAGGCTGCCCCAACCCCCATCAACATCTCAAATGCCAACAAAATTGTTATAACAGGCAAAGTTATACCTAACCCAGCAATCGCCAACTCCCCAACATCTGGAATATTCCCAATAAACATACGGTCAATTACATTGTACAACCCACTTACCATTGTTGCAATTATTGCTGGTATAGCAAATTTAACTAACACTTTGCCAACTGGTTCTTCGCCTAACAATTTATCTTGTTCTTCTGATTTACTATCTTTAGTAGTTTCATCTGTTATCTCAGAATTATTCATTCCCTCATTATCTTTCACACTAAATTCCCCTCTCACATTGATTTTAATTCATATCTGGATGACTACACACTTTTTCTAACAAATTTATCAATATGTTTTTTTCAAGGTCAGTTAAATTTGCACTTAAAATTGCCTCTAATTCATCAAAAAATTCATAAATATTGTTGTACTCTGCCTTGCCTTTCTCAGTTAAATAAATTTCATAAGCTCTTTTATCATTTTCGTTACGTTGTCGGTATATATAGCCGTTTTTTTCTAGATGTTTTATAGCTCTAGCTATTGTTGCTTTATCAACTGACAAATTTGTTGCCAAATGTTCTTGATTTAAGCCTTCCTGCTTATAAATTTCATTTAAACAAATAATTTGCCCCAGCCCTATTTCTTCTTGGTCAACTTTATGTTGCAAATAAAGCATACTTTTTCGATATACTCTGGACAAATAATGATTTAATGATTTCTCTGTATTCATAGTTTCCTCCCATTTAGTTGTTTATGCAACTATTATATTTTAACTTAGTTGCAATGTCAACTATTTTTTTCTTAATATTTTATGTTAGGAGGTCTAAACAATAGCATAAGTAGATGACCAAAATAAAACAGAATAAGACCTTTGTTTTATTGTTCAAAACTCTCTTATTGTAATTACATATAATTTATATAACTTTTAAGATATATTTTTATATATAATTACATTTTAAAAAAATATATTGACACCACTATATAATTTGTGTTAATCTATCAATGTAGAAAAACTAGAACTTAGGGGGAATTATAATGGCAACAGTCACACTAAAATCGACAAAACAACAGATAATGGATGAAGTAATAAAATTGCAAGATGAACTAAAACAAGCTAGGGAATCAAAAGTGACAGTATCAGAACTTAAAAATACTAAAGCTAAAGAAGAAAAATTAGAAAAAGCACAGGAGCTAATAGATATGAATATTTTAAATCCTGAAATTGTTAAACAGTTTAATGATGTTAAGTTTGCTATTGAAGAAGCGAAAAAAGAACTAGCTGAAATCCAAGAAGTAACACAAGCTATCATTGATACTGAGGCAGTAGTTATGGCTAAAGATAACATTATCGCTGAAAAAGAAAAGGCAGAAACTGATAAGTTAGAACAACTAAAAAAAGATATGGAAACTCTAACAACAGAGAAACAACAAAAAATCACTGATTTAGAACAAGAATATGATGACAAAAAAACGGCACTTGAAAAAGAACGCAAAAGAGAATCGGAAGAATTCCAATATAATTTGAAACGTAATCGTAGGCTTGATGATGATAAATGGGAAGAGGAAAAGACAGCCCGTGAAAAAGTAATTAGTACACGTGAAGAAGAATTGACAGAACGTGAGAAAAAAATGACTGAAAGTGAAACGGAAGTTGCTGAACTAAAACAAAAAGTTGAGGGCATTAAAGAACTAGTTGAAAAAGCTAAAGAAGAAGCCCAAACTGAAGCAAAAAAATCATATGACAAAGAAAAAGCAATTGAAACAAATAGCATCAAGAAAAATGCTGAATGGGAAATTAAAGTTGCAAAGATGGAACAAGAAAGAGCTGCTGAAGATTTGGCAAAAGCACAAGCTGAAATTGTTAAACTACAAGAAAAATTAGAAGCTGCATACAACTCTATGAATGCTCTTGCAACAACAACTGTTCAATCTACAGGCGGTGTTAAAGTGCTAGATGTTGGTAGAACAACTGAAACACAAAAAAGATAAATCTTATTAGGGGTATCGGAGGATACCCCTTTGTTGTACAAGCCTAAAAACTTCTTAGTTGTAATCCCATAACAAATCTTTATCAGATTTAGATATTCCAAGAATACTATTTAATAGTAGCTTATGCTTAATAATTTATTGTACAAACTAACATCATTAACTTTTTAGCCCAAAAAACTGAGTTCTATTAAATGTATAACCTTTTTTTTCGGTTTCATCATTTATTTTTGCTATGTTTCTAGCTTTTTGTGTAGATGGATTTGGCAAATATACTCTCACCTTATTTGTCACAACTTCAATATGAAGTGGAAACTCTGGTCCAACCTCACCATCAACATCAGTATCAAACTGCCCTTTATCATTTTTACATGTTATAGTCGCAGCTGAAATTTTAATATAATCTACATTAGCATCAGATAAATGTTCACCTTGCAATGCCTTAATAAACAATCTAGGAATTTCATATCTCTCAACATCTTTTACTGCAACAACATCAAAGTACCCATCTTGTATAGTAGCCTCTTTTGCAAGTTTGTTGAACCCACCTGCACCTTTACCATTAAAAATAAATACGATAGTATACTCACCTCGGAGAACTTTGTCTTCATAAGCTATTTCTAAATCCATAGTTTCATATTTTTGCAGTTTTCCAATGCCTTTTGCATAATATGCAAGCTTACCAAAGTCTTTTTTCATGTCTAAATCCATTTCATGGGACACGCCACTAAATAATCCCATATTGCACACATTGATAAAATACTGCCCATTAACTTTACCAACATCTATATTTGTAAGTTCACCATCTTCAAGCAAACTTAACGTATCTTCTATATTTGCAGGTATATCGGCAGCATTAGCAAAGTCATTTGCTGTCCCAAGTGGCAAAATCAATATTGGTATATCAAGATTTTTTTTGACTGTACCATTGATACACTCATTAATAGTGCCATCTCCCCCTGATATCAAAATTAAATCTATATTTCCAGTTACTTTCTCATAAATGTATTTTTCTATACTTCCTGGAGCGTCACTTCTGTATAAACTTAATATATACCCCAAGTTTTGCAACTTTTCAGCAATAACATCTAAACAACCAACTATTTTTCTATTGCCTGCCATTGGATTATATAACAATAATGCCTTCTTCATCGAAAATCCTCCTAAAAAACTACATTTGTTCTGGTGCTTTTATCCCCAATAAATATAAAGCATTTTTGATAGTTACTACACTTGCCATAACCATAGCCAACCTAGCATTTTTCACCTTATCATCTTCAATTATTATAGGGTTGTCATGGTAAAATTTATTAAACGCTTGTGCAACTCTAACTGCGTATCTAGCTACAACTGATGGTTCATATTTTTCACCAGCTTCTTCAATAATTTCTTTGAACACACCAAGCTCTTTCGCCAAACTCACACTTGCCTCATCAGTTAATAACTTGCAGTCAAACTTCATATCACTATCAAACGATACATTTGCTTTACGTAACACGCTACATGCTCTAGCATGTGTGTATTGGACATATGGACCTGTTTCCCCTTCAAAGTTTAAAACTTTATCCCATGAGAATTGTATGTCTTTTATTATAGTGTTATACATGTCATCAAATATAACTGCACCTATACCAACTTGCATTGCAACTTCTTCTTTATTTTCTAAGTTTGGATTTTTTTGTTCGATAATTTCTCTCGCTTTATCAATTGCTTCTGTTAAGATATCTTCAAGGAACAAGACATTTCCATCTCTAGTAGATAAAGCACCATTTTCCATGCTCACCATTCCAAATGCAACGTGCACCAAATCCCCAACCCAGTCATAACCCATCTTTTCTACAACTTTAAAAAACTGTGCAAAGTGCAAATTTTGTTCTAACGCTGCAACATACAAACATTTTTTGAAATTATAATGGTTGTGTCTATACAACGCTGCTGTTATATCTCTAGTTGCATACAACGTACTTCCGTCTTTTTTTGTAATTAGGCATGGAGGCATATTTGTTTCATCAAGACGTACAATTTTTGCACCTTCACTAACTTCAACTAACCCTTTATCTTCAAGCTCTTTTATAACTGCATCCATTTTATCGTTATAGAACGCTTCACCGTTATAGCTATCAAATGTAATATCCAACATTTTATACACACGTTCAAACTCTTTTAAGCTCGTTTCTCTAAACCACTTCCAAAGCGCAAGAGCTTCTTCATCACCTTGCTCCATAAGCGTAAAGTTTCTTCTCGCCTCATCTTCTAGCTCAGGATTTGTTTCTGCTTCTTTGTGGAATTTTACATAGATTCTTAATAGTTCTTTTATTCCAAGCTCCTCAATTTGCTCTTTAGATGAATAATTTCTATACGCAACTATAAGTTTTCCAAACTGCGTACCCCAGTCCCCTAGATAGTTGATACCTTCACTGTTGTATCCAAGTGCCTCAAATATTCTATATAAGCTGTTTCCGATAACTGTTGATCTTAAATGTCCAACATGAAACGGCTTTGCAATATTTGGCGATGAAAAATCTAATACAACATTTCCTTTGGATTTTGAAGTATCCATTCCGTAATTTTTACCTTCAGCAAAAATTTTAGATATACTTTTTTCAACTAAAATTTCTTTGTTTACAAAAAAGTTAATATACGCATTAACATTTTCAACTTTATCTATTAACTCTGCCGATGGAAAAGCTTCTACTATGTCTTTTGCAATTATAGGTGGTGCTTTTCTAAGCTCTTTTGCTAGTTTAAAGCAAGGAAATGCAAAATCTCCCATAGTTATATCAGTTGGTATTTCTAACATATCAAAAATTTGTGTTTCATCTAGTGAAGTTATTTGTGTACTAATTAATTTTGCTAATTCTAACTTTATTTCTCTCACAATTTTTCTCCTTTATTTTTAATAATTATTTTATGTTCACCAGCTTGTTCATCCACAGTATAGTCTACGTCTATACCTGATTTTTTAAGTAAGTCTACGGCTTGGGTTATGCTATTTGTAAACACTCTCATATCTTTTATAAATGCCCTAACTTTTGGACGCTTAACAATAATTTCATCAATTTCTTCTATATCTTCATTTATAATTTTTTCAATTAATTCTTCTGCTTTAGTTATAGCCAGTTGCTCTTTAAATATTTTTGTTAGCACTTGTAGTTGATTTTTTTCAACTTTTAATTTCAATAGTGCTGTTGCATATCGTTCTCCTAGTTGATATTCTATTAGCTTTCTTTTTACTGAGTAAGGTAATTGTAATAGTTTTAATCTATTATTTATTACACTTTGACTAATAGATAGAGTAAGTGCAAGCTCACTTTTTGTATAACCATAATCATCAATCATAGCTTGATACGCATTAGCTATTTCAAAAAAGTTTAGATTATCTCTGTGGGTGCTTTGTGTTAGTGAAATAATTGCACTTTCTTTTATTGATAAATTTACAATTCTAGCAGGTATCTCCTCTAAGCCTGCAAGTCTTGATGCTTTAACTCTGCGTTCTCCCGAAACAAGTTCATACACATCTCCAACTTGTCGTACACTTATTGGTTCTATGACTCCATGTTCTTCTATAGAATTTGCCAACTCATCTAGCGATAACTTGTTGAATGACTTTCTTGGTTGATAAGGATTAGATCTTATTAGACTAATTGGCAAGTTAGTAATTTGCTGTTCTTTCATCATTATCTCCCCTTTATAGTTAAATACCCAAAGGATTTTTGTTAGGTTCTCCTGACTTTCTTGGATATTGTTTAGGTGTTTTTGATATTTTAGTTACTTTGGCTATTTTGTGATTTAACTCGGTAAATGGAACGTTAGCATCAATAATATTTTCAAGTTTACCGCCCAAAATATTTATAGCTTTTGTCCCAGTTTCAAGTTCATTTTCTATATTTTGTCCTTTTAAAGCTATCAAACAGCCCTTTATTTTTACAAATGGCAAAGTATATTCACTTAATGTTGCTAAATTTGCTACTGCTCTTGATGCACATATGTCAAATTGTTCTCTATATTGTTTATTTTGTCCCAAATCTTCAGCTCTAGCATGAATGCAGACTATATTTGTTAGCTCAAGTTGTTGTATGACTTCATTTAAAAAAATAAGTCGCTTGTTTAGCGAGTCCACCAAAGTTACTTTTATGTGCGGAAAAACTATTTTTAATACTAGCCCAGGAAACCCTGCACCTGTTCCAACATCAATTAATGTTTTTGTGTCATACAAATTTACTGCATTATACGCTGTCATACAGTCCAAAAAATGTTTTGTAATAACTTCTGTATCATCTGTTATAGCGGTTAAATTTATTTTGTTATTCCATTCGTGTAACAAGTTTTTATACAAAAATAGTTGATTTACTTGCGTTTCTGATAATTCTATATTTAATTGTTTTGCCCCATCTACAAGCATTTGTCTAAGTTGTTGCATTTTTATACCTCATTTGTTCTAAATATACAAGTAAAACTGATATATCAGCTGGTGATACTCCTGAAATTCGTGACGCTTGCCCTATTGATACGGGTCGAACTTGTTCCAATTTTTGTTTAGCTTCAAGTCGCAAACTATGCACATTTTCATAATTTATATCTAATGGTAATTTTCGTTTTTCTAGCTTTTTAAAGTGTTCCACTTGTTTTTGTTGCCTAGAAATATATCCTTCATATTTTAGTTCTATTTGGATCTGCTCTACTATCTCTGGTGAAAGAGTAGGTCTATCTTTGTCTATATGAGAAAAATCGTTATAATCTAATTCTGGACGCTTTATAAGCTCTGATAAAGCTATACCTGATCTAAGGGGAGTACTGTTGTTAGTTTCAAGAATTTTTTGTACTTCCTCAGTTGTTCCAACGTATACATTTCTTAATCTTTCAAGTTCATCTTGGATTGCTTGTTTCTTGTGGATAAATTTTGTATATGTTTCCTCATTTATGAGTCCAACCGCATAACCTTTTTCTCTAAGTCGCATATCTGCATTATCTTGTCTTAAAAGTAATCTATACTCTGCCCTTGATGTCAACATTCTGTATGGCTCTGCTGTCCCTTTTGTAACCAAATCATCAATCAATACACCAATGTATCCTTCTGACCTGTCAATCGTTATTTGCTCTTTATTATCCACCATCAAAGATGCATTGATGCCTGCAACAAGCCCTTGTGCAGCTGCTTCCTCATATCCAGAGCTTCCATTTATTTGTCCTGCACAAAACAATCCACTTATATTTTTTAGTTCTAATGTGTGTTTTAGTTGCAAAGGATTAATACAATCATATTCTATTGCATACCCAATTCTCATAACCTCAACATTTTCAAGCCCTGGAATTGTTCGCAACATATCTATTTGGACTTCTTCAGGTAGCGATGAGCTCATTCCTTGTACATACATTTCGGTTGTATTTTCGCCTTCTGGCTCCAAAAACACTTGATGTCTTTCTTTGTCTGCAAACCTAACAACTTTATCTTCAATCGACGGACAATACCTAGGACCAACACCCTCAATAATTCCCGAATATAGCGGTGAACGATGCAAATTATCTCTAATAATTTGATGTGTGTTAGCATTTGTATATGTTAAATAACAAGGAATTTGTTCTCTTGCTATATCTTTTTCATTGTTTTCAAAAGAAAACGGGACTATTTTTTCATCTCCATATTGAGGCTCAGTTTTTGATAAATCTACTGTTCTTGAATCAACTCTTGCAGGCGTTCCTGTTTTAAATCGGCGTATTTCTATCCCCAGCTTTTTCAAGTTTTCCCCAAGTAATTTAGCACTTTTAAGTCCATTTGGTCCCGTATATTCAATATATTCTCCTGTTAAGCAACGTGAATCAATATAAGTTCCACCAGCCAAAACTACCGATTTACAATCATAAATTGCTCCTGTACTTGTTTTTATCCCCACAACTTTATTGTTATCCACAAAGATATCCACAACCTCCTGTTGTTTTATCAACAAATTTGATGTGTTTTCCACAGTTTTTATCATTTCTTGTGTATATCTCACCTTATCAGCCTGTACTCTTAACGAATGTACAGCTGGTCCTTTTGCTGTATTTAACATTCTAGATTGAATATAAGACTTATCTATGTTCTTGCCCATTTCTCCACCAAGAGCATCAATTTCTTTAACTAAATGCCCTTTTGATGTCCCTCCTATATTCGGATTACAAGGCATCATCGCAATACTATCCACACTCATTGTAAACATTATAGTTTTTTTGCCGAGTCGTGCCGCCGCCAAACTAGCCTCACAACCAGCATGTCCACCGCCGATTACCGCTACATCTATCATATAAATCTCCAATCTTTTTCTATATTATTTCCCAAGACAAAATCTTTCAAACAGTTCATTAATAATTTCTTCTTTTAGTTCTTCGCCAATTATCATTCCTAGATGTCCATATGCATCATGTAAATCAATAGCTAAGCAATCTTCTGGCATACCATCAGCTATAGACTCATAGGCTTTTTCCAGACTCTGTATTGCCTTAATAAGTGCTTCTTTTTGCCTTTGATTAGATATAGTTGCACCGGCTCCAACAGAAATTTCTTCAGTTACCACTCTGTCTTTTATAATTTTTTGCAACTCCTCGATTCCAAAATTATTAGCTGTGGATATCTTTACAATAACTGCCGCATCATCTAACTTTCTTATATCTTTATCCAACGTTAATTGCTCTAAATCAGTCTTATTTAATATATAAATTACTTTCTTATTTTTTATATCTCCAATTATGTCTATTTCGCCATCTGATAAACTTTTAGATGCATCTATTACCATTAATATTAAATTTGCATTTTCCACACATTTAAGAGATTTTTCAACCCCTATTTTTTCTACAACATCATCAGTTTCTCTTATCCCTGCGGTATCTAACAAGACAAATGGTATTCCCTCAATATTAAAATAAGCTTCCACAATATCACGGGTTGTACCTGCAATATCTGTTACAATTGCCTTGTCTTCCGCTAGTAGCGTATTTAATAGCGAAGACTTCCCAACATTTGGCTCACCTATTATAACTGTTTTTATACCTTCTCTAACCATCTGTCCTGTGTCAGCAGTTTTTAATAACTCTCTTAAATTTAATAGCAGTCTATGAATTGAAATTTGTATATTTTCTCTCTCAATTTCGTATTCCTCATATTCTGGATAATCAATAGAAACTTCTATCGTCGAAATAATAGCAATTAATTCAGTTTGATAGTGCTTAATTTTTGTAGACAATTTGCCTTCTAATTGTCCAATTGCTTGCTTTAAAGACAAATCTGTTTTTGAATCAATAATATCCATTATAGCTTCTACTTGAGATAAATCAATTCTACCATTCAAAAAAGCTCGTTTGCTAAATTCGCCGGGTTCTGCAAGCCTCGCACCCGCCCTAACAACTTCCATTAATACACGCTCTAATACTACGATACCACCATGACAGTTTATCTCAACAACATCTTCTCTTGTAAACGTTTTCGGTGCTCTCATCAGCATGACTAAAACTTCATCTATTATATTATTATCAATATCAACTATATGTCCATAATGAATGGTATGACTTTTTGCATTTTTTATATCTATATATCCCTTAAATATTTTGCTTGCAATCGCAATCGCCTCGTCACCACTTATACGTACAATACCAATAGCTCCAACACCTCTAGCTGTTGATATTGCTGTTATTGTATCAAACATTTATTTAAATTCCTCCTAAAAAAAGAGGTAGGATATAATCTATCCCCCTCTCAAATTGTTACATAGTTCACTCTAATTTTGACCTGGTTGAGATCTCTCTTTTCGTGGCTTATTATTGTTATCTTTTTGATCTTTTGGTTCAGATTTTGTAGAAGTTTTTTTGCGTTTTTTCTTTGGTTTATTAGCTTTCGCCTCTGCACGTTCTTTTTCTAGTTGTGCTTCAACCTCGGCAACCCTTTTACTTACCAATTTACTTACCCACAATTGTTGTACCATCATAATTAAGTTACCAGCAATCCAGTATAAGGCTAGTCCTGTCGCAACTGTATATGAAATAAATCCCATCATTACAGGCATCATAACATTCATAACTTTAAACATGTTTTCAGCTGGATTTTCTTGTCCTTCTGGCATTTGTGGCTGTTGATTTTGTGCCATAGAAATTTTACTAAAAATAAATGTAGACGCACCCGCTAAAACAGGAACTATAAAAGCTAATAAATTTCCGCTTGCAACTAACTCAGCTGGAGTATCTATCAGATTAAATACAAAGTATTCTAGCCCATTCTTTTGTAATAATAAAGTTTCTAAAACTGTTTCTAACTCTGGCACTTTACTTATCAATAATTCCCATTGAGCTGTAGTGAAGTTGCTTAAATAATTAGATAATGTTACGTTATCTCCTACTCTATTTAATTCCAATTGAGCTGTACTATTCATAGGAATTTCAGCTATTATATCCGCTATTATAGCTGATGAATTAGTTATTGTAGATTCAATCTTAATAGCCATATCATTATATAATTCTGCTAGCATTTTAATATGGTTACTAGGTTGTCTTAAAACAGCATACAACGAATAAATTAAAGGCAATTGAATAAGTAAAGGCAAACAACCTGCTAGAGGGTTAATATTATATTTTTTATATAAAGCTTGCATTTCTTGTGACTGCTGCATTTGAGATTGCTGGTCTTTCTTACCTTCATACTTTTTTTGCAGAGCTTGCATTTCTGGCTGAACTTTGCTCATAATTTTTGTAGTTAGTTGCGACTTGATTTGCAATGGTGTTAATAGCAATCTTGTAACTATAGTAAATACTATTATTGCAAGACCTAATGTTCCTACCATCGTCACTAAAGAAACTCCCTCAAAAATCAAGTTGAGAATTGACCCGAAAAAATTGGTAATCATTATAAATCCTCCTAAAATAAACTAATTTTTGGCTTTTTTTGTGGAACGGGATCATATCTTGGTTTAAATAAAGGATTACACCTTAAAATCCTTAGAATTCCTAATATAATACCTTTTATAAATCCATGAACTTGCACAGCTTCGTAAGTATACTGCGAACAAGTCGGAATATGTCTGCATCTTGGACCTAACATAGGCGAAATAAACTTTTGATAGTATTTAATACTTTTAAGTAGAAAAAATTTCATAAAATTTTTTACTCCCATAGTCTATGTTGTTTTAGTAATTTTTCTAAAGAATTAGATATATCTATATAACTTGCCTCTTGAGCTGAACTTCTAGCTATAATAATAATATCCTTTCCCGTGTTTAAAATTTGGTCTTCTCTAAGCCTATAGTTCTCTCGTATCAACCTAGTAACCCTACTACGAACTACGCTATTTCCAACTTTTTTACTAACTGTAATACCTAACCTATTTATATCATAATTATTAGCTAAGGTATAAACAACTAAATATTTATTAGCAAAAGACTTTCCTTTTTTGTACACCTTACTAAATTCATTTCTTTTTTTGAGCGATTCTGTATGTTTCATCAAACCACTTTCCTCATCACTTTTTTCTGTAAATTTAAAAATAAGGTCGCCCATATGCGACCTTATAATTTACGCTGTTAATTTTTTTCTACCTTTAGCTCGTCTTCTAGCGATTACAGCTCTACCATTTTTAGTTCTCATTCTTTTACGAAAACCATGCTCTCTACTTCTTTGACGTTTTTTTGGTTGAAATGTTCTTTTCATTAAGTGCACCTCCTTGAAATAACTGTATCACATAATATGCACATTTAAAAAATAATCTTAATTAATATAACGATATAAATAAACACTATTGTTAGTATAAAATATTTGTATATTATAGTCAAGTAGTAATATATAAATATTTATAATAGGTAGAACTAAAATATTAGTTCTAATATAATATAACCTATTCCGAGTTATCCACAGATCAAGTTATCCACAACCTGTGGATAACCAAAAAATACCTTGATTTTTTTGCCATATTTTGCTACTATTAATTATATTTTGAGAATTAAAAAGTTATCCACAACAAAAGTTATCCACAGGTTGTGGATAACTTTTTAATATAAGCCAAAAAAATCCATATATACCCTTTACAAATTCTAGATTTAATGTATAATAATACTAAACAAAGTTATCCACAATTTATCCACAATTTAATCATTTTTCTTGTGGATAAGTTGATAAATAACTCTTGAATATTACTTATATATTGCTGATTCTAATTGATATTTAATATCTATTAATAATATAAATAAATCTGTGGATAAACCTGTGGATAAATTGTGGATAACTAAAAAAAGGCATCTAGGAGGACTTTATGTGAAAGACAATTATGCCCTAAAATGGCAGGCAATTTTAGATCTAATTGAACCTGAAACTTCAGCAGTTAGTTTTAGCACTTGGTTCAAAGAAACAAAATTGATTAATATTAATGAAAACACTTTGACTATAGCCGTTAAAGATGATTTAGCTCAAGGAATTTTAAATACTAGGTATTTAGAACTCATCAAAAATTCTGTTATTCATACTCTTAATAAAGAATATGATTTAGAATTTATATTAGCCGATAATGAACATCAGTATATAGAGAAGCATAATAAAAAAAAACGAATCTTAGACCCTCTAAATAGTTACAGTACGCTAAACCCTAGGTATGTCTTTGACTCTTTTGTTGTAGGAAATGGTAATAGAATGGCACATGCAGCTGCTTTAGCAGTGGCGGAATCACCTGCAAAGGCTTATAACCCCTTGTTTTTATACGGAGGGGTAGGACTTGGAAAAACTCATTTGATGCAATCAATAGCACATTATGTATTAGAACAAAATCCAAATACAAGAATACTATATGCATCTTCAGAAAAATTTACTAATGAGCTTATTAACTCTATTAGAGATGACAAGAATGATATTTTTCGCAATAAATACCGTCATATCGACATATTACTTATAGATGATATCCAATTTATTGCTGGTAAGGAGCGAACTCAGGAAGAATTTTTTCATACTTTTAATTCATTGCATGAAGCCAATAAACAGATTATAATCTCTAGTGATAGACCTCCAAAAGAGATAGAAACTTTGGAATCAAGATTATGCTCTAGATTTGAATGGGGGCTAATTGCTGATATACAAATACCAGATTTAGAAACTCGTATCGCCATTTTACGAAAAAAAGCAAAAATAGAAAATCTCTCTATTCCAGCTGACGTACTGTTATTTATTGCTCAGACAGTCGTATCTAACATAAGAGAATTAGAAGGAGCTTTAAATCGTATTTTAGCATATTCTTCATTAGTAAATCGCCCAGTTAATATAGACCTTGCAACTGAAGCAATCAAAGATATACTAAATAATGATAAACCTACATCAATTACCTCAGAGTATATCCAAAAAATAGTTTCTAATTATTATGGGATTAATATAGCTGACTTAATATCAAATAAAAGAACTAAAACTATTTCATATCCTAGACAAGTGGCAATGTATTTATGTCGAAAACATACTTCTTTATCATTGCCAAAAATAGGAGAGAAATTTGGTGGACGAGATCATACTACTATAATGCACGGCTATGATAAAATAAATAAATCACTAAAAAGTAATACTGATCTTCAATCAGTAATTAAAGAACTAGAAAGACAAATTATAAACCGTTAAGTTATCCACATTTACCTGTGGATAAACCTGTGGATAAATTGTGGATAACTTTTTATTCCTGGATAAACCTGTGGATAGTGTGGATAACTCACTATTTTATCCACAGGTTTATCCACAGGAATAAAGCTAGATAATACAAGGGCTAGACCTAGTTATCCACACTATCCACAGCCCCTATTACTACTACTATTATATTTTTATTATATATTTAATACGAATAATGAAAGGAAGTTATCCACAATGAAGATTTATTGTAATCAAGAAATATTATTATCGCATGTTAATATTGTTCTTAAAGCTTGTTCTACTAGAACTACTATGCCTATATTAGAATGCATTTTGATTAAAGCAGTAGATAAACAAGTTACTTTAGTTGGAAACAACTTAGAATTAGGAATCCAAAGTACATTTGAAACTAATGTTGTAGAACAAGGCTGTATTGCAGTTGAAGCAAAGATTTTCTCTGAAATTGTTCGTAAAATGCCTTTAGGAGATATCGAAATTACCTTAACAGAAAATAATATGATAAATATTTTGTCTGGTAAATCAAAATTTACTATTTTGGGACAACCTGGTAATGACTTTCCTGAGTTGCCAGAGGTAGACAATCAAGTTACTTACTTGATTTCGCAACTTAGACTAAAAGAAATGATTAGACAAACAATATTTTCTGTAGCTCAAGAAGAATCAAGACCAATTTTCACCGGAGAAATGTTCCATTTAGAAAATGATGAATTTCATCTTGTTTCGATAGATGGGTTTAGGCTTTCATATAGGTGTGTAAATTTATTAACAAATAATACCAAGGTGGAAAGTGTTGTTCCAGGTAAAACACTTAATGAAGTAGCCAAGATATTAAATACGGAAGGTGCCGACTTGGTAAATATATCATTTGGAGAACATCACATATTATTTGACTTAGGTAACAGTAAAATTGTTTCTAGATTACTAGAAGGCGAATTTTTAAATTATAACCAAGTTTTCCCTAATGATTATCAAACAAGGGTAATTATTGACAGACGTTTATTGCTTACTAGCATTGAAAGAGCAGCTTTAATTACCAGAGAAGGTAAAAAGAATCCGATAAAAATAGATTTAAATCAAGAATCAATGATTATCAGTTCAAATACTGAGCTAGGTACAGCAAGAGAAGAGATTGAAATTGAATTAGAGGGAGAACCGTTAACTATAGCTTTTAATCCTAGATATTTAATTGAGGCACTAAAATCAATAGATGACGATTTAATAGCAATTAATTTTTTGTCTACTATAGAGCCATGTATAATTAAACCAACTGAGGGCGATGCATATAAATATTTAATTTTACCTATCAGAGTGAATTAAGGAGAATAATACGATGAAAGAAATAAGTATAACAACAGAATTTATTAAGCTGGATCAATTTATGAAATTTGCTGAATTTACCCAGACAGGTGGAGAAGCTAAAATGTTAATATCTCAAGAATTAGTATTAGTAAATAATACAATTTGTACACAAAGAGGCAAAAAATTAAGAAGCGGGGATATAGTTGAATGTGATGGAAAGGCGTGCAAAATTAGATAGGAGAATTAATAAATGTATATACAAAATGTTAATATACAAAACTTTAGAAACTATGAAAATATCAATCTGGAATTAAGTAAAGGTATAAATATATTAACAGGTGACAATGCTCAAGGAAAAACCAATCTTTTAGAGGCAATATATATTTGTTCTACTGCTAGGTCTCATAGAACCAATCATGAAAAGCAAGTAATTAGATGGGAGCAACAAGGTGCTTATGTATCTTTAGATATCAAAAAAAACTTTTTGGAGGATCAAATAAATTTTTGTATTACTAATAAAGGCAAATCTGTTGCCATAAATAAAATTCCGATAACCAAATTAGACGAGTTATTTGGCGTTCTAAATACAGTCATTTTTTCCCCTGAAGACTTACAACTGATAAAAAAGAGTCCTAAAGAACGTCGTAGATTTATAGATATTGAGATGTGTCAAGTAGATAAAGTTTACTATTATTTGTTAAGGCAATACTATAAAGTTTTAAAGCAGAGGAATAATTACCTGAAACAAAACTTTGGTAAAATTGATAATAATATGCTAGATACATGGGATTTGCAACTAGAAAAATTTGCCGTAGAATTAATAAAAAAAAGAAAATTATTTATCCATACACTAAATAATATAGCTTCTAAAATTCATTATGACTTATCCAATAAGACTGAACATCTGGAAATTATTTATGACTATAGTGTAGATGATAAAGAATTCTTAGAGAAATTATCTCGTGCTAGACGAAGGGATTTAGCTACTCAAACAACTTATGTGGGTCCTCATAAAGATGATTTGAAATTTGTTATTAATGGTGTTGATGCAAAATTATATGCTTCACAAGGACAACAGCGAAGTATTGTTTTATCGATAAAATTATCTGAGGTTGAACTGATTAGAGAAACAAAACAAGAATCTCCAGTGCTGTTGCTAGATGATGTATTGTCAGAGTTAGATATTTATAGGCAAGAGTATTTATTAACTTATACCAAAGATATCCAGACAATAATTACTTGTACAGGAATTGAACAAAGTGTATGGAAATCCCTAGAAATTGGAAAACTATATAGAGTGATTGATGGAACAATTATAACTTAGAATTGCCAATATATATGATATATGTTATAATAATAGTCTTGAAGTTATTATATTATTTTTAAATACAAAAGGAGTGAGATCTAATTATGGCAGCAACAACGTATGATGAAACTCAAATTCAAATATTAGAAGGGCTGCAGGCAGTGCGAAAAAGACCTGGAATGTATATAGGTAGCACATCAGCCAAAGGTCTTCACCACCTTGTTTATGAAATTGTAGACAATGCTGTTGATGAAGCGTTAGCTGGACATTGTACCACTATATCTGTAGTTATACACCCAGACAACTCTATATCGGTTCTTGATAATGGACGTGGGATTCCTGTTGGAATACACAAGCAAAAAGGTATTCCGGCAGTAGAAGTGGTTTTTACAATTCTGCATGCAGGAGGTAAATTTGGTGGTGGTGGTTATAAAGTGTCTGGTGGACTGCATGGCGTTGGGGCCTCGGTAGTAAATGCTCTGTCGGAATGGCTAATAGTACAGGTTCATACCGAAGGAAATGTTTATGAACAAAAATTTTCCAGAGGTAATGTGACAAAATCATTAAGTATAGTTGGAGAAACAAATAAAACAGGTACATTTGTGCACTTTAAGCCAGATGCTAAAATTTTTGAGGAAACTATATATGAATTTAATATTTTAAAGCAACGCTTACAAGAAACTGCTTTTTTAACTAAGGGACTTAGAATAGATCTAATAGATAAACGAGAAGATATGTCAAAACAATTATCGTTTCACTATGAAGGTGGGATAAGCGAATTTGTTAATCATTTAAATAAACATAAAACTCCTATTTATGATAGTGTTTTTTATTGTGAGGGTGAAAAAGACGATATTCTAGTTGAAGTGGCGTTTCAACACAATGAAGGTTATGTTGAAAATGCATTTAGCTTTGTAAATAATATAAATACTACTGACGGAGGAACGCACCTTTCAGGATTTAAAAATGCTCTTACTAAGACGGTTAATGATTATGCCAGAAAAATGAATATATTGAAAGATGCAGATAAAAATTTAAGTGGTGAAGATGTTAGGGAAGGGATCACTGTAATAGTTAGTGTAAAAATTGGTGAACCTCAATTTGAAGGACAAACTAAAGCTAAGCTTAGCAACAGTGAAGTTAGAGGTGTTGTTGATACAATAGTTTGTGAAAATTTAATGATATTTTTAGAACAAAATCCACAAATAGCTAAAATTATTGTTCAAAAAGGAACCATGGCTGCTAGAGCCAGAGAAGCAGCTAGAAAAGCTAGAGATTTGACACGTAGAAAGAGTGTTCTTGAAAATTCAACTTTGCCAGGAAAATTAGCTGATTGTTCAGAAAGAGATGCAAGTAAATGCGAAATATATATCGTCGAAGGAGATTCGGCTGGTGGATCAGCAAAAAGTGCACGTTCAAGACAAACACAAGCAATTTTACCGCTTAGAGGTAAAATATTAAATGTGGAAAAAGCTCGCATAGATAAAATGCTTGGGAGCGAAGAAATCCGTAATATGATAACTGCGTTTGGAGCGGGAATAAATGAAGAATTAAACATAGATAAGCTTAGATATCATAAAATTATTTTAATGACAGATGCGGATGTAGATGGTGCACATATACGGACGTTATTATTAACATTTTTATATAGGTATTATAGAGAGCTTATAACTCAAGGATTTGTGTATATAGCACAACCACCACTTTATTTAATTGAAAAAAGCAAAAAGAAATATTATGTATATAATGATCGTGAGTTAGATACATTATTAAACGAAATTGGAAGAACTGGTATATCACGTATGCAACGTTATAAGGGGTTGGGTGAAATGAATCCAGACCAATTATGGGATACAACTATGAATCCAGAAACTAGAACGTTAGTAAGAGTGGATATTCAAGATGCTGTTGCTGCAGATGAAATATTTACAGCTCTTATGGGTGATAAAGTGGAACCAAGACGAGAATTTATAAAAGAATACGCAAGAAAAGTTACTAATTTGGATATTTAGCTAGGAGGTTAAAAAATGAATATAGATAAAGTAATCCCTATTGATATTCAAGAGGAGATGAAATCATCGTATATTGACTATGCAATGAGTGTTATAGTATCACGTGCATTGCCTGATGTTAGAGATGGTTTAAAGCCTGTTCATAGACGTATTTTATACTCGATGGATGAATTAAATCTTAAACCAGATAAACAATATAGAAAATCTGCACGTATTGTAGGAGATACTATGGGTAAGTATCATCCACATGGTGATGCTTCAATTTATGATGCTATGGTTAGATTGGCACAAGATTTTTCTACTAGATATCCATTAGTAGATGGACATGGGAACTTTGGTAATATAGACGGAGATAGTGCAGCTGCAATGCGTTATACAGAGGCTAGAATGAGTAAGCTTACAATGTTTATGTTATCAGACACAGATAAAAATACAGTTGATTATAGACCTAATTTTGACGAGTCTATGGAAGAACCGATAGTATTACCAGCTAGATACCCGAATTTACTAGTTAACGGTTCGTCAGGTATTGCAGTTGGTATGGCAACAAATATTCCGCCTCATAACATGGGCGAAGTTATAGATGGTGTTATAAAATTAATTGATAATTACACAGGTAATAACGACGAGCAACTAGAGCGAGAAACAGATATTAGTGAATTGCTCGAGATTATACAAGGACCAGATTTTCCAACAGCGGGAATAATACAAGGTAGATATGGTATTGAGCAAGCCTATCGTACTGGGAAAGGGAAAGTTAAGGTAAAAGCAAAAGTTGAGATAGAAGAAATTGGCAGTGGTAAATCAGCTATTATAGTAACTGAAATTCCGTACCAAGTAAATAAATCTAAGCTTATTGAAAAAATTGCCGAATTGGTTAAGTTAAAAAAGATTGAGGGAATTACGGGGCTTAGAGATGAGTCAGATAGAGATGGAATGCGTATAGTTGTAGAACTTAGACGTGATGTTAACTCAAATGTAGTATTAAACCAACTGTATAAATATACTCAATTACAAGATACATTTAGTATTAATATGCTAGCTTTAATCAATAATGAGCCAAAAGTTTTTAATCTAAAAGAGATGTTAGAGGCATATTTAGAGCATCAAAGGGAAGTTGTAACTAGACGAACTGAATTTGATCTAAATAAAGCTTTATCACGAGCACATATCGTTGAAGGATTACTTAAAGCATTAGATAAGATTGACTTAATTACCAAGATAATCCGTAACTCAAAAACTGTTCAAGATGCAAAAGACAAATTGCAAGAAGAAATTGGCATTACTGAAATACAATCCCAAGCAATTGTTGATATGCGTCTTAGAGCATTAACAGGATTAGAAGGTGAAAAGCTTGAGAATGAATATAAGGAATTACAAGATAATATAAACTATTTAAACTCTATACTAGAAGATCAAGTTAAATTGTATGGTGTTATAAAAGATGAAATTTTGGAAATTAGAGATAAATTTGCAGATGAAAGACGTTCAGAAATTACACTTTCAGATGATGATATAGATATTGAAGATCTAATAGATGAGGAACAAGTAGTTGTAACTATGACTCATTTAGGCTATATAAAACGAATTCCTCTAGACACGTATAAACAACAAAATAGAGGTGGTAGAGGTGTTGTAGGAATTAATACAATACAAGAGGATTTTATTGAAAATTTATTTACTACAAGTAATTTAGATAACATAATGTTTTTTACAAATAGAGGGAAGGCTTATCAGATCAAAGCATACAGAATACCAGAGGCAGGAAGAACAGCGAGAGGTATGGCGATTATAAATCTGTTAGAACTTGATCCAGGAGAGTCTATAAGTGCAGTATTCCCAGTTACAAAAAATGAAAATACTAGATATTTAACTATGGTAACAAAGAACGGAACTATCAAAAAGACGGATTTAGAAGCCTTTAACAATATTAGAAAAGGTGGAATTATAGCAATAAACTTACTTGATGGTGATGAATTGATTGGTGTATATGAAACTGTAGACTCAGATACTATTCTAATTGCAACTAAAAAAGGGCAAGGAATTATGTTTGAGGGTACAAACGTGCGTCCGATGGGAAGAAGTGCAAAAGGTGTTAGAGCTATAAATCTAGCGGAAGATGACTGTGTAATTGGGGTGGCAGTTCCTCATGATGATGAGCAAATATTGGTTGCGACTCAAAATGGTCTTGGAAAGCGAACTAAAGTTGAAGAATTTAAAGCACAAAAACGTGGTGGTAAAGGATTAAAATTATATAAAACTACGGATAAAACAGGTGATGTTGTTGCAGTAACATCTGTGACAGAAGAACAAGGACTTTTAATGATTACGTCGGAAGGTGTTATTATTAGAATTAAAGTAAATCAGATATCATCAGTTGGTCGATATGCACAAGGGGTAAAATTAATCAACCTAAAAGAAGGTGTCCAAGTTGTGTGTATGGAAAAGGTTGCGGAAGAAACAGATGATACTGTGAAAGAAGAATTAGGGGATAGCTAATGAAAGCCCCAAAAACAACAACTGCTAATACAACTGAAAAAGATAATAGTAAACAAGTTGATAAAAAGAGCAAAAAAAAGCCTATAAAAATACTAAATAGGGTGTTAGGAGTTTCGATATGTCTTGGAGGAATGTATTACTACGTAATGGTTAGTAATATTCCCTCTAACGATGTTAGTGTAACTCCGACTGTTTCAAATAAACCTTATACTATTATGCAAGGTAAGTCTGTTATAGCTGAATTTGACCTAGAAGAAGACGCAATCGAGAGAGCTACAGACATTGCAAGGGCGGTTGTTGTAGATAATGAAAGCAACACATGGATTTTTACAAAATTTTCACCTTTTATAATTATAAAAGATAATGGGATATTTGATTTTGACTCATTTGAAAAAGCCTGGAATTATGCAAAGAATAGTGGGGGAGACAAAATTTATTATAGAGATAACCAAACTGTTATTTGGGAAAAAGATTTTGAAGTTACAGGTACAACTGAACTAAATGTACCCCATATAAGACAATTGCCAGAGCTTGGGCGAGGGTGTGAGGTAACATCGCTTGCTATGATGTTAAATTATTTTGGTGTAGAAGTAAGTAAAATGCAACTTGCTGAAGAAGTAGCTAAAGATACAACACCATATAGTGTGGATAGTAATGGAATAATATATTATGGAAATCCATATGATGGGTTTGTTGGGGATATGTATGATTTACGGCAAAGCGGATATGGTGTCTATCACGGACCTGTATATGACCTTGCAAATACATACTTGCCCGATCAGGTAATAGATTTAACAGGAGCTGATTTTGATGAACTACTACAGTTTGTTGCTAGTGGTTATCCCGTGTGGGTAGTGACAAATGGTTCATTTCAACCGCTAACAGCTGATCAATTTGAGTTATGGCATACACCAACAGGTGTAGTTGAAATTACAAAGCGTATGCATGCAGTAGTTTTAACAGGATATAGCGATAACCATGTCATAATAAATGATCCTCTATATTCATATGGAGGTAGATGGACTGACTTAGATGGTTTCCGAAAATCTTGGGAACAGATGGGTCATCAAGCAGTAGCAATAATTAATTAGAAATTTAGGGGGAATAAAATGTACGATTTTATAACTAATGTGTCTAGAGAAAATACATCAGCAGTTAAAGTTAATGCTGATGAAATCAAAACTTATTTTGGATTAAATTGTTATGAGGATACTATTTTTATGTGGGTTGCAGACATGGATTTTGCGTGTGCACCTGAGATTGTTGACGCAATTAAAGCTAGGGCTGATAAACTAATATTTGGGTATACCAATTTTAGTGATGAGTATTTAGAAAGTATTATAAATTGGTATAAAAGGCGTCATGACATGGACATAAAAAAAGAGCATATTTTATTTAGTAATGGAACAGTTCCTGCAATTAGAGATACTATAAAAACATTTACACAAGAGGGTGAAGGGGTTATTATACAAACTCCTGTTTATTATCCGTTTGAACGTGAAATTAGGCTGGCAAATAGACAAACAGTAAATAATGAGCTAATGAGAGATGAAAATAATATTTATCATCTGGATTTTGTAGATTTTGAGAAGAAGTGTGAAGACCCAAATAACACATTATTTATTTTGTGCAATCCTCACAATCCGACGGGAAATATCTGGACAAAAGATGAAGTACAAAAAATGTTAGAAATTTGCCACAAAAATAATGTCATGGTATTTGCAGACGAAATTCACTGTGACTTAATTAGAAAAGATAGTGAATTTACATCGGCTCTAAATTTAGATTATAGCGATGATATAATTGTGGCAACAGCTGTAAATAAAACATTTAATGTGGCAGGACTACATGTTACGAACTTGGTGATGAGAAATCCAGAACATAAGCAAAAGCTTATTGAAAAAACAGGTATGAAAGGTCTATCGCCATTTGCATTAGAGGCTACTATTGCAGCATACAACAAAGCTGAAGGTTGGGTACAACAATTAAATGAAGTGCTTGATGATAACTTTGATTATATGGATAAGTTTATTGAGGAACACCTGCCAAAAGTTAAATTTGTTAAGCCACAAGGGACTTATTTGGCATGGCTAGATTTTTCGGCATATGGTATTAAAGGTGATGAACTAGTTGCTAAAATCGCAGATGAGGCTCATATAATATTGGAAGATGGGGCGATATTTGGAGAATGCGGAGAAGGTTTTGTAAGAATGAACGTGGCATGCCCAAAATCAGTATTAATAGACGCTTTGAACAGATTAAAAAAGTTATCCACGGGGATATGTGGATAACTCTCAAAATATAGATTGAAAATTTACTTGTTCTGTGGATATGTTAATAACTTATGGGGATAACTATACCTCTTTAAGATGCATAAGCACAGGGTGAATGTTGGGGAGAAGTTTATCGGATTCGATAATAATCTCCCCTTCTTCGTCTAAATATAAAAATAGATGCGTTTCATCAAGCAGTCCATAGCTTATATTAATATTAGGAGGTTTATTTAACAATAAAGTTTCAATATCTCGAGATAGCGTTGCAATCAACATTGAAAAACCTTCTTTTTCGTCAAGCTGACCAAGGTCAGTATCTTCTTGGTCTATTTCGCCAATAGAAGTTAGACTAACAAAAGCATCTTTAAACGATTTTATATCGCTTGAACAATCATGCGGAAAATAAATATTGATATTATTACAATAGTTAAAGCACATTTGTAACAACTCAGATATTATATGTGGCTCTAAGTCTTTGATATTTGCATAGTATTTCATATGTTTACTCCTCCAAAAATTTATCAAAGCGACGTTGCACGCCATCTTCACCAAGTATTTGCATGATAATAAATAAGTCTGGTGTGTTACTTCTGTGTGTTAATGCTACTCTAACAGCTCCTGCCACGTCTGACACCATTCCTTTATACTTATCAGGCTCTTTTTTGTAGTCTTTTCTATTTGCACAATAGCCTTGTTCTATGGCAAATTCTTTTAGGTGCTCAAACCATTCTTCTTGTGAAGATAAATCGTGTTTGTAGATATTTTTATACTCAGCTATAATTGCTTTGGCTTGTTCTAATGTTACTGTTTTTGGAAGTTCAAGTTCTGTTTCTTGGTCAAAAAATTCATCAAATAAATAAATGATTTTCTCCTTTACTTCGTTCCACTTTGCAAAGTCTTTACGTGGTTTTGCTGTCCCTTTGTCTATACCTAAAAACATTTTGATGCCATCAGGATTTTGTGTCACTAAGTCATGCATTTGTGGGTCATATTGCTTTGCCCAAGTTGTGTATAACTCATAAACTTCGTCGGCAGGCATTCGTGAAATAATTTCTTTGCTTACATCGTTAAGTTTAATTATGTCAAATAATGCACCGCTTTTGCTCATTTTGCCTAAATCCACAGGGAATGTATGATAATTAGCGT
>MDSP01000062.1_pt1 | contig 23920 bp, 14 predicted proteins | sample 1005811 | NCBI WGS metagenome assembly MDSP01 (sample SAMN05526596, study PRJNA338239) | gut metagenome | isolation source: stomach gut content | host: Naso elegans | place: Saudi Arabia: Red Sea | collected 2011-04
TTGTAGACTTTGGGGCATTTGTGGATATTGGGGTTCATCAAGATGGATTAGTACACCTTTCAAAATTGTGCAATCGTTATATAAAACACCCATTAGAAGTTGTAAAAGTTGGTGATATTGTTGATGTAACTATTCTTGATGTTAACCCAAAAACAAAGAAGATTTCATTATCTATGAAAAATGAGGAGATTAAAAAATAAGTTAGAGTTTGAAGTGTAGGGTTATACCTGTTTTGGATAACCCTATATTTTTATGAAATTTATACACGATATAATAGTGATTTTTGTAGAATATACCAAAAATATACATCTTTAATTGTGTAGATACATCAATTTATTTGTGTTATATTTATATAAGATAGGTATATTTGGTGTAAAAAGAGAGGAGTTTATGATGGCGATGTATAAAAAAAGAGTTGCATTATTTGTAGCTCTAAATATTAGTGTGGGGTCGTTAGTTGGGTGTTCATCGGCTGATGCAGTGCCTACTACTAGTGCCTCAGTGGCAGTTGAAACGCAAAATGTTATGAATGGAGAAATTGAACTTAGCGAAAGTTTTGTGGCAACAATTACTCCAAAAGAAACGACTTATGTATTTTCTTCCATGGCAGGAATTGTTGATAATATTTATGTTGAAGAAGGTGATTTTGTAAAAAAAGGAGATAAACTTTTTGTTTTGCAAAATGAGGCTCACCAATTTTCACTTGACCAAGCACAAGCTTCATACCAACAAGCAGAGGCAAGCAGACAGCAGGCAATGTTGATGTCAAATCTTGAAATTGAAAGTACTGTAGCGACTTATGACCAAATTTTATTGGCAAAAAATCAGGCAATTGTTCAAGCTGAAAATACAATTACTAGTGCCTATGCATCATATGACCAACTGGTGGCGGCAAAAAATCAGGCTGTGGGGTCTGGGTTTGATATGCAACTTTTGGAGCTTGAGGCACAAATTGAAACGTTAAAAATGAATATCGCTACTGCAAGATTACAGTTAAATCATGCGCATAATAATTTAAAAGAAGTTGAGGGGAATGTTCGTGATGCTTATGATGATTATATAACGGCTGATGCAGATTTTTTGATTGAAGATGAGAAGTTAGATGCTGCTTTTGAAGTGTATGAAGATGCACAAATTAAGTTGGCAACAGCTCAAATTTTAGCTGAAAAATATGCGGCTCTTCAATCTTCGATAACTACTTTTGCTGCTATAGAAGTTAAAGAGGCTGATAAATATACATCTCGTGATGGAATACCAGACTATGTAGTTGAGATGATTGATGATATTATTACTGATATGAGGCGCAATAATATTAGTGGGATTGCGATGAGTGATTTGATGGATTTAACTCGTGAAGTAAATCAGGCACAGCTCGATTATGCAGAGGCACAGGCCGACTATACTCAGGCAAAGACCGAGCAATTGCAAACAGAAGCAATTTTTGAACAGTGGGAAGATGGTTATAAAGATGCAGAAATTGATATTGACCATGCTCAAGAATTAACTTATGAAACGATTGCTGGACTTGAGACTAATTTAAAAATTTTGGAAGAAATATATGATGTTACAAAGTCAGGTGCAACTTCTGAAATTATAGAAGTTTATGATAAGCAAATTGCAGTGGCACAGCTTGGAATTATGCAGGCAGAGCAGGCACTAGACATGGTAAAAGATAGTTATGATGAGCAGTTGAGACAGGTTCAAATTGCTTTAAGTGGGACTCAAAGTTCTGCTCCTCTTATCGAAAATGTATATTCTTCGCAGTTAAATATGGCTAATGTGGCAATAGCGCAGGCAAATTATGTACTTGGTGAATTGATTGTAGCGTCGCCTACAAATGGTAGAGTTGAAAAGATTTACATAGAAGAAAATAATCCTGTTGGAAATAGTAATGCAGCTTGTGTAATTGCTGATTATTCTCAAATGGAAGTTACTTTTAATGTTAGTACAGCAGTAAAAAATACGCTCAAAACGGGAAATAATGTAGTTGTGATGTATGGAGACGCACAATATTTGGGGACAATCTCTGAAATTGGGGCTGAAGTTGTTGGACAAACTTCCTTATTTGAAATTAAGGCCTTAATTGATGTTGAATATGGAGAAATTCCTTCTGGCGTTAGAGCTATAGCATATACTACAACGCACAAAGCTAATGATACGATAACAATTCCTTATGAAGCCGTGCATTATGAACGAGGAGAGTCGTTTGTTTATGTAGTTGAGGAGGGGGTTGCAAGAAAGCGAATTGTAGAAACTGGGTTATTTAATAATTCTACAATTGTTATTACTAGTGGACTGGATATTGATGATGAAATAGTTACGACTTGGTCTTCTCAACTTAGAGATGGTGCTATAATTCGTGGTCATGAGGTTGAAGAAGAAATTTTATTAGATGAAACTACTATTATAAAGGAAGAAACTCGTACAGAAATTGAAGAAAACACTGAAATTTTGCTAAAAGATGATAACATAAAAAGTATAGAGGACGGTGAATAATATGGAAATAACTAAACTTTCCTTAAAGCGTCCAGTATCTGTATTATTGATGGTTGTATTGATTGCAGTTTTTGGATTTTCGGCCTTACCAAATTTTAGAATGGCGTATATGCCAAGTTTGAGCCTGCCAATGTATATCGTAACTACTATTTATCCAGGGGCTAGCGCAGAATTAATTGATAAGGAGATTACAAATGATGTAACTGAGGTTGGAAAAAATATTACTGGGTTTACGGAGTCACAAATTATATCACGAGATAATGTGTCTATTGTAATGCTAAAATTTTCTTATGAAACTGACATGAACCAGTGTTATATAGATTTAAAGGCTGGGCTTGATAGGCTACAACTGCCAGATGATGCAGAAACTCCAATTATCATTCAGATGACAGGATTAGATGCAACTGTGGTGGATATTTCTGTTCGTTCATTATCAGGAGCAGATGAGTTAGTTTTTGTAAATGATATTTTAGAGCCTAGAATTAGTTCGGTTCTTGGCGTTGGAGAAGTTAATATTTATGGTGGAGAGGAGCAGTTTGTAGAAATTTTATTAAATGAGCCAGCCCTAAATCAACACGGATTAAGTAGTTTTTCGGTGGCATCGGCAATCCAAAGTGCCAACTATACTCTACCTCTTGGAGATGTTTTTCAGGCAAACCAAGCTATTTCGGTTGTAGCAACTTCAGAGCCTCAAACGTTGTATGATTTGATGCAAATTCCAATTACAACTCCTTATGGAAACACGATTTTGGTTCAAGATGTGGCAACAGTTAATTTTTCATTAGCCGAATTTGAGACGATTAGTAGATATAATGGTGAGAAAAATGTTATCTTAAATATCCAAGGAACTCAAGATGCTGACGTTCCGAGTGTTGCAAATCAAATTGTAGCTATTATTAAAGAGTTATCAATTTTATACCCAGATATGGAAATTGAAGTTGTTTCAAATACTGCCGATGGAATTTATGAGTCGTTAAGCTCTGTAGCCTCAACGCTTGTACTTGGAGTTTTACTTTGTATGTTTGTACTTTTGATATTTTTGGGAGATTACAAAGCGAGTTTAATTGTGGCAAGTTCAATCCCCACTTCACTTTTGATTACAATTTTGGGAATGAATGCTCTAAATCTTGATTTGGATTTGATTACAACAAGTGCGCTAGTTATTTCAATTGGATTAATGGTTGATAATTCGATAGTTATTTTGGAAAGTATATTTAAGTGCAAAACTGATGAAAATTCATTTTTTGATGCAGCTGTAGAAGGAGTAAAAACTGTAAGTGCATCTGTTATGGCTTCAACGGTTACGACAATTGTTGTATACGTTCCACTTGTAGGCTTATCAGGGCTTTCAGGAGAATTATTTACCTCTCTTGGATATACTATTATTTTTGCACTAATGGCATCTTTTGTGGTGGCAGTAACTGTTGTACCATTGGTTTATTATAAACTAGAGCCTATAGAAAAAACTAAATCACCAATGAACCCTATCATGAAAGTTTTAGAAGCTGGATATGATAAATTGATTAGAAAAATTCTAAAATTGAAATTTTTGGCTCTATTAATTGCGGTAGGGTTACTTGTAGCGACAGGATATATTATTACAACCATTCCTATTGAAATGATGCCTAGTGTTGACCAAGGAATTGTAGATATTAATATTGAATTTAGACAAGGTACAGACATCGAATTTGTTAATGATGCAATTTTGGATATTGAGCAAAAAATTCTTAATGATGAGCAGTTTGAAAGTTTTACGATAATTCTTGAGGATAATACAGCAGCTTTTAAATGTTTTGTGGCAGATGAAGTAAATACAGAATTATTAGCTATTGAGTATGATAAATATTTGCGCAACTTAACAAATATGGATATCAATGTATCTACTAGAAATATTGATGGCTCATCAGTTGAGATGCCAAATGCTAGTATTTCGGTTTATGGAGTTGATTTTGACTCTGTAAAAGAAGAGGCTATTCGTATTCAAGAAGAAATGTATAATATTCTTGGGGTTACGAGAGTGACTTCAACTATGGGTGCAGGTGGTTCGCAGGCAAAAATTGAAATTGACCCTCTAAAAACTGCTCATTATGGAATGCAAGTTGGTTCGGTGGCTCAAATAATTTATTCTGTAAATAATGGAATAGACGTTGGGACGCTTGGTATCCGTGGGAATGAGTATGATATTATAGTTAATTATCCAGATGGATATTATGATGATTTTAATAAATTGATGGCTATGCCTATTGATACACCACAAGGTAAAATTGTACTCAGTGATATTGCTGAACTTGTGTTTGATGAGGTTGAGCAGTCGTTGAGTGCTGTTGATGGTTCGTATTATATTGATTTAAAAGCTTATACAGAGGAGCAATATTTGCCTTATGTAAAATCAGAAGTCCAAACAATTATGGACGAAATGCCAGACGGTATAGTATATGTAACTTCGGCACTTATCGCAGACCCCCTAGAAGCAGAGATGCCAGTAATTATAAGTGCTGTAATGACAGGGATATTTATGGTATTTATGGTTATGGCGATGCAATTTGAGTCGATAAGGTATTCTTTGATGGTAATGACAAGCGTTATATTTAGTTTTATAGGGTCGTTTGGATTGTTGGCGATTTCTGGGCAAGATTTAACGTTAGTTTCATTGGTAGGATTACTAATGTTAACAGGAATTGTAGTAAACAATGGTATACTTTTTGTTGATACTGCAAATATGCTAAAACAAGAAATGCCACTAGAAGAAGCGTTAGTAATTAGTGGACGTATGCGTATGCGACCAATTTTGATGACAACAGCCACAACAATATTGTCAATGTTACCACTAGCTTTAGGAATTGGAGAAGGTTCTCAACTTCTACAAGGAATGGGGATAATAATAGTTGGAGGGCTACTAACATCAACACTTTTGGTTCTAATACTGTTACCAACATTTTACCTAATTATTTCTAAAGATGTGTCACCAAAAAAAGAGGCAACTATAATTCAAACGCCTCAAGCTTCATAAATAAAATTTATATATTAAAATGTAAATTTCATATAGACTATAGCAATCGAATAAAATCTGGATTTCAAAAATCGTGATGATCGACCTTTTTTGTCTCTTTTTACCTCTCTAGCCAAAATCTAGGGAGGTTTTTTGGTTGTAATTTAATAAATATACTTTGAAAAAATATTAAAATATTATTTATGTACTAAATAATAAAATGGAAAATTTATGTAGAAATAATTGACATTTTGGAAAAAAGAATATAATATATAACATAGTTCTAATAATAATTGAGAATAATATCAGGACATTAATGTTGGGCTTTTATAATAAAAAATGAGGTAAAGTATATGAAAATAAAAGAGATTAAGAATAGTGTTAAGCAAGTGCAAAAAGATGCATCTAAATATCTAGAATCTAAAGATATAGAAGGTATAAAAGCAATAGAGTTAGCGGGCTTTACTAGTACTCTTGAGATGATGAATCAAAGATTAGGGGAAGAACGAACACTGGTATTTGTTGGAAAAAGTGGAAATGGAAAGACAACATGTATTTCGAGTTTGCTAGATTTTTATTTTAGGGATACAGATGGAAATTTAGTACAAGTTATGCCTTCAGATGAAGGTGGCCATACTACAGCGTTTACGATCAAAATTAATAGAGTTGAAGGAGAAAGCTATGTAACAATTAAACCATGTTCAGTTTCTATGCTGAATGAAATACTAGAGAATTATTGTTTAGCAAAAGTAGAGAGCGATATTAGCAGTGAAATTTCTGAGGAGCATAAGACTTTAATAGAAGCAAAGTTAGAGGTTGAAGAAATAGATGAGCTAGAGAAGTTGTTGAATAATCAACAAGAATGTATTAATGATGGGGTGCAATACTTAAAGAACGTATTAGGTATCACTTCTGATGAAGCAAGTGAGGATATTATAGAACTTGTAAAAGGGAATAATAGAAATGAAGTATTAATGGGATTACATAATATTGTGTATAATTATAATTATGCCCAAGGTGAAAAATTTATAATACCTCAAGAATTGGTAATTAATATTTCTAGCGAATATATTAATTTGCCAGATACTATTAATTATATTATTGATACTAGAGGCATTAGTTCTAATGAGAAACTAAATAGTAGAGAAGATTTATTAGAGTTAATAAATAATCCAAAAAATTTAATTATATATATTAATGACTTTAAAAACTTAGATGAGTTTGTTAGAGATTACTATAAGCAAAAATTAAAAGATTTAGGGACCACAGCTGATAAATTATTAAATTTTATCGTTTTGATAAATGCAACAAATAATTCGGCTAAAAGTAAGGCTATAGGAAAGAAAGTTATTGAAGATGTTGAAAGAGAAAAAATAGATAAGTTTAAACAAGATGCTCGTCCTATAGATAAAGATGAATTAAATGAGGAGGTAAAGGAAACTTTAAAGGAAAATTTAGATAAAATTAGATCTTATTTAGGTGAAAATGGTGAGATATATAATTTTAGTATATTTACTCCTTTTAAGGGAATGAAAAAGTTAGAAGAGGGGATAAAACTTGATAACGAAGATATACGTGAAGAAAATCTTCAAAATATAGTTAATTATATTGATGCAATATGTCAACAAAATCAAAATGTCTTAGAACGTTATATTAAATTTTATATAGATATAATTTATCAGTCAATTAATAATAAATTTTGCCATAGTTATAATAGTGTACTTGAAGGAGAAGTAAATAATTTTAAAGTTGAGTTAAATAAGAGTCAATGTAATAGGATAGATAATGAACTAAAAAATTATTTAGATAAAACTTGTCAAGAAGTATGCAAACTTCATCCGAATAGTTTAGCTACTTTAGCAAAAAATAATGGAAAGACTGAATCAAGAGGTACAGTGTGGAACTATACAGGGGTATTTTATAATGACTTCATAGAAAGTATTAGTTATAATTTACAGTCAGATGCAATTATCTTAAAAAATAATATGTTAAAAACTCTTAGAACTCAAGTAAGAGAACAGGGAGAAGAAGGGTTTACGCGTATTGATGAACTTTTAAATCAAATTTTTCTTAGTAGTATTGACAAGTTAAAAGAGACAATAAAAGAATTGGTAAAAAGCTATGTAGATAGGATTTTTAATGATAAAAATTTTTGGCATTGTGTTATACAAAGAAGAAATCAAAGTAAACTAACTTATAAAGTGGCATGTAAGAAAATATTAGAAGGTAGTAATATTTCTAAGTTACAGACGAATCTAATAGAGGATATCAAAAAAACTATAAGTTAAAAAAACCAGTTAGGTAACATAAAGTTATCTAACTGGTTTTTTTATTAGTTAAATGCTCTATAAATATCTTCAAATGCCCAATGTGATGTTTGAACATCAATAAATGGAGATGAATTTTTAGGAGCTTCTTCAGCATCGCCAATCATTCTATTAATCATAGTAACAGCTTCTGCACGAGTAACAACGTTTTCTGGTCTAAAGGTATTATCTTCATAACCTCTAATAAAGCCAGCACTTGTAGCTAATAAAATAGCGTTGTAGCTAGAGTGGTTTGGAGAAATGTCGCTAAACTCTGGACCTTCAACAATAGCCGTTGGATTAGAAAATGCCACTAACATTTTAGTAAAGTCTTCTCTAGTTATGCCTTCTTTGTTGTTTGTTAGAACGTTAGTTAGACCAAGAGAATTAAATAATCTAGTTTGAGCTTGAGTTTCTGTTTCTAATAATAAAGAATAAGAACTCTCCTCAAATGTTAACTGTACAATGCTTTCGTTAATGTATAAAGTAACTTCATCATCAAAATCAGCTACTTCAATGAAGGCAACATCATCAACAATTTTGATTTTTTCGCCATCAGCATCAACGATATTTAGGTTACTTAATAGTGGAACTTGAACTAAATATCCATCTTCTGTGTAATCAACAAGAAGGTTTTTTCTAGCAAATAATTTGGCAAGCCCAGTGTTTGTTGTATCTGTAACTCGTAAATCAATAGCTTTATAACTTTCTGGAGTAACGTTAATTAGTCGTCCAAACATAGTTAATGCTTCTTCACGAGTAATTGTGTTTGTAGGTCTAAATGTACCGTCGCCATACCCTTGGATATATGCTACTTCTGTAAGATTTTCTTTAAATGAAAATGCAGGGATAATTACAATTTCACTATCATCACCAAGTGCAGGAATTACAATTGTTCTTTCAATTTCATCTTGGCTATCTAGTTGAACAGCAACTACAATAGTTTGCTCTTCTTCTGTTTGCGTAAATGCTTCAAACGTATACATTACAGTAGTTTCGTCCATATCAAAGTTGTTAAGTTCTAGGTCTTTGGCATCTGCTCCATTGATTGAGTAAGTTGCACTAAAACGGTCTTCGTCTAAATCTTCATCTTCTTCACTTAGAGTTAGAGTAATTGTACCGTTTGTTAAAGTAAATTCTTCGATAATTGCTTCAGTTTCATCTTCATCAGCTGTGGCATCTGTATCCATAACTGTAGGAGCAATTCCACCACTACCAAAGTTTAAAGTAGAAGTATCAAGTACCATCATAACTTCTTCGGTAGAGCTTCCTCCTGCCATCCAAGATAGGTCAGTTTGCCCAAAGAATGTACCTTTTAAATAAATTGGTTCATTAATATCAGAGAATGAAATATCAGCTGTAACGTATCCTAAGTCACCGATGCTTCCTTTTCTTAGGCTTAATGATTGGTAAGTTCCATTTACTTTGTGTTCTAGTGCATCAACGATATTTGGTACGTATTCACCTGAGAAAATCCAACCATCATTAATTACAACTGTTAATGTAAAGTTACCATCTTTAACTACTAAGTTTAAGTTTGTATCTTGATAGAATTTTCCAGAAACAGATTCGCCACCATCTGGTAAAGTAATATTAGCGCTTACATTATAAGTACCATCTAAAACTTCGCCTTGCTGTCCTTCGGTAGTAGTATCATCTGATGAGCCACCAGAAGAACCACCACTACTAGTTCCACCGTCTGTACTTCCGTTGTTAGAGTCATCTCCACCAACAAAATCATCAACTGGTGTAATGTCATTTAGGATAATTCTACACCCTGGCATAACTGTACCATTCATTTCCATTGCACGAATTAAAAATGTAGTTTGTGTAGTTGGTACATCAAATGAATAAAACTGATATTCTTGGTCTTCGATGTCGATTAGTTGTGCGTTTGCGTCCACCCATTCGTCATTTTGGAAATATTCAGGAGCAACAATCATATCCGAATTTTTTTCAAGAAGTAGGCTAACTGTTGCAATTCCATTATTGATATTTACATCAACTTCTGTAAATGGCATTCTATTTGCATAAATTGAAGTTTCATCTTCTGTTTCTTTTAGGATATCAATATTAGCTTTGTATTCTCCGTTTGCATAAGTTAAGAAATCGCTTTCTACAGGAGTCTCATAATCACGGATATTGCTAAGAACAATTCTAGCGCCAGCCATGAATACGCCTTCTGTCATTTGCATACATCTAACTTCTACAGTGTCAGAAATTGTTTGTACTTCAAATTTGTAGAATGGATTATCTTGCCCAGCAATTTCTACAAGTTCGATATTATGAGCTAGTTGCCACTCACCATCAAGATTTAAATATTCTGGAGGAACAACCATATCAGAATTTTTCTCGATATATAAAGTAACTGTAGCTAATCCACTCTCAACATTAACTTCTACAGTTCTAAATTGTGTAGGAATTCTGTTTGCAACAGTTGAGTCAACATCAGAAGTTTCTTTCCAGATGTTAATATCAGCGCTATATTTTACACCAGAAAGTTGGCTCATGTCGCTAATTTGATTTTCAAGGTCTGATAATACTAATCTAAATTGTTCATCTTCAATAATTGTGAAGATAGTTTCACTAGATGAAGTTTCAAATTCACAACGGTAGAAATTTGTAGAAGTAAACCCAATCATATGGCTTTCTAGAGTGTAGTCTACTTCTTGCCATGTTAGATTTTCAGTTTGATATTTAGGAGCGTTAACGCCTTCAGTTTGTTCAACATAAAAAGTTACTTTGGCAACTCCATCAGCAATTTCAAATCGTACATCATTAAATGGAAGGTATGCAGAATTTGAATATTCATTATCGCTATTTAATTCTAAGAAATTAGCTGTTGCAGTATAAGTTCCATCTTGATATTGTGATAAATCACCAGTGTTTTCGGTAGATGTAGCTTCTTTGATATCGTTTAGAACAATTCTAGCGCCAGCCATGAATACGCCTTCTGTCATTTGCATACATCTAATTTCAGCTGTATCAGAAATTGTTTGTACCTCAAATTGATAGAATGGATTAGTTTGCCCAGCGATTTCTATAAGTTCGATATTATGAGCTAGTTGCCACTCACCATCAACGTTTAAATATTCTGGAGGAACAACCATATCAGAATTTTTCTCGATATATAAAGTAACTGTAGCTACTCCGTTTTCTACTGATAAATCAACAGTTCTAAACTCTGTAGGAATTCTATTTGCAACAGTTGACTCAACATCAGAAGTTTCTTTCCAAATGTTAATATTAGCAGTATAATTTCCGTTAGAAAGTTGACTCATATCGCTAATTTGTTTGTCTAAATCAGAAAGAGTTATAGTAAATTCTTCTCCATCAACAATCGAAAATAAATTTTGGCTACTGCTAGTTACAAATTCGCAACGGTAGAAATTTGTAGAAGTAAACCCAATCATATGGCTTTCTAAAGTGTAATTTACTTCTTGCCACTCACCATTTACAAATTGTTTAGGAATATCAATGCCTTCAGTTTGTTCCACGTATAAAGTAATAGTGGCTTCACCATTTTCTAGGCTAAATCTTACATCATTAAATGGTAGGTAGTCTGCATAATCTGAAAAATTTAATACTCCTGTATAAGTTCCATCAGCATAATTAATTAGGTCATTTTCTGTATCTCCATCAGGAGTAGGAATGCTACCAGTACCAAGGCTTAGAGAACTTTCGTCGATAGTGATAATTACTTCTTCACTGCTACCACCTGGAATGAAAACAACGTTTGCATTAGCAAAGAAAGAACCTTTAATTTGAACAGGAGATGATAAATCATTTAATTCAATAGTAGCGATTGCATAATGAACCCCGTCACTAACAACTCTATCAAGAGAAACTTCAGAATAAACCCCGTTAGTTAAAACTTCGATACTATCAACAGTGTTAGTATAAGTTTGACCACCCATAAAACTTTCATCTTTAATAACAAGACTTAAAGAATAATTCCCGTTCTCAGCAACAAGATGAACATTGTCAGTTTGGAAATATTGAGCAGTCATAGAGTTGCCACCACTAACTTCAGCAACAGAGATAGAAGTTCCGTACTCACCATTAGAAATACCTGCGTTATTATCAGGAGTAGGAATGCTACCAGTACCAAGGCTTAGAGAACTTTCGTCGATAGTGATAATTACTTCTTCACTGCTACCATCAGGAGCAAAAAATACACCAGCATTTTTGAAGAAAGAACCTTTAATTTGGATAGGAGATGATAAATCATCAAGTTCAATAGTAGCAATTGCATAACTCATATCACCACTTGTTACTTTTGTAACATCAGCAGAAACATACTCACCATTAACTAAAACTTCGATGCCATCAACGATGTTAGTGTAAGTTTGCCCCATCATTGTATTTTGGTCATCAATAACCAAAGTTAAATAATAACTTCCATTATCAATAAGAATATTTACATTTTCAGATTGGTAATATCCAACTGTCATAGAGCTGTCAATTCCATCAACAGAAATATTAGCACCATAATTTCCGTTAGAAAGTGTTGATGTTGGTTCAATTTCATAAGTAGATGGCGTTGTAGTTGTTGTTGATAATTCTAGTGTTTCAAGTGGAATTGTGATGATATCCTCATTAACTGGTGTTGCATAAAGTGCAGGGCTTGCCACAGTTTGCACAACAACAGCACACGCCAATAAATTAGCAATTTTCTTTCTTATATTTTTTCCCATATTGTCCTCCAAAATGTTTATTTTAAAAAGAGAAGGGCAGGTCTACTACCCTTTTTAGTTTTTAGTTATAATCCCTAATACTTAGGCTTAATGTTTCGGAACTTGTTCCTTGAATGATTGGAATATATAGTGTTAATTCGACTAATACACTATCCTCTAAACTTGGTAGCTCAATTTCAGCTCTAGCAAACATTGAACCGTCACGCTCAAATAATTCATAACCAACTTCTGTCATGACTCCATCTTTTTCATAGGCCATACCACGAACTAAGTCATACTCCATCTCACCAACAAACATAAAACTATCTTTGGCTTCAAGAGTTAAGAAGTATCTTCCATCACGAACTTCTAAGTTTAATCCACTTTGAACGTACCAATCACGAGTCATACCAGGACCATTATCTGGATCGATTAATGAAATACTTGCAGTGTATGTTGCGTTTTCGATGCTAGTTTCTTCATCTTCAGGAATTTCTTCGATGATTTCCTCGATAATAACTTCTTCAACTACAACTTCTTCGATAATTTCTTCTTCAGGTTCTGCACAACAAGCGTCAGTACATTCTTCTTCCTCGATAATTTCTGGCTCTAATTGCTCTGGTTCAGGAGCAGGCTCTGGCTCAGGAGTAGGTTCAGGTTCAGGAGCAGGCTCTGGTTCAGGAATAGGCTCTGGCTCAGGAGCAGGCTCTGGTTCAGGAATAGGCTCTGGCTCAGGAATAGGCTCTGGCTCAGGAGCAGGTTCAGGTTCAGGAGTAGGTTCAGAAGTAACCTCTTCAACTTCCTCTTTTAACTCTTCGATTTCTTCAATAAGTTCAGCTATTTCTTCTTGAATATCATCTTGTTCATTAGAGATGTTTTCAATTTCGGCAGAAATATCTTCCTGTTCATCAGAAATAACTTCAAGAGTACCATAAATATTGATGTCACCGAGTAATAAATCTAGCAAAGAATGCATGCTATCAATCATAGTAAGTCCACTACTTACAAAATATGCCGATGTTAATGGAGTATAATCTCCACGGCCTACAGCAGGAACAGCCTCCCAAACTGGACGATTAGTATCAAGTGCTTCTTGAGTTAGAGTGTAGGCTTCATCTAAGTTTGACGCACCTGAAGCAATGAAAATTACTTGGTCAGTTTCAACACCCACTATTTCTTCTAAATTTAAAATTCCTGTAGAGCCATGTGCAAACCCTCCATCTTGAGAGTCAAAAATTTCTTCCCAACCAAACATGCTCATCATAGTTCCTAAAATCGAACTTGAGCTTTGTAAATAATAATCTGTTGGTGTTGATAACATAATTGCAACATAAGTTTGCCCATCAAAATAAGGTTTTGCAAGCTCGATTTTGTATTCTAAGTCTTCAAAACGTTGATTAATTGCGTTGGCTGCCGATTTGGCTTGAGAAGTGATACCAAATGCTTCTGTTAAAACTTCTGTTTGGTTTTTTATGTATTCATATGCATTCATATTTCCACTTCTATCACTCATTCCCATTGCATAAACAGGAATTCCCGTTGATTTTAGCGTTTCACCATGAATATACATAACCGATTCTGGGAATATTACAAGGTCTGGCTCCATTGCAATTAGTCCTTCTAAATCAAAATTGGAACTCATTACTCCAGAAAAAATTTCTGCCCCTAAATCGTCTGGATATTCAAAAGTTGTAGTTGCTGGCACTGCATATAAATCCACACCCATTTCATAAAGTGTAAGTACAGGATAACTACTAACTGTAACTATTTTTTGTGGAATATAATCTAGCACAATGTCTTCATAACCTTGAGCTATCAAGTCGTCTGTATGTCTTAGGATAAATTCTATTTTATCATCTGTTGTAGTTGTATTATTGCTACTTGTATCTACAGTACTCCCACAGCCTACTAATAAACTTGCACCCACACACAATGCAAGAGATTTTTTTAAAATTTTACTCATTTATTGCACCCCTTATAAGTTATTCCCCTCCCAAAAAGGGAGAGGTAAATTTTATTATTCTGCTACACAACAAGCATCAGTACATTCTTCTTCTTCTTCGATAACTTCAACGATAACTTCTTCAACGCAACAAGCATCAGTACATTCTTCTTCAAACGCTTCAACTAATTGCACTTCAGAAAGAAGTACTCTACACTCTGGGTATGGTCCTTTTGCTTTGATAGTCAATTCAAAAGATGTAGTTGGAACGATAAATTTGTAGTGGTCAACCCCATCAATCACTACTTCTTCCATTTCAGCAAAAACCCATTCTCCATCAGCTGTTAAATATTCTGGTGGATAAATTACATCATCATTAATAATGAATAATTCTACAGAAGCTAACCCGTTTTCTACCACAAAATCAGCAGTTTCAAAGTACATATGCTTTTTGTAAGTTGAGTCTTCATCAGCTGTAGCTTTCCAAACGTTTTGAGTTGCAACGTATTTACCATTTACTAATTCTGAAAAATCTCCGTCAAAAGCAAATGTTCCTTCAATTACTTCAACTAACTCAACATCATTAAGAATTACTCTACACCCTGGGAAATCACCCATAGCTCTCATGAAGATTTCATTTGATGTAGTTACAACGTTAAATTTGTAATACTCTGTACCATCAACGCTTACAACTTCGTGAGTTGCTTCTACCCACTCATTATTTTGGTTGATAAATTCTGGAGGGTAAATTACAGAAGTGTTTTCGATAAATAATGCAACTGTTGCTACCCCATTGATTACTGTTAATTCTGCAGTATCAAAATGCATACGATTTTTGTAGATTGATGCATCGTCTGTAGCTTCTTTTACGATGTTTGTAGTTGCTACGTAGTGACCATTTTGTAATCCTGCAAAGTCGTTTGAACGAGCTTCACTCAGTTCTAAAATAACAGCTGCATCTGCACCCATTGCGTAAGTTGTTGTTGATGGTGCGAATGCCATTCCAAATGCTAATGAACAAGCTAAAAAGCTCTTAAATAATTTTCCCATTATTGCCTCCTAAATATTAAATAAAAATTAAACTATCGTCTTAGAAACTACTTTAACTAAAGTGTTCTAATATATTCATCATAAGCTTCTCGTATCATGTCAGTGCCACGCACCCCTACAATAGGCAAGTGAGTAGCAGTTTGTGTTTTGTAAACCGTTGGAGAATTTACACACATACTTTTGTTAGTATCGTTTGCTAGCATAATAGAAATTTCATCTGCTAATAAAAATGTATCCGAAATACTTTCTAATGCTTGCATTTTTTCCCCTTCATTTTCAAAATATGAAATATCACTTACTTCTTCTTTGACAGCTTTTAATGTATGAAGTGAAATTTTATTTTCAACTGTAGCCCCAAAGTCTTCCATCAGGGTACTAAGCCCAACAACTCTATCATAATCCCCAACAATACAAGCTTTTGGCGCTTTTTTGAACATACGTCCATACATTTTGTAAAAAGAAGTGTCGCTAATTTTGCTATCAATTTCTTTCATCAAAGTTGCGTCTGGAGCTTGTTCCAAAACTTCTCCAATTTGCTCTAACCATTTCTTTGTACCAGTATATCCATAAGGCATACCTACTATATATGGAGTTCCAAATTTTTTCTCTAAGTATTGAGCAGTTTTAATTGCCTCATAACCAACTACGATATTAATTTTGGCTGATGACATTTGTTCAATTTGAGATACCGAAGTTTCACAACATAAAACAGCGCCTGTTTCTAGGTTAAAACCTTCTTTGAGTAGGCGAATAACCTCATGTTTATCAGAATGCGCTCTATAATTTCCTACAGAAAGACCAAGTAGATTAAAGTTATTTTTAACCTCATCAGTTGGAGCTGTTAGATTTTTTACGATATGGTTGTACGCAAAGGCAACTCCAACCGTATAATCTCCTCTAAACCCTCCAACATCACAAGGGATTAATTTTGCATTAACTTCTGGTTGCATATATCTACAAACACCTTTGATATCTGTTCCGATAACTTCTGAAGTTGATGATGCAACAACAAAAATAACTTTTGGTGAATAGCTCTCATCTAGCTCAACTATAGAATTTTCTAGGCGTGAAACATCTCCCATAATTACATCATCTTCGCTCATATGAGTTGTAAAAAGTTGCTCCTCTTGCTCCACTCCAAGTTTCCCCAAAAATCCCATACTATAATGAGTTGTTCCAGCTGGGCCATATTCCAAAACAATACTCCCCTTTACTGATAATAAGCTCCAAAGTAACCCCATTCTATCTGATGGTGTTGGCAAAAATCTACATAGTCCCATGTGTTTTTTCCTCCTTATGTGCGTTCATTTTTCCGTGTGGTGGCATAGCACCGTGAGGCATTTTTCCATGAGGCATTTTTGGTTTTGCCCCTCCACTCATCATAGCCATCATCATTGGTGGCATCATAGCGCTTTTATCACCATTTCTGTATTGTTCGGCAAGTTTTGCACAGGCAACTAAGTTATTTACTAAAAATAGTGCTGTTTCAAATCCTAACAACGAATTTGCTTGGTCTAGCGTAACTAGTGCAATATTTTTATCTTTTAATCTACCAGCGTACTCATGACCTAAGTATAAATTTGGTTGTAATTCATCATAAACGTATTGAAGAGGTGTGATATTTGCAGATTTTGTAATTAGTGGGTCAACTGTTTCTAGGATTTCTTTTTGCCAAATAACATCTCTTTCGTTAAATTTAGAAGCTTGAATTAACAGTGGTTGCATACCTATACTTACCATAAATGCATTTACTTCAAAAATTGAAAATGGAGTGTTTCCATAAATATATGTAACTCCGTCTAAATCAGCTTTTGCAACTTGTAGTGCTTCTTTAGCTTCTTCATATTTTGCCAAAGTGTTAGCAGGAAGTTCCATTTCTAGGTGATTAAACAAAGTTTTATAGCTGTTTAAAGTAAGTTCTAGGCTTCCGTATCTTTCAAAACTTACATACGGAACACCAAATTTTTCTTCCATAAGTTTTGCAAGTGGTAGGGCAGTTTCATTTACAACAACGTTAACTTTTGCTCCTGATGCAACTTTAATATCATCAATTGTGCAACCAGAAGGCAACATTAAACCGATTTCTACACCAGCATTAACTAATTCTGTATGAAGTTCTGTTCCGTCAAAACGTCCTAATCGTTGACCCAAAATATTTACACAATTAGATTTAGGAGCATCTTCCATCATACTAAAACAAGCTGTAATTGTTCTTTCAATCCCAGGGATATGGTCAGCGCATTTAAAATGTTCTGTGTGAACAGCCATAACTGGTAAATTGTATTTTTCTGTTAACTGGTCTGCGATACTGTCAAAATCATCTCCAATAATTTCAATTACACAAGTTGTAACCAAAAATACACAAGTTGGTGAGTATTCTTTAATCATCTCATCAAATGCACGCTCTGTAGTTTCGGCACTTCCAAATGTAACATCATGGTTATCAATAACTACAGATACGCATCTTCCACGAATTCCACCAAAATCTTTATTGATTGTAAGCGTTTTTGTGTAGTACGCACATTCGTCTGTTCCAATAACCATAACCATAGAGTTTTCAATACCTTTTGCCACAAGTGCAGCTCCCATTAGTGGGCAGTGACTCCCTGGGAAGAGAGTGTGAGTTAGTTGTTCAACGTCTTTTATTGTTTCAACGTCGCTCAGCCTTTTTAAACGGCTGATAATTTTTTTACCATTCATAAATATCTCCTCAAAATTATTTGTTGTAAGTAGGTGAAGCAACAGGTTGCTTATGGGGTAAGACCCCATGCCCCAATAAAAAAGAAAAGTAAACTCCTCAAAATTATTTGTTGTAAGTAGGTGAAGCAACAGGTTGCTTATGGGGTAGACCCCATGCCCCAATAAATAAAGAAAAGTAAACTCCTCAAAATTATTTGTTGTAAGTAAGGGTAATATTTCTCTAAATTCCCTCAAAATAGAGAAATAAATTATTTATCCCTATATATAAGGAAGAAACTCCTTACACTTTTTGTAAATTAAACTATTTCATCGTATGCAATAACTGGATTTTTGCGACCATTTATAAATACGATTTCGCAAGCAACTCCATAAACTTCTTTCATCATCTGAGGAGTCACAACCTCTGCCGGAGTTCCCTCAGAATATTTTTTTCCGTCTTTGATAACTACAATCTTATCACTAACTTCCAATGCGTGTGATAAATCGTGAAGCACCATAACTACACCAATTCCTGAACTTTTGTTTAATCTTTTTAGAAGGCGCATAGTTTCTAGCTGATACGAAATATCAAGATAAGTAGTTGGTTCATCTAAAAATAAGATTTGTGGTTTTTGGGCAAGCACAGTAGCAATCCATACCCTTTGAGCCTGACCACCAGAACAAGCTTGAATTGACCTCTCACGAAGCTCATAAACTCCAGCTTCTTTCATGGCCCACTCAACTATTTCATCATCTTCTTTGGTGTTGCCCTGAAACCATTTTTGATATGGCATTCTTCCAAATGATACCAAATCTTTGACTTTAAAATCTGGTGGAGCTTGATGTTTTTGAGGAAGTACCCCCATCTTTTTTGCAAGGTCCTTGCTCTCAATTTTGCGAATATCTTCTCCATCAACATCAATCGTTCCAATTTTGTAATCAAGAAGACGAGTTAATGCCTTCAAAACTGTTGATTTTCCAGAACCATTAGGTCCAATAATCGTAGTAATTTCGCCTTGCTTAATATCAATATCAATTTCATTTACTATAACGTGTTCGCCATAGCCAATTTGTACACCACGTGCATTAACCTCCATAAACTTTTCCTCGCTTTTTCAACATATATAAGAAAAATGGTCCACCAACAAGAGCCATAATAATTCCAACAGGTACTTCCATTCCTGGGATAATAACTCTACCTACTGTGTCAGCAACTAACAATACTAACCCACCAAGTAAAGTTGATGTAGGAAGAAGTGCTTTATAATCAGAACCTACCATAAGTCTTGCCATATGAGGAACTACAAGCCCAACAAATCCAATCATTCCAACTACTGTAACTGTTGAAGCTGCCAAAAATGCAGAAACAGCAGAAAGTGCAATTCTACTTTTGTTTACATTAACTCCAAGGCTTTTGGCCATATCTTCACCAAGAAGAAGAAGATTTGCAGTTTTTGTACAACAAAATGCAAGAATTAACCCAACACTACCATATGCCAAAGCTATGTAAACTTGGTTCCATGAACGACCAGATAAACTCCCATTCATAAAGGCAAGCACATTTTGTAAATCGTCTGCGTGAAGTAGTTGCAAGAATGAATTATATGCGCCAAGGACACTATTTATAGCTACTCCAGATAATATAATTCGCATAGGTGAAATTCCGTTATCCCATGCCATAACAAAAATTAATACGCAAGTAAGCCCAGCACCAACAAATGCAAATATAGGCACTGATGCACTAAGGTGTGGAAACAGCAAAAGTATTGTAATTGCAGCCGTTCCAGCACCAGCCGAAACCCCAATAGTCCCAGGGTCAGCAAGAGGATTTCCCATTACAGATTGTAAAATTGCTCCAGCAACTGCAAGAGAAGCCCCAACGATTAAACCAAGAATAACCCTTGGTAATCTTAAATTCATAACAACAACTTTAACTGTGCTAGGCTCATCAGAAAAGATTGCATTAATAATTTCTGACACCGAATACCCAGCACTACCAACGTTTAGAGCTACTATTGACATTCCCAAAATTAATCCTACTAATGTCAAACAAACAGCTACCACACGAGATGTTTTTACACTATTTTCCACGGTTATTAAATATCTTCACTAGCTTCTAAAATTTTATCAGCAAGCTCAAGATAAACTCCTTTCATAATTGATTTATCTAAAAATTCAAACACCGTACCACCTTTATGTTCAGCGTCTTGGATATCTTGTGAACGAGGAATGTATGAAACGATGTTAGTCCCAATCTCATCACACGCTTTTTGAACGATTTCTTTTTCATTATCAATATTTTTGGCGTTAAGAATTATCCCCTTTAATGAGGCATAACCACGTTTTCCAAAATTCCCAATGGCAGAAGCAATATTACTTGCTGCATATAAGGCCATCATTTCACCAGAAGATACGATAAATACATCTTTTGCATATCCTCCACGAATTGGCATAGCAAATCCACCACAAACTACATCTCCAAGAACATCATAAATAACGATATCTGGGTTATATTCTTCAAAAGCCTCAAGCTCCTCAAGCTTTTCAAAAGCCGAAATAATTCCACGACCAGCACACCCAATACCAGGCGTTGGACCACCAGATTCCACACATAAAACTCCATTATAACCCTCAAAAACAATATCGCTAAGTTCTAGGTCATCACCTTTTTCTTTAAGTTGCTCAAGCACAGTTGGAATTTTTTTACCTGCCATCAAATTTTTAACTGAGTCGGCCTTTGGGTCACAACCAATTTGCATAACTTTATACCCCTTTTCCGAAAGAGCAGCAGATAAATTTGATGTTGTAGTAGATTTTCCAATTCCACCTTTTCCATAAATTGCGATTTTTTTCATGTTAAATTCCCTCGTTTCTCTACATTTATTGCATATTTAAAATGCACAAAATTTCCACTTTGCAATAACTATAAAAAATAATTTTATGTAATAAATTTTTTAAAGTATACTTTTATACTAACCTAATTGAAACTCATTGTCAAGTTAAATGATGGAAAGTTTCAGTTTATAATAGCTCTAATAATCAATTGGAAAAAATTAGCAAAATAAAAATATTGTGAAAACTATTATCGACGTAGAATTATTAGTTACAAGTAACAGTTTAATGATTTGTAACTTTTTATTAATTAAAAAAATATAGATTTAATAGAATATTTATGATATGATTAAACCACTCAAATTTTTAATTTTTACATATTTAGGGAGGATAAGATGCAAAATTTATTTTTGAACAAAAGTTCAGTATTGGGTACAATTAATAAGGAAGGAAAGCCTTGGTCAAGCGAAGCACCATTTGTAATTTTTAACAACAAAGCTTATATTTACATCAGTCCAGTGGCAGACCACTATCAAAATTTGGTGGACAATCCAAACTTGACTTTTATGTTGGTAGAAGATGAGGCAACTTCAAACCACATTTTTGTTAGACAAAAGGTAGCTTTTCCTGCAACTGCAAAAGAATTAGAACAAATTTCAACACCAATTTGGCACGCATTTGAGCAAAAACACCAATGTGATATGCTAAATATCATTAAAAATTTAGGGTTTAAAATGTTTGAGATTACTTTAACAACAGGAAGATATGTTGATGAAAACGCTGTAGCATTTGATGTAGAATTAGTAAATGATGAATGGAATATTCAGTGTGTAATTGCTAAAAATATTAAAACAACTGAATAATAATTAAAAATAGACTGTACACTTATTGTGTACAGTCTATTTTTTTGTAAATTTTTAATTTAAATAGAGTAGGATTGAAAAGCTGAAATTCAAAAATCGTGATGATTGTACTTTTTTGTCCTAAAGAAAATCTCTAACACGTATGCTAGAGATTGTTAACTTAAATTTTCGAGGAATAAATAAATTATACCATATATTGGGAAATGTTTCAATTGTAATTAGGCAGAAATTTTTGGGTCAATATGGCTAACTAGGTGAATATCTAAGTCATTTAGGAAGTCGTTTTCAATTTTTTCAACTATGTTATGGCTACTAATTAGGTCATTATTCGCATCAATTTCTATATGAACAGAAACAAAATATTTATTTGGCCCATAATTATGGATTATTAAATCATGGAAGTCTATAACATCGTCATATGAACATAATTTTTGTTGAATTGAATTTACTAGTTGTTCGTTAGGAGCTTCCCCAAGAAGTGGGCTAACTGTTTCTTTAACCATTTGGAGACCTGATTTTACAATAAATAGAGAGACTACTAGCCCCAAAATTCCATCAAGTTGGATATTTGTGTAACTAGAAAAAATAATCCCTAATAAAATTATTGATGTAGATATAGTATCATTTAAACTATCCATTGCAATAGCTTTTAAAGTTGGGCTACCAATTTTTTTGCCAAGAGTAGAATTAAATCGAGATAGCCATAGCTTAATTGCAATTGAGAATAATAAAGCGATTATCATACTCCAACTAAATACTACAGGAGCAGGTGTAATTATTTTTTCAATAGAGGAGTTTGCAAGATTTAGCCCAATTATTAATATAAAAATTGCTACAAATAATGCACTAATATATTCAATTCTAGCATGACCAAAAGGGTGTTCTTTATCTGGGGGTTCTGCCGATAGTTTAAAGCCAACTGCTCCTACAATAGATGTTGCCATGTCGGATAAATTGTTTATTGCATCAGCTGTAATTGCTATGTTTGAAAAAATAATTCCCACAAAAAATTTAATTAAAAAAAGTAATATATTAGCCAAAATTGAAACTGCACTTGCAAGCATTCCATATGATTTTCTTACCGAAGAAGATAAAGTATCATCAGCATCAGTTATAAAAAGTGTAATAAGTAAATTTGTCATAAGTTTCACCCCCTAACTCCAAAGCGCAAATTTTATATTAAATCCATCATATAATTATCAATTGATAATTAGAAGGTGCAAAAATATAAAATTTTTATCTAATATAATTATATGAAAAAAAGTTCAACTTTGATATAGTTTATAAATTTAAATTTTAGGATTTTATAATCTTAGAAAACTACAAAAAGCTCCTATACTTTTGCATAAGAGCCAACTTTTTATACTGATGGGTAAGGAACAACTTCAAAATATCCAATTGAATGGAAACAGTTCGCACAAACTTTTGGAGCATCAGTTGCTTTGTGAATATGTCCACAATGAATACAACGGTAATAAACTTCATCAGGTTTTGAAAATAAAGTATTACTTCCTAATTGTTCTGCAAAACGATTAAATCTTTGTTCGTGATGAGCTTCGATTTCGGCAATCATTTTGAAATGGTGAGAAATCATTGAAAACCCTTCATCTTCAGCAACTTTTGCAAAATGAGGATATACATTTGTATGCTCATCATGTTCACTTTCTGCTGAATGTTTTAAGTTATCAAGAGTTTTACCAATTCCAAGTGGATATTCTGCATTAACAGGAATTGAAGCTTCTTTTGAGCCAATTCCTTTATAAAGTAAATCCATATAAATCATGGCATGAGATTTTTCGTTAATTGCTGTTTCGTTAAACATTACTTCAAGCTCTTTGTAGCCTTCTTTTTTGGCAACAGCCGCAAAAAATTGATATCTTGTATATGCCTGACATTCTCCAGCAAATGCACGCATTAAGTTTAGACTTGTTTCGGTATTTTGTAAATTAGCCATTGTTTTTCCCTCGCTTGTAAATTAAAAAAATATTCTTTAACATTATGAGCGTAATGTGATAAAATTATACATAAACTGGGAAAAATATTTGTAGGGGATAATGATTGGATTTTAGAAAGGATTAATTATGACA
>MDSP01000063.1_pt1 | contig 23910 bp, 28 predicted proteins | sample 1005811 | NCBI WGS metagenome assembly MDSP01 (sample SAMN05526596, study PRJNA338239) | gut metagenome | isolation source: stomach gut content | host: Naso elegans | place: Saudi Arabia: Red Sea | collected 2011-04
TAAGATTAGCCCAGTAGAAACGGGTAGACAAATTCGCATGAGTTATGCAATGACAGACGAGATTTTTGAGATTCCGAATTTAATTGAAGTACAAAAAAATTCATATGAATGGTTTTTGAAAGAGGGATTAAGGGAAGTTTTTCAAGATATCTCTCCAATTACAGACTTTAATGGCAATTTGATGTTAGAGTTTGTGAATTTTACGCTAGATCCAAAACCTAAATATACGGTTGACGAAGCTAGAGAAAAAGATGTAAATTATGCAACAGCATTAAAAGTAAAAGTGCGTTTGTATAATAAAGAAACAGGCGAAGGTATGGATAATGATGTCTTTATGGGAGAAGTGCCTCTAATGACAAAAAATGGTACCTTTATTATTAACGGAGCAGAGCGTGTTATAGTTAGTCAATTGGTACGTTCGCCAGGTATCTATTATAGTAGAGAATTTGACAAAGTAGGGAAAAGACTATTTTCGACTACTGTTATACCAAACCGTGGTGCATGGCTTGAGTATGAAACAGATTCTAATGATATTTTTTATGTTAGGGTAGACCGTACTAGAAAAGTTCCTGTTACTGTGTTAATGAGAGCACTAGGGTTAGGAACGGATACAGATATAGTAGAGATGTTTGGTGAAGAGTCAAAAATCTTAGCAAGTATCGAAAAAGATACAACAAAATCTTATGAAGAAGGTCTTTTAGAAATTTACAAACGTATAAGACCAGGAGAACCTCCAACGGTAGAAAGTGCACAAACACTACTAAATAACATGTTTTTTGATCCAAGAAGATATGATTTAGCTAAAGTTGGTAGATATAAATTCAATAAAAAATTGGCATTACGTACCAGAGTTGTTGGATTTGTTTTAGCAGAAGATGTAGTTGATATGTTTTCGGGCGAAGTGGTGGCACAAGCTGGAGAAAAAATATCTTTAGAATTAGCCGATAAAATACAAAATACAGGGACAGAGTATGTTCTTATTGATATAAATGACCAAGATAATCCAGTTAAGGTCCTTACAAACCAAGTGGTAGATATAAAACACTTTTTAGACGTAGAGCCAGAGGAGTTAGGAATAAAAGGTGGAGTATATTATCCAGTATTAGCGGAAATTATCGAAACGTTTGATGATTTAGATGAAATTAAAAATGAAATAAAACAAAGGCTTAATGATTTAGTGCCAAAATCTATTACATTACAAGATATTTTTGCATCTATGAACTATGTAATTAACTTATCATATGGTATAGGGGCAAAAGATGATATAGATCATTTGGGTAATCGTAGAATACGTGCAGTTGGTGAGTTATTACAAAATCAATTCCGTATTGGATTATCTCGTATGGAAAGAGTTGTTAGAGAAAGAATGACAATTCAAACAGATGAGCCAGTAAATCCACAAAGTTTTATAAATATTAGACCTGTTACAGCGGCCATAAAAGAATTTTTTGGAAGTTCACAATTATCACAGTTTATGGATCAAAACAATCCGCTTGCAGAACTTACACATAAAAGAAGACTATCTGCACTAGGACCTGGAGGACTTTCAAGGGAACGTGCTGGATTTGATGTTAGGGACGTTCACTATTCGCATTATGGACGTATGTGTCCTATTGAAACGCCTGAGGGACCTAATATCGGTCTGATAAACTCATTAGCTACATTTGCAAGAATTAATGAATATGGATTTATCGAAGCTCCTTATCGAATTGTAACGAGAGATAGTGAAGGTGAGCCACTAGTAACAAATGAGTTTAAATATATTACAGCTGATGAAGAAGAAAGCTATACAGTTTGTCAAGCTACGGAAGCATTAACAGATGACATGCACTTTGTTAATCGAAAAGTTACTGCTAGACGTAGGGAAGAAATATTGGAATTTGATTATAAAGAAATAGACCTTATGGATATATCATCTAAACAAATTGTATCAGTTGCAACAGCAATGATTCCTTTCCTTGAGAATGATGATGCCAATAGAGCACTTATGGGAGCGAACATGCAACGTCAGGCTGTTCCGTTGATTCGTACAAACAGTCCTATTGTAGGTACGGGAATGGAGCATAAGGCAGCTAGAGACTCTGGAGTATTAGTGATTGCTGAGGAAGACGGAATAGTTGAAAGCGTTACATCAACTCGTATAGCAGTTTCTGGAGGACCTGGTAAGAGAAAAATATATAATTTAACAAAATTCACAAGAAGTAACCAAGGAACTTGTATTAATCAACGTCCACTGATTAATAAAGGTGACACTGTAAAAAAAGGTGATATTTTGGCTGATGGACCATCAACAGATAAAGGTGAATTGGCACTAGGTCAAAACCCGTTAATTGGATTTATGACTTGGGAAGGGTATAACTTTGAGGATGCAATTTTGCTTAGCGAAAGACTAGTTCGTGAAGATATATACACTTCGGTTCATATTGAAGAATATGAGGTTGAGGCACGTGATACAAAAGTTGGACCAGAAGAAATTACTAGAGATATACCAAATACAGGTGAGGATACTCTAAAAGATTTAGATGATAGAGGAATAATCCGTATAGGTGCTGAAGTTCGTTCAGGCGATATATTGGTTGGACGTGTAACTCCAAAAGGAGAAACAGAGCCTACGGCAGAGGAAAGATTACTTCGTGCAATTTTTGGCGAAAAAGTTAGAGAAGTTAGAGATACTTCTTTAAGAGTTCCACATGGTGAGGCAGGAATTATTGTAGACGTAAAAATATTCACTAGAGAAAATGATGATGAACTTCCACCAGGTGTAAATAAAATGGTACGTTGTTATATCGCTCAAAAGAGAAAAATCTCAGTTGGGGATAAGATGGCGGGTCGACATGGTAATAAAGGGGTTATCTCAAGAGTGTTACCAGAAGAAGATATGCCATTTTTACCAAACGGACGACCATTAGATATAGTTCTTAACCCGCTGGGCGTTCCATCTCGTATGAATATTGGACAGGTGTTGGAAGTCCATCTAGGACTTGCAGCAAAAGCTCTTGGATTTAAAGTAGCAACACCAGTATTTGACGGTGCAAACGAAAAAGACATCATGCAAACACTAGAAATGGCAAATGATTATGTTAATAAAGACTGGGATGAGTTTAAATCTGAGTGGGGAGATGTTCTAAAAGAAGATGCATTAGAATTTTTGGAGCAAAATCTTGATCATAGAGCTGAGTGGATAGGTGTGCCTATGGATAGAACAGGTAAGATTCAACTTAGAGATGGACGAACAGGTGAACCGTTTGACAATCCAGTTACAGTAGGTTACATGCACTATTTAAAACTACACCATTTAGTAGATGACAAAATGCATGCACGTTCAACAGGTCCTTATGCAACTATTACTCAACAGCCATTGGGTGGTAAAGCACAGTTTGGAGGACAACGTTTTGGAGAGATGGAGGTATGGGCGCTTGAAGCATACGGTGCAGCGTATACATTGCAAGAAATATTAACTATTAAATCTGATGACGTTGTAGGACGTGTTAAAACTTATGAGGCAATAGTAAAAGGTGAAAATATACCAGAACCGGGTATACCAGAATCATTTAAAGTACTTTTAAAAGAGTTACAATCATTAGGGTTAGATATAAGAGTTATGACAGATGATGAAGAAGTTGAAATCAGAGAAAGTATATATGATGGAATTAGTTTGGTTACAGATATAGATACTCTAGATAACTTAGAAGATGATGACATACTTGATATAGAAGACGACGAAATAAGTGAACTACTTGACGATGGCAGTTATGTGGAAGAAGATATTAATGATATGGGTGACTTGCACGAAGTAGCTATTGATGAAGATGGTAATATGGAGTTTGAGGATGTAGAACCAAGTGAAGATGATTTATGCGATGATTTATCTGATTTAGATTATTGATAAAGCTATGAAGGGAGTGCACATCAAAAGTGAATATTGATCAACCAATTTCGTTTGAAAATATTAAGATAGGGCTGGCTTCACCAGAAAAGATACGTGAATGGTCAAGAGGAGAAGTAAAAAAGCCAGAAACAATTAATTATCGTACACAAAAGCCAGAGCGTGATGGGCTATTTTGTGAAAAGATATTTGGACCTAGTAAAGACTGGGAATGTCACTGTGGAAAGTACAAAAGAATTAGATACAAAGGTGTAATTTGTAGCCAGTGTGGTGTAGAAGTTACAAAAGCAAAAGTACGAAGAGAGAGAATGGGGCATATAGAACTTGCTGCCCCAGTATCTCATATTTGGTACTTTAAAGGTATACCAAGTAGAATGGGTCTTATACTTGATATTACACCAAGACTGTTAGAAAAGATATTGTACTTTGCTTGTTATGTTGTAACAGAAGTTAGAGCAGAATTCCAAAATCGTGAAGGTATTCAATATAAGCAAGTTTTAACAGAAAAAGAGCTTAGAGAAGCTGAAGAAAAATATGGATACGATGCGTTTAGTGCTGAAATGGGTGCTGAAGCTATCAAAAAACTTCTTGAAGATATTGACCTTGAAGCAGAAAGCGAATTGCTAAAAGACCAATTAAGAGATGCAACTGGTCAAAAAAGACTTAGAATAATCAAAAGACTAGAAGTTATAGAAGCATTTAGACTTGCAGAAAGTAAACCAGAGTGGATGGTTCTTGATATTATTCCTGTTTTGCCACCAGATTTGCGTCCTATGATTCAACTAGATGGTGGAAGATTTGCTACGTCTGATTTAAATGACTTATACAGAAGAGTTATTAACCGTAACAATCGTCTAAAAAGATTAGTTGATTTAGGCGCGCCTAATATCATCGTACGAAATGAAAAACGTATGTTGCAAGAAGCTGTAGATGCATTAATTGATAATGGTAGACGTGGTAGACCTGTTACAGGACCTGGAAATCGTCCACTTAAATCATTATCAGATATGCTAAAAGGTAAGTCGGGTCGATTTAGACAAAACTTGTTGGGTAAACGTGTTGATTATTCTGGTCGTTCTGTTATCGTTGTAGGGCCGTATTTAAAAATTTATCAATGTGGATTGCCTAAAGAAATGGCGATAGAGTTATTTAAGCCGTTTGTTATGAAAAAATTGGTGTCTGATAACTTAGCACAAAACATAAAAAATGCAAAAAACATGATAGAAAGATTAAACCCAGCTGTATGGGACGTTTTAGAAGAAGTAATCCGTGAGCATCCTGTAATGTTAAACCGTGCACCAACACTTCATAGACTTGGAATTCAAGCGTTTGAACCAACTCTAGTTGAAGGTCGTGCCCTAAAATTGCACCCATTAGTATGTTCAGCATATAACGCTGACTTTGATGGTGACCAAATGGCGGTACACGTACCTTTATCTGTTGAAGCACAAGCAGAATGTAGATTTTTATTACTAGCACCAAATAACTTGCTAAAACCATCAGATGGAGCACCAGTTGCTGTACCATCTCAAGATATGGTTCTTGGAACATATTATTTGACTATTGACAAAGAAGATGAACCAGGAGAAGGAAAAGTATTTAAAAATGAAAATGAGGCTATTTTAGCGTATGATAATAAGGAAATAACTCTACATGCTAGAATAAAAGTTAGACGTCATCTAGAAATAGATGGTGAAACTAAAGTTGGATTTACGGATACAACAGTAGGGCGAATTATATTTAATGAAGTTATTCCTCAAAATTTAGGGTTTATCAAAAGAGGAGATCCTGAAAATATATTTAAATACGAGATAGATTTTCTTGTAGGTAAAAAAGAATTGGGTAAAATTATTAAACGTTGTATCAATACTCATGGAGCAACTGAAACTGCAATATTATTAGATAACATTAAAGATTTAGGATTTAAGTTCTCAACTCGTGGAGCACTAACCGTTTCTGTATCAGATATGGTTATTCCAGAGAAAAAAGGCGAGTATTTAGCAGAGGCAGAAAAAGCCGTAGATAAAGTTACCAAATTGTTTAAACGTGGGCTTATGACAGATGAGGAACGTTATAACAAGGTTATTGAAGCTTGGAACTCAGCGAATGATAAAATCACAAAAGCACTGTTATCTGGACTTGGTAAATATAATAATATATTTATGATGGCCGATTCAGGAGCCCGTGGTTCTAATAACCAAATTAAACAACTTGCAGGTATGAGGGGTCTTATGGCGTCTCCATCTGGACGTATTATTGAGTTGCCTATTAAAGCGAACTTCAGGGAAGGTCTTAGTGTGCTAGAATACTTTATATCAGCACATGGTGCTCGTAAAGGTCTTGCCGATACAGCCTTAAAAACAGCCGATTCAGGATATTTAACAAGACGTTTAGTAGACGTATCTCAAGATGTAATAATAAGAGAGTTAGATTGTTGTCATGATAACCAAGCTAAGGAAATTCCTGGTATGGTAGTAAGTGCGTTTAAAGATGGAACGGAAATTATTGAACCGCTTAGCGAACGAGTAACAGGAAGATTTGCAGCAGATGTAGTAGTTGACCCTAATACAGGTGAAATTCTTGTGGAAAAAAATAATATGATATCTCCAGATATGGCAGATCGTATTGAAGAAGTAGGAATAGAAACTGTAAAAATTAGAAATGCCTTATCTTGTAAATCAACAATTGGTGTTTGTGTAAAATGTTATGGAGCAAATATGTCATCTGCAAACCAAGTTAGAATTGGTGAGTCAGTAGGGATTATTGCTGCACAATCAATTGGGGAGCCAGGAACACAACTTACAATGCGTACATTCCATACAGGAGGTATAGCAGGAGATGACATCACACAAGGTCTTCCTCGTATTGAAGAGTTATTTGAGGCAAGAAAACCTAAAGGGCTTGCAATTATTACAGAGTTTGCAGGTAGTGTTGAAATAACTGAAGCCAAGAAGAAACGTGAAGTAACTATTACTAATGATGAAACAGGTGAAGTGAAAGCATATTTAATTCCTTATGGTTCAAGAATAAAAGTTAAACAAGGGGAATATATTGAGGCTGGAGATGAGCTTACAGAAGGTAGTATAAATCCTCATGACATTCTTAAAATCAAAGGAATTCGTGGCGTGCAAGATTATATGTTAAAAGAAGTTCAACGTGTATATAGACTTCAAGGGGTGGATATAAACGATAAGCATATAGAAGTTATTGTACGACAAATGTTGAAAAAGGTTAAAGTTGAAGAAAATGGTGATACTAGTTTGTTGCCAGGAAGTTTAGTTGATGTTTTAGAATTTGAAGCTGTTAACGACCAAGCTGTGTCACAAGGGCTAGATCCAGCCGAAGGAAAACATACTTTGTTGGGTATAACTAAAGCGTCACTTGCAACAGAATCGTTCTTATCAGCAGCATCATTCCAAGAAACAACTAGAGTTTTAACTGAAGCTGCTATTAAAGGTAAAATAGATCCGTTGATTGGTCTAAAAGAGAATGTTATTATCGGTAAATTAATACCTGCAGGTACAGGTATGGACAGATATAGAAAATTACAAGTTACACTATAATATTAAAGCGTGTTATAAAAAACCTAGTAGTTGCATAAACTATTAGGTTTTTTTAAAGTTTTTTTAAAATTGCCTTGACAAGTGTAAGATTGAGTGTTAAAATCCCTAATGTGTGTAATAATATATTATACCTATTTAGATATAAAAATTTTGATTAAGCAAGGAGGTGCCTAAATGCCTACATTTAACCAATTAGTGCGTAAAGGAAGAAAAAGTATTGAAAAGAAATCTACTGCACCAGCGTTACAAAAAGGATATAACTCTTTAAAGAAAAAGAGTACAGATATATCTTCTCCACAAAAAAGAGGAGTATGTACAGCAGTAAAAACAGCTACACCTAAAAAACCAAACTCTGCACTTCGTAAAATTGCCAGAGTACGTCTTACTAATGGGATCGAAGTAACAGCTTACATTCCAGGAGAAGGTCACAACTTACAAGAGCACAGTGTTGTATTAATCCGTGGAGGAAGAGTAAAAGACTTACCAGGGACACGTTACCATATTGTACGTGGTACATTAGATACAGCTGGGGTAGCAAACAGATCTCAATCACGTTCTAAATACGGAACAAAAAAGCCAAAAGCAAAAAAATAATTTAAACTTAAAACACAGGCCCAACTTCAAGATACTTATTGCTTAATCGCATTAATATAAATGTAGTAATGGGCGCGTACGATTCTTTAATAATAGAGAACGAGTACCGATGATATAATTTAGTTAAGGAGGGAAGACCGTGCCACGTAAAGGACATATCGCAAAAAGAGATGTATTAGCAGATCCAATTTACAATAGTAAGCTTGTAACAAAGCTTATCAATAACATCATGTTAGATGGTAAAAGAGGAACAGCACAAAAAATAGTTTATGGTGCATTTGAAATTATCCAAGAAAAAACAGACAGAAATGCTTTAGAGGTGTTTGAAGAAGCCCTAGAAAACATTATGCCTATATTAGAGGTAAAAGCTCGCCGTGTAGGTGGAGCAACTTACCAAGTTCCTATGGAAGTACGTCCAGAAAGACGTCAAACATTAGGATTACGTTGGTTAATTATAAACACACGTAAACGTGGAGAAAGAACAACAACTGAAGCATTAGCAGCTGAATTGTTAGATGCTTTAAACAACACTGGTGGTGCAGTGAAGAAGAAAGAAGACACTCACAAAATGGCAGAAGCGAACAAAGCGTTTGCTCATTATAGATGGTAGGCAAACTAGCCTAAACCTAAAGGAGGAAAAAGCATGGCAGGGAGAGAATATCCGCTCGAACGTACAAGAAATATCGGTATCATGGCACACATTGATGCTGGTAAAACAACTCTTACAGAGCGTATTTTATTCTATACTGGTAGAAATCACAAGATTGGGGAAACTCATGAAGGTGGGGCTACTATGGACTGGATGGAACAAGAGCAAGAGCGTGGAATTACGATAACATCAGCTGCAACAACTTGTTTTTGGACAAAAGATGATATTAGCAATCGTATCAATATCATAGATACTCCAGGACACGTTGACTTTACAGTTGAGGTTGAACGTTCATTAAGAGTTCTTGACTCAGCTGTTGGTGTATTCTGTGCAAAAGGTGGGGTTGAACCTCAATCTGAAACAGTATGGCGTCAAGCAGATAAATATAACGTTCCACGTATGGCTTTTGTAAACAAAATGGACATCATGGGTGCAGACTTTTACAATGCAGTTGATATGATGAGAGATCGTCTTGCTGCAAATGCTGTTCCAATGCAATTACCAATCGGGGCAGAAGATGACTTCGTAGGTATTATTGACTTGTTAGAAAACAAGGCATATATTCACAAAGATGACTTAGGGAAAGAAATTGAAGAAGTGGACATTCCAGCAGATATGGCAGAAAAAGCAGCAGAGTATAGAAATGCTGCGATTGAAGCTATTGCAGAGTCTGACGATGATCTTATGGAGAAATACCTTGACGGAGAGGAATTAACACTTGAAGAATTAAAAGCAGGTTTACGTAAAGCTGTTATTAATGTTAAAGTTATTCCTGTATTCTGTGGTTCAGCATACAAAAACAAAGGTGTACAAAGATTACTAGATGCAGTAATTGAGTATATGCCAGCTCCAACAGATATTGAGGCTATTAAAGGGGTTCATCCTGATACTGGAGAAGATATGGAAAGACATTCTTCAGATGAAGAACCATTCTCAGCATTAGCATTCAAAATCATGACAGATAAATTTGTTGGAACATTAGCGTTCTTTAGAGTTTATTCAGGAACTTTAAGTTCAGGTTCTTATGTTTTCAACTCTACTAAAAACAAAAAAGAAAGAATTGGACGTATCGTTCAAATGCATGCAAATGCACGTCAAGATATTGACATGGTGTATGCAGGAGATATCGCTGCAGGGGTTGGTCTTAAAGGAACAACAACTGGAGATACTTTGTGTGATGAAAACGATCCTGTTATATTAGAATCAATGGTATTCCCAGAGCCAGTTATTTCTGTTGCTATTGAACCAAAAACAAAAGCAGCTCAAGAAAAAATGGGTGTAGGATTATCTAAATTAGCAGATGAAGATCCGACATTTAGAGCATTCACTGATAAAGAAACAGGACAAACAATTATCGCTGGTATGGGTGAACTTCACTTAGATATCATTGTAGACCGTTTGAAACGTGAATTTGGTGTAGAAGCTAACGTTGGTGCTCCTCAAGTAGCATACAAAGAAACTCTTGCTAAAGATGTTGATGTAGATTCTAAATTTGTACGTCAATCTGGTGGTAGTGGTCAATATGGTCACTGTAAAGTACGTTTCTCAAGGCTTGACCCTAACTCTGAGCACACTTATGAGTTCAAGAGTTCAGTTGTTGGTGGATCTATTCCTAGAGAGTATATTCCAGCAGTTGATAAAGGTATCCAAGAATCAATGGCTAGTGGACCACTAGCAGGATTTGAAGTTCTTGGGGTTCTTGCAGATTGTTACGATGGTTCTTACCATGATGTTGACTCGTCTGAGATGGCGTTTAAAATTGCTGGTTCAATGGCGTTTAAAGACGCTATGAAAAAAGCTGGTGGATTATTGCTAGAGCCAATTATGAAAGTTATCATAGTTGTTCCAGATGACTACATGGGAGATGTTATTGGTGACATTAACTCTCGTCGTGGTAGAATTGAAGGTATGGAAGCACGTTCAGGTGCACAAGAAATTAGAGCATTTGTTCCACTTTCAGAAATGTTTGGATATGCAACAGATCTACGTTCAAGAACTCAAGGACGTGGTAACTATTCTATGGAATTTGATCACTACGAACAATGTCCAAAGAGTATTCAAGATAAAGTTGTTGCAGAAGCAAAATAATTAAACTTTAAATTAAGTAAATATTTAATTTACCTACTTGCCAAGTACGGATAAATTAACTATAATAAATTTATTCTGAGTAAAATATAAACTCAGCTAATTAAAAGGAGGATTTTTAAAATGGCTAAAGCTAAATTTGAAAGAAGTAAGCCCCACGTAAATATTGGGACAATTGGACACGTTGACCATGGTAAAACTACACTAACAGCAGCAATCACTAAAACTCTTCATGAGAGATATGGGTTTGGAGAAGCAGTAGACTTCGCAAACATTGATAAAGCTCCAGAAGAAAGAGAACGTGGTATCACTATTTCAACTGCACACGTTGAATACGAAACTCCTGCTCGTCACTACGCACACGTTGACTGTCCAGGACATGCTGACTACGTTAAAAACATGATCACAGGAGCAGCTCAAATGGATGGAACAATCCTTGTATGTGCTGCAACAGATGGTCCTATGGCTCAAACTCGTGAGCACATTCTTTTATCTCGTCAAGTAGGTGTACCATATATCGTTGTTTTCTTAAACAAATGTGATATGGTTGAAGACGAAGAGTTAATCGAATTAGTAGAAATGGAAATTCGTGAACTATTAAGCGAATATGATTTCCCAGGAGATGATACTCCAATCGTTCAAGGTTCTGCACTTCAAGCTCTAAATGATCCAATGGGTCCTTGGGGAGATAAAATTGTTGAATTATTTGAAATCATTGATGAGTATATCCCAACTCCACAACGTGACACTGAAAAACCTTTCCTTATGCCAGTTGAGGACGTTTTCTCTATCACAGGACGTGGAACAGTTGCAACAGGTCGTATTGAAACAGGTATCTTAAAAGTATCTGATGAAATCGAAATCGTTGGTATCCAAGAAGAAACTCGTAAAGTAGTTTGTACAGGAGTAGAAATGTTCCGTAAATTACTAGATCAAGGTGAAGCTGGAGATAACATTGGTGCACTTCTTCGTGGTGTTCAAAGAACAGAAATCGAGCGTGGTCAAGTATTATGTAAACCAGGTTCAATTACTCCTCACACAAAATTTAAAGCACAAGTATACGTTCTTAAAAAAGAAGAAGGTGGACGTCACAAACCATTCTTCTCAAACTACAGACCTCAATTCTACTTCCGTACAACTGACGTAACTGGAGTAATCCAATTACCAGAAGGAACAGAAATGTGTATGCCTGGAGATAACATTGAAATGGAAATCGAACTAATCCACCCAATTGCTATGCAACAAGGGTTACGTTTCGCTATCCGTGAAGGTGGACGTACAGTTGGTTCTGGTGCAGTTGCATCAATTATTGAGTAATTAAAGTTAGACTGTTAAACTTTTTATAGGTTTAGCAGTCTTATAATTTTTGTTAGTGCAATAAAAAAATAAAAAAACCCTTGTATTATTATTTAAAATGGGTTATAATCATTTTTGTTGTGACATTGAGAGCGATGATTCGAGAGGTTGATTACAAATTTTCGAGGAGTGAATGTCCAGTTCAAGAAACAGGACGACAGGTCATTGTATAATTTATAGGTGTATAGTTTATATAAACATTTTTGTGAATGTTATTATAAGTTTATGGAACACCTGGACAAGTGTGCAGTCACCCCTAAGTCGTACTGGTTTCAAAAAAAGTATGAGAAGGAGGGGACTTTTTTTATGGCAAGTAAAAAGATTCGTATAACACTAAAAGCATACGATCATAAGTTGATTGATCAAACAGCTGAACAAATTGTTGGAATTGCAAAAAAATCTGGGGCTCAAGTAAGTGGACCGATTCCATTACCAACAAAAAAAGAAGTAATAACTATACTTCGTGCAGTTCACAAATATAAAGATTCTCGTGAGCAATTTGAACAAAGAACTCACAAAAGACTTATTGATATTGAAGCAACGCAAAAAACAATTGATGTTTTAACTAGACTAGACTTACCAGCAGGTGTAGATATCAAAGTTAAAGGCTAGACACAGACGGGAACGCTCGTCTATAATGATTGCCTAAGAGCAATCCGCTGTAGATACTAGGAGGTGCAAGTGATGAAAAAAGCTATTATGGCTAAAAAGATTGGTATGACTCAAATTTTTGATGAAAACGCTAATCAAATTCCAGTGACTGTATTAGAAGCTGGTCCATGCGTAGTTACACAAAAGAAAACAACACAAAATGATGGATATGAAGCTATCCAAGTTGGTTTTGTTGATGCAAAAGAAAAGCAACTAATTAAACCACAAAAAGGTCATTTCAGTAAAACAGGTGTAACACCTAAAAAATACTTGAAAGAATTTAGATTAGAAGATATAAGTTCTTATGAAGTAGGAGCTGAAATCAAAGCTGATGTATTTGTAGCTGGAGATAAAGTTGATGCATCAGGTATTACAAAAGGTAAAGGTTATACAAGTTCAATCAAGAAATACGGATATAGTAGAGGACCTATGGCTCACGGTTCTAAATATCACCGTCATGCAGGTTCAATGGGAGCGGCAACTAACCCAGGACGTGTTATGAAAGGTAAAGGTTTACCATCTCAAATGGGTGGAGACAATGTAACTATTCAAAATCTTGAAGTAGTAAGAGTTGATGTAGATAAAAACTTAATTCTTATTAAGGGTTGTGTACCAGGACCTAAAGGAACAATTATCACTTTAAAAGATAGCGTAAAAGCATAAAACAAAGTGAGAAAGGAGGAGAAAAATGGCAAACGTAACAGTTTTAAATACACAAGGGCAACAAGTTGGAGAAGTTGAATTAAATGATGCAATTTTTGGTGTAGAGATTAAAGAACATCTAGTACACGCAGCGGTTGTAGCACATCTAGCAAATAGACGTCAAGGAACTCAATCTGCAAAAACACGTGCAGAAGTACGTGGCGGTGGTAGAAAGCCATGGAAACAAAAAGGAACAGGTAGAGCAAGACAAGGTTCTATACGTTCACCACAATGGACAGGTGGGGGAGTTGTATTTGCTCCAAAACCTAGAGATTATTCTATTAAATTAAACACTAAAGAGAGAAAAATGGCTCTTAAATGTGCTTTAACAAGTAGAGTTAATGAACAAAAAATTATTGTTCTTGATGAGTTAGTTTTAAATGAAATTAAAACTAAAGCTATGGTAAATGTATTTAATTCATTGGATTTGAAAAAGGCTTTACTTGTAACAGAAGGTGAATCAAGTAAAAACATAATGTTATCTTCAAACAACATTCAAGGAATTAAAACTGCAGCAGTTAACAATATAAATGTATACGACATACTAAAATATGATACATTTGTTGTAACAAAAGAAGCACTAGCAAAAATTGAGGAGGTGTATGCATAATGGCAGAAATTAAATTTTATGATGTTATCGTAAAACCAATAATTACTGAAAAAAGTATGAATGATATGTCAGAGAAAAAATATACATTCCAAGTACACCCAACAGCTACAAAATCTCAAATAAAAGAAGCAGTAGAAAAAATGTTCGAAGATGTTAAAGTAGATAAAGTTAATACTATGAATTATGATGGTAAAACAAAACGTCGTGGTAGAACAGTTGGAAAAACTAGTAAGTACAAAAAAGCAATAGTAAAACTTACTGAATCAAGTAAAGATATTGACTTTTTTCAAGGAATGTAGTTAAATAATAAGATTATGATACACACGGAGGTGTGTAAATTAACGAATTGAAAGGAGCGAACGAACAATGGGTATCAAAAAATACAGACCATATACCCCTTCTAGAAGACACATGACTTCTTCAACATTTGAAGAAATCACAAAATCGACTCCTGAAAAATCTTTGGTTGTAAAATTAAAGAAACATTCAGGTAGAAATAATCAAGGGAAAATTACAGTTCGTCATCGTGGTGGCGGAGCTACAATTAAATATAGAATTATAGATTTCAAGAGAAACAAAGATGGTGTTCCAGCAACAGTAGCATCAATTGAGTATGATCCAAATAGAACTGCAAATATTGCACTTTTAAATTATGCTGATGGTGAAAAACGTTATATTTTAGCTCCAGAAGGATTAAAAGTTGGACAAAAATTAATGAGTGGTGAAACAGCTGAAATTCGTGTAGGAAATGCTTTAAAAATGAAAGATATGCCAGTAGGGGTATCAATTCACAATTTAGAGATGAAACCAGGAAAAGGTGGACAACTTGTACGTTCAGCAGGTTTATCAGCACAACTTATGGCTAAAGAAGGAAGATTTGCAACAGTTAAACTTCCATCTGGAGAAATGAGATTATTACCTATTGATTGTAAAGCTACAATTGGAACAGTAGGAAATGGCGAGCACGAACTTATTACTATTGGTAAAGCAGGTCGTAAACGTCATATGGGTATTCGTCCTACAGTTCGTGGTTCTGTTATGAACCCTAATGATCACCCTCACGGAGGGGGAGAAGGTAGATCTCCTATCGGACGTCCAGCACCATGTACACCTTGGGGTAAACCAGCTCTTGGATATAAAACTAGAAAGAAAAATAAACATTCTAACAAGTATATTGTACGTCCTCGTAATAAAAAATAATTAGAAACACAAGGATGAAAGGAGGATTATAAATGGCTCGTTCAATCAAAAAAGGACCATTTGCAGATGCACACTTGCTTAAAAAAATAGATGCAATGAATGCTGTAGATGAGAAAAAAGTAATTAAAAGTTGGTCACGTCGTTCAACTATATTTCCAAGCATGGTAGGACATACTATTGCTCTTCATAATGGAAGAACACATGTACCAGTATTTATTACTGAAGATATGGTAGGTCATAAGTTAGGTGAGTTTGCTATGACAAGAACTTATCGTGGTCATGGTAAAGATGCAGAGAAAAAATCAAGAGTTAGATAATTGATTAGTTTACTGAAAGGAGGACTAAATAAATGGCTAAAGGACATAGATCCCAAATAAAAAGAGTAAGAAATGCTGAGAATAGAGAAGAAAGACCATACGCTAAAGCGACATATGTGAGACTTTCAAGTTCTAAAGCGAAGATTGTACTAGATCAAATTAAAGGTAAAGATATTAATACAGCATTGGGTATTTTAAGATATACTCCTAGATACGCAGCAGATGTAATAGAAAAAGTATTAAAATCAGCGATTGCCAATGCAGAGCATAATAATGGACTTGATACAGATGGTCTTTTTGTTGAAGAAGCTTATGCAACACAAGGACCAACACTGAAAAGAATTCGTCCTCGTGCTCAAGGTCGTGCGTTTAGAATTGACAAACAAACTAGCCACATTACAGTGGTATTAAATGAGAGATAAGGAGGTTAACAATGGGTCAAAAAGTAAATCCTCATGGATTAAGAGTAGGAATTATTAAAGACTGGGATGCGAGATGGTATGCAGACAAAAAAGACTTTGCTGATTTCTTAGTAGAAGATAATAAAATTAGAAAATATATTAAAAAGAAACTTTATGTGGCTGGGATTGACAAAATTGAAATTGAAAGAATGCAAGGACGTGTAAGAGTTCATGTATCTACAGCTAAACCAGGGATTGTTATTGGTAAAGGTGGAGCATCAATTGAAGCACTTCGTCAAGAAGTTCAAAAATTAACACAAGCTAAAGTTTCTATCAATATCGTGGAAATTAAACGTCCAGAAGGTAATGCACAATTAGTAGCAGAAAATGTTGCACTACAATTAGAAAATCGTGTTGCTTTCCGTCGTGCTATGAAACAAGCCATTACTAAAGCTTTTAGAGCTGGAGCTAAAGGTATTAAAGTTTCTTGTTCAGGTCGTTTAGGTGGTGCTGAGATGGCACGTACTGAAGCTTATGCTGAAGGAACTATTCCACTACAAACATTAAGAGCAGATATTGAGTACGGATTTGCAGAAGCAAATACAACTTATGGAAAAGTTGGGATTAAAGTATGGATCTACAAAGGAGAAGTACTTCCACAAAAAGCTAAAAAGGAAGGGAGCGATAACTAATGTTAATGCCTAAAAGAGTAAAGCGTCGTAGACAATTTCGTGGACGTATGAAAGGGCAAGCTACTCGTGGTAATAAAATCACTTATGGTGAATTCGGTATAGTAGCATTAGAGCCAGGTTGGATAACATCTAATCAAATAGAAGCAGCTCGTATCGCAATGACTCGTTATATTAAACGTGGCGGTAAAGTTTGGATAAAAATATTCCCTGATAAACCTGTAACAGCTAAACCAGCAGAAACACGAATGGGTTCTGGTAAAGGTTCTCCAGAATATTGGGTAGCGGTAGTTAAACCAGGTAGAGTTATGTTTGAATTATCAGGTGTAGCAGAAGAAGTAGCAAGAGAGGCGTTAAGACTTGCAGTTCACAAATTACCAGTGAAATGTAAAATACAATCTCGTGCGGAACAGGAAATGGTAGGTGATGGTAGTGAAAACTAAAGCATTTTTAGAAGAATTAAATAATAAATCTGCTGACGAACTAAATATTGAGTTGGTAAATGCAAAAAAAGAACTTTTCAACTTGAGATTTCAAAATGCTACCAACCAATTAGATAACACAGCAAGAATTAAAGATGTAAGAAAGAATATTGCACGTATTCAAACAATTATTACACAAAAACAATCTGTATAATTGAGAGGAGGAGAAATCGTGGCAGAAAGAAATTTGCGTAAAACATTAGTAGGAGTTGTAACAAGCGATAAAATGGATAAAACTATTACAGTATCGGTTGTAAATAATGTAAAACATCCTCTTTACGGAAAAATAATGAAAAGAACTTATAAATTACATGCTCATGACGAGAAGAATGAATGTCAAATTGGTGATCGTGTAAAAGTTATGGAAACTAGACCATTATCAAAGTCTAAGCGTTTTAGACTTGTTGAAATAGTAGAAAAAGCTAAATAATAGACCAATCTTGAAAGGAGGGAACTTCTATGATCCAACAAGAAAGTAGATTAAGAGTTGCAGACAATACAGGTGCTAAAGAAATCTTATGTATTCGTGTATTAGGTGGTTCTACTAGACGTTATGCAAGTGTAGGAGATGTTATTGTAGCAACGGTAAAACAAGCAACACCAGGTGGAGTTGTAAAAAAAGGTGATGTAGTAAAAGCAGTAGTAGTACGTACTAAAAAAGAAATAAGAAGAGTTGATGGTTCATATATTAGATTTGATGAAAACGCAGCCGTTATTATCAAAGAAGATAAAAATCCAAGAGGAACTCGTATATTTGGACCAGTGGCAAGAGAGCTAAGAGAAAAGAAATATACAAAAATCTTATCGCTTGCACCAGAAGTTCTATAAGGAGGTGTGAATATGAAAACTAAGTTAAAAAAAGGTGATAGAGTTATTGTAGTAACAGGTAAAGATAAAGGTGAACAAGGTAATATTACTTTTATTGATCGTAAAAACTCTAGAGTCATTGTAGATGGAGTTAACAAGTGTGTTAAACATCAAAAGCCAAATGCTGCAGGACAAGGGGGCCGTATCGAAAGAGAAAACCCTATTCACATTTCAAATGTTATGTATGTACACAATGGGAAGCCAGTACGCCTAGGATTTGATGTTAAAGATGGCAAAAAAGTTCGTGTAGCAATAGCTAAAGGTGAAAGAACAGTAATTGATTAAGTTGAGAAAGGAGGTAATTGACTAATGAGTAGATTAAAAGAGAGATATAACGACGAAATCGTTAACTCTATGATGGATAAGTTTCAATATTCAAATAAATTAGCAGTACCTAAGATTGATAAAATCGTAATTAATATGGGTGTTGGTGAAGCTAAAGATAATGCAAAGGTTTTAGAAAATGCAGTACGTGATATGGAAATGATATCAGGTCAAAAAGCTATTATAACTAAAGCTAAAAAGTCATTAGCAGCATTTAAAATCCGTGAAGGAATGCCTATCGGATGTAAAGTTACTCTTCGTGGAGAAAAAATGTATGAGTTTTTAGATCGTCTAGTAAATATTGCTTTACCACGTGTACGTGACTTCCGTGGTGTTAGTGCAACATCTTTTGATGGACGTGGAAACTATGCTTTAGGGATTAAAGAACAACTTATTTTCCCAGAAATAGAGTATGATAAAATTGATAAAGTACGTGGTATGGATATCATTATTGTAACAACTGCTGGATCAGACGAAGAGAGTCGTGAGCTTTTATTACAATTTGGCATGCCTTTCCAAAAATAAGGAGGTTAACATGGCAAAAAAATCTATGAAAGTTAAGCAACAAAGACAGCCTAAATTTTCGACTCAAGCTTATACAAGATGTCGTATCTGTGGAAGACCACATGCTTATATTAGAAAATTTGGTATCTGTCGTGTATGTTTTAGAGAACTAGCATACAAAGGGCAAATTCCAGGCGTTAAAAAAGCGAGCTGGTAATTACACTGCGGAAAGGAGATAAAGTAAAATGACAATGAGCGATCCAGTTGCAGATATGTTAACACGTATTAGAAACGCTAATACAGCAAAACATGATAGTGTTGAAATACCTGCGTCAAAAATGAAAAAAGCAATTGCTGAAATTTTATTAGAAGAAGGTTATATCAAAGGTTATGAAGTTGTTCAAGATGGTGTGAAAGAAACTATCCGTATGACTCTTAAATATGGTAAAACTAAAAATGAAAAAGTAATCTCAGGAATTAAGAAAATTTCTAAACCAGGACTTCGTGTGTATGCAGACACAGATAATTTACCTAAAGTTTTAGGTGGACTTGGTACAGCAATAATTTCAACTAACAAAGGGGTACTTACAGACAAAGGTGCTAGAAAACAAAATGTTGGTGGAGAAGTTATAGCGTTTATTTGGTAATTATGACAAAAGTTTAAGGAGGTGCGACCATGTCACGTATTGGTAGAATGCCAATAGATATTCCAAACGGAGCAACTGTTACACTAGGAGAAGATAACTCAGTAACAGTACAAGGGCCAAAAGGAACATTAGCAAAAACATTTGATAATGCAATGAATATCGAAATTCAAGAAAATCAAGTGGTAGTAACAAGACCAAATGATTTAAAAAGAAATAAAGCTTTGCACGGTTTGACAAGAACCCTAATTTTTAATATGTTAACAGGGGTAACAAATGGATACACTAAAGAGTTAGAAATCAATGGTGTTGGGTACAGAGCACAAAAACAAGGAAAAAAATTAGTTCTTTCACTAGGTTATTCGCATCCTGTTGAAATGGAAGATCCAGAAGGAATTACAACAACTGTTGATGGAAACAAAGTTGTTGTTTCAGGGATTAATAAAGAGCAAGTTGGTCAATTTGCTGCTGAAATCCGTTTCAAACGTCCACCAGAGCCATATAAAGGTAAAGGTATTAAATACGTTAATGAAACTATTAGACGTAAAGAAGGTAAAACAGGTAAAAAATAATAAGTAAAGGAGTGAAATAAATGATACAAAAAGCATCACGTAGTAAAATTCGTGTTAATAAGCATAGAAAAATACGTAACAAAATTTCAGGAACTGCTGAAAGACCAAGACTTTCTGTATTTAGAAGCGAAAAGCATATATATGCACAAGTTATTGACGACGTAAAAGGAATAACTCTTGCATCAGCATCTTCTATAGCTAAAGATTTAGATCTTAAAAAAGGATCTGATATTGAGGCAGCAAAAGCAGTTGGAGAAGCAGTAGCTAAAGTTGCTGTTGCTAAAGGTATAAGTGAAGTTGTATTTGACCGTGGAGGATTTGTATACCATGGTAGAGTCGCAGCACTAGCAGAAGCAGCTCGTGAAGCTGGGTTACAATTCTAATAAAGGAGGTACTGTCAGTGGCAAGAAGACAATTGATTGATCATAAATCATTAGAGTTAAAAGAAAAAGTTGTTACAATTAAACGTGTAACAAAAGTAGTAAAAGGTGGTCGTACTTTCCGTTTTTCAGCTTTAGTTGTGGTTGGAGATGGAAAAGGTCATGTAGGTGTTGGATTAGGTAAAGCTATGGAAATTCCAGATGCAATCAAAAAAGGTATCGAAGATGCTAAGAAAAATCTAATCTATGTTGAGAGAAATGAAGCAGATAGTATATATCACCCATTTGTTGGAGATTTTGGAGGAGCAAGCGTTCTTTTAAAACCAGCTAAAGAGGGGACAGGAGTTATCGCAGGAGGTCCAGCACGTGCTGTGCTTGAGCTTGCGGGAATTCGTAATATAAGAACAAAGTCATTAGGATCAAACAACAAGAAAAATGTAGTTCATGCTACAATTGAAGGTCTTGCTGCACTTAAAACTCCAACAGAAGTTGCAAAACTTCGTGGAAAATCTGTTGAAGAGATTCTTGGTTAGGAGGAAGATTAAATGGCAAAAATAAAAGTAACATTAATTAGATCTACTATAGGAGCTATACCAAAACATAAAAAAACAGTAGAAGCTTTAGGACTTAGAAAACTTAATAGTTTTAATGTTCAAGAAGATAATGCTGCAATTCGTGGAATGGTAAGACAAGTAAATCATTTAGTTAAAGTTGAACCAGTAACTGAATAATAAAAATTTTAATATGAAGGAGGTGCAAATAATGAATTTATCTCAATTAAAACCATCAGAAGGATCTAAAAGAAAAGCATTTCGTGTAGGTAGAGGACACGGTTCTGGAAATGGTAAGTTTGCGGGTAGAGGTCGTGATGGACAAAATTCAAGAAGTGGTGGAGGCGTAAGACCAGGTTTTGAAGGTGGACAAATGCCTTTATATAGAAGGATACCAAAACGTGGATTTACTAACAGAAATAGTTTAGAAATAGTTGGTATCAACGTAGATTTGCTTAATAGATTTGAAGATGGAGATACTGTTACAGTAGCATCTATGATTGAATCAGGAATAATAAAAAATCCACGTGATGGAGTGAAGATTCTTGGAAAAGGTGAGCTTACTAAAAAATTAAATGTAACAGCTAATGCTTTTAGTGAAGGAGCCAAACAAAAAATTGAAGCTTTGGGTGGAAAAGCAGAGGTGATGTAGGGTGTTTAAAACTCTTAGAAATGCATGGAGAGTCCCAGAACTAAAAAAGAAGATGCTTTTTACCCTATGGATGATGGCCTTTATAAGATTAGGATCACATATACCAGCACCAGGAATTAGTCCAGAAGCCATATCACAGTTTATGTCTATGGGTTCGGATAATAATTTGTTGGGGTTAATGAATGTTATAACAGGGGGAGCATTTACTACAATGGCTATCTTTGCTTTTGGAGTAGGTCCCTATATAACATCATCCATAATTGTGCAATTATTAACTATTGCTATCACCCGATTGGAAGAACTGTCTAAAGAAGGTGAAGATGGTAAAAAGAAGATAAACAAATATACACGATATTTAACGTTGTTTATAGCAACGTTGCAGTCAAGTGCAACAACATTAATGTTATATAATTCCAATATTCTTATAGAACAGACTACTATGGCATTTGCTCTAACTCTATTATCATTCGTTGCAGGTTCAATGTTGGTGATGTGGATAGGAGAACAAATTACGGAAAAAGGTGTAGGAAATGGAATTTCTTTAATTATCTTTATTAATATCGTTTCATCGCTACCACAAGCGGTCACTACTTTATTAACTTATGATAATTATGTAGTATCAATTTGTCTTGTAGTGTTATTTGTAATAATGATTGGATTCGCAGTTTATATGGCTCTAGGAGAAAGAAGAGTAACAGTGCAATATGCTAAGCGTATGTCTGGTAGAAAAGTATATGGGGGTCAATCTCAGCATATACCTATCAAAGTTAACTTAGCTGGAGTATTGCCAGTTATTTTTTCTATGTCACTTATTCAATTTCCCGAAATCTTAACTAGCTTATTTGTAAGTAATCCTAGCGTTGCATGGACGAATATAATACAAAATCTAAGATGGAATACGCCAATTGGCGGAGCATTATATGTTCTATTAATTTTTGGATTTGCTTTTTTCTATTCAACGATAGCATTCAATCCTGTTGATATAGCAGCAAATATGAAAAAAAGTGGAGGGTTTATTCCAGGTATCAGACCAGGTAAGCCCACATCAGATTATTTATCAAAAATAGCAACGCATATAACTTTGTTAGGTGCTATTTTTCTAGCTATATTAGCGATGACTCCTATAATCTTTGAAGCGATTTCTGGAATGCCAGTTGCTTTTGGAGGAACATCTTTATTAATTGTAGTTGGGGTAGCCCTAGAAACTGTCAAACAATTAGAATCCCAAATGTTAATGCGTCAATATAAGGGATTTTTATAGTATAGAAGGAGAGCCGAAAAAAATGAGATTAATTTTATTAGGTGCACCAGGTGCAGGAAAAGGAACTCAATCAGAATTTTTGATGAAGCTGTTCAATATTCCAATTATCTCAACAGGCAACCTACTAAGGGAAAATATTTCTAAAAACACAACGCTTGGGCAACGTGCAAAAGAATATATGGACGAAGGAAAACTAGTTCCAGATGAACTTATAATTGAACTTGTAAAATCTAGATTAGAACAAGGCGATTGTGATAATGGAATGATTTTAGATGGTTTTCCTCGAACTATCCCTCAAGCTATTGCATTAGATGAAATGTTAGATGAACTTGAAATGGCGATAAATTATGTTTTAGAAGTAGAAGTACCTGATGAAACAATAATTGAACGTGTATCAGGTAGAACAGTATGTTCTAGTTGTAGTGCATCTTATCATAAAGTATATAATGTTGAAGCAGTAGTAGGAACTTGTGATAAATGTGAAGGTGAGCTAGTACAACGAAATGATGATAAAGAAGAAACAGTAAAGAAAAGACTAGAAGTTTACCATGAACAAACTTCGCCACTAGTTGGATTTTACGAAAAACAAGGTAAGTTAGTACACGTTGACGGTGTTGGTTTAGTTAATGAAGTACGCGAGAGGATAAAGAAAGCATTAGGGGTTGAATAAAGATGGCTATATCTATTAAATCTCAAAAAGAAATTGATTTAATGCAAGAATCAGCTAATATTTTGAGTGATACCCATTTATATATGTCAAAATATATGCAAGTTGGTATAACTACTAAAGAGCTTGATTCTCTTGCAGATAGATATATTCGTTCAAGACATGCAATACCATCTTTTAAGGGATTGTATGGATATCCAGCCTCAGCATGTATTTCTATAAATGAAGAAGTAGTACATGGACTTCCAGGAAATAGGAGACTAAAGAATGGTGATATAGTTAGTATAGACATGGGTGTATATT
>MDSP01000064.1_pt1 | contig 23872 bp, 23 predicted proteins | sample 1005811 | NCBI WGS metagenome assembly MDSP01 (sample SAMN05526596, study PRJNA338239) | gut metagenome | isolation source: stomach gut content | host: Naso elegans | place: Saudi Arabia: Red Sea | collected 2011-04
AATTATAACTCTAATATGTGTAGGGGCATTTTTATGTTCCAAAATAGATAGGAGGTGAACCAGATGATGCTAACAACAAAATGCGTTATACAACAACTTTCAAAGTCGGAATATAAACAACTAAAACATTTAACTAGATTATCTAAAAACTTAGTAAATCAAGCGATATACAGATGCAGACAACAATGGTTTGAAAACAAAACATTTCCAAGCCATACAACTTTATGTGCTGAACTTAAAACAAGCGAAAACTATATTATGCTAGGCTCTCATGTTGGACAACAAATTTTATTCGTTGTAGTTGCTATGTTTAACTCATATAAAGAATTAAGAAACAAAGCATTGGCAGGCACGTACCCTTGGTCTAAAGTGAAGTTACCTAACTATTTAGATAAGGATGGGTATTTCCTTATGTCGATGTGTGTATTTCCATTAAAAGATGGAGTGTTAACTATTCCGCAATCAAGAAAATATAAAAAAACGCATTCAAAAATTTTTATTAAAATACCAGATAAGTTGAAAGACAAACACATTAATCAAGTTAGAATAATCCCTAAAAACGATGCTAGGAACTTCGAGATACATTATGTATATGAAGCAGAGGCGGTAGACCTCAACCTAAATAAAGACAATGCACTAGCGATAGATTTAGGCGTAAACAACTTAATGACATGTGTAACAAACAATGGAAAATCTTTCATTATAGACGGTAAAAAAATTAAATCAATAAACCAGTGGTATAACAAGCTAAATGCAAAACTACAAAGAATTAAAGACCTCCAAGGTAACAAAAAGCATTATACGAAAACTCAATGTATCAATTTATCCAAACGAAATAACAAAGTAACAGACTATATGCATAAAGCAGTCAATATGGTAATCAAATATTGTATACAAAACGATATAGGAAATATTGTTATAGGATATAACGAAAATTTTAAGCATAAAGCAAATCTTGGTCCCAAAAATAACCAAGCATTTGTAAATATACCTTATGCAAAAATATTAAGCTATATTGAATATAAAAGCAACTTGGTAGGAATAAACGTAGTTAAACAAGAAGAAAGCTATACTAGTAAAGCAAGTGCATTAGATAACGATTTTATCCCTGTATATGATGAAAAAGATACTACACAATATGAATTTAGTGGAAGACGTGTCAAACGAGGATTGTATAAAACTAAACAAGGATATTTAATAAATGCAGATTTAAATGGAGCAATGAATATAATGATAAAAAGTAGTGTTGTAACTTGTGATTTTGCAAGTTTATACAGTAGGGGCGAACTGAATACGCCAATAAGAAAAAGGGTAGCATAAGCTATCAAACTTCTTAAATAAAGTTTTATTAACTTTTAGAACCCCACTTCTTCAGATGTGGGAGATTCAGAGTACGTGTATTAACAACATTTAGTGGTAGCGGTTCAAGTAGTTCATCAAGTTCAAGTAGCAACTCTGTAACAGCAAATAGAGTAGTAGCTACTGCAACAAGTACAACAACAGAAACAACTACTTCAACAACTGAGAGTACAATAACTTCAACAACAACGGCTACACCAACAACTAGTAGCTCAAGTAGTTCAAGCAGTTCTTCAAGCACAACAACAGGAACAGTTACTTCAACAGTAAACGTTGCAACCAAATTTAGCGACGTTAACACGTCATCTTGGTATTATTATGACGTCGCAAACATCTACAACTTAGGTATAATGACAGGAGTGTCAGAAAATGAATTTGGTGCAAGCGAAACGGCAAACCGTGCAACACTTGCAGCGATACTTCAACGTATGTCTAGCACACCAACTGCATCAGCAACAAATGGCTTTAGCGATGTTGTTAGTGGTGCATGGTATGAAGGTGCAGTAAACTGGGCAGTATCAGCGGGAATTTATGGTGGATTTGAAGATGGTACGTTTAGACCAAACGATGACATCACACGTGAGCAACTTGTGGCAATTTTATTCAACTTTGCAGCATATGAAGGTTATAGCCTAACTGGTTCAACTAGCATTACAAGTTTTGCAGATGGCGGCGAAGTGTCAAGCTGGGCAGCACCTGCGATGCAGTGGGCAGTTGGTAACGGTATCGTTGGCGGAAAAGATGGAAACGCTCTTGACCCTAAAGGCACAGCAACACGTGCGGAAATTGCATCTATAATTACAAGGTTCATGAATAATATTAACTAATTTTTTGGGGACGTCTTAACGGGCGTCCTTTTTTTGTACAAAAAAATTTTATCTACTTTTTACTAGAACATAACCTAAATTTAACAATAGCTTGGTAGTATGTGTGTGTAAAAACAATTATTGATTACTATTATAAGGAGAATTACTGTGAAAAATAAAAAAATGGTTAGCAAAATGTTAACTACAGCATTGGTATTTACAAATGTTTTAAGCCCTGTATCATCAAGCTACATAGCATATGCAAACGAAAGTAGTGCACAAACTGAAACTAAATATGATGGATTAGTTATTAGCGAGGTGTATGGAGATGGCGGAAGTGCGGATTCTATATACATGCAAGGTTATATTGAGTTATACAACAACTCATCAAATTCTATAAACTTAGATGGTGTTATATTAAACTATTTTGGAACTTCTGTTGAACTTCCAAACGCAACAATTAAATCTGGTGACTATTATTTAATTAAATGTCAACCAAGAAGCTCATCAACAGAAGATGACTTGGTATACTTTAAAGCTGACGCTTATTTTGAGTTAAGCTTAGAAAAAAGAAGTGGTTGGTTACAACTTGAAGATGAAAATGGAAATATTATAGATGCACTAACATATCGCCAAACTGGAAAAAATGAAGATTATCCAAATATCGAAGGGTATACTGGTAGAACAAACACTGCCGAAGCCGTTCGTCGTATCCCAGCAGAAGGTGGCGGATTACAAGATACAAACGACAACGGAGCGGACTTTTATACTGCAGATACTAACTTTGTATATGAGCCAGTGGCAGTAACATATGTAACAACTACGGGAGCATCTGTGTATACAACAACGCCAGATGTAACAACTCCATCACCAACAATGTCAGGTGGTACAGAAGGTGTTGTTGTAGTATCAGACGTTCAAAGTGTACGTAGTCTGACATCTGATGATATCGGAGAAACTGTTGAACTTGAACTTAAAGTTACTTCTGCTACAACTGCAACTGATTTAGTTACAGGTGATGAAATATCACTAACAAACTTATCAACAAGTGCAAAAGAAGGTAGTGTTGTATTAGTTACTGGAATCCTTAAGGAAATAGACAGTGCATTTTCTTTAGATGTAACTCACACTTATATTTATACAGTTTTAGGTGAAGAAATCATTGTTGAAGATAACACTGAAGATAACACTGAAGATGATACTAATAATGAAGAAACTACTCCAGACGATATCGCTGCATACAAAGGACTTGTTATAAGCGAAGTATACGGCGGTGGTGGAAAAGAAGGTAGTGACGCTGATGGTCACGCACTATATGTTCATGACTTTATCGAGCTATACAACAATACAAATGAGCCAATTAGCTTAAAAGGTTTGACGTTGCAATATGTAGGAGATGACTTATACTTCTTTGATGATGACGCTGTTATTGAAGCTTATGACTATTTGTTAGTTAGATGCCAAGCTACTCTTGGAAACGAAGGCGACAAAGCATACGGTGAGTTTTATGAAGCGGATATATACTATGATGAACCTGGCGACATTTCAATGTCAGACAAAAAAGGTATGGTTAAAATTCTAAAAGGCGATACAATGATTGATGGTGTTGCATTTGGGAAAGACGAAAGCGGTATTTCGGCAGTTGAAGGTACAGAAGTTGACGCAACAACTATATATGAAAGCGTTAGACGTCTTAGCACAACAGACGCTGATGGAAACGTTATTTTAGTTGATACAGATGACAATGCGAGCGACTTTGAAATTGTTTCTCCATCTCCAACAAAATCAGGTTATGAAGAAGGCGAAGTTGCACTAACAAACGTTCAAAAAATTACAGCTATCAAAGATAACAGCGAGGCTTTATTAGGAGAAACTGTTGAAGTTGAAGTTATTATTTCGGCACTAGATATCAAAACTGTTGATGGTGAAACATTATCTTATGGTCAAGATTTAACAGAACATGGTATTGCAATCCAAAACTTATCTGATGTAGATGATAGCATTTTGTTTGGTCAAAAAGTGAGAGTATCGGGAACGTTAGTTGAAGTTGAAGGTGAACTACGTATTGATGCAGAAGATGTTACTTTGTTGGCATCAAGAATTAAAACTACAAGTCCTGTTGCTGTTAGCAACTTAGACAATGTGGCAAACTATGCAAGTAGATACATTCAAGTTATGGGCGAAGTTACAAACATCTCTGGAAACGTTGTTACGTTAAACGACTCTCAAAAGCTTGACTTTACATCTGGAGATTTAGGTGACGTTGAAATTGGAAACACTATTAAAGCGAATGGTATTTCGGCAATAACAAACGATAGCTCAGTTATATATGTGTACACTATTGATGATGTTGATATTTTGACAACTTCAGAGTCAGAAGACTACATTCATGATTTGATGGATACAACAAAAATAGCAGGATACACAGATACGACAGATGGAAACACTGAAATTGTTGCATACAACGCAGACAACGAGAAAATGTATGTTGTAAATGGTGGGTCTAGCAACTTGCAAATCATTGATATATCAAATGTTGAAGAAAAAATGTATGTAGACTTAGAGGCTACAAATATTGATTTAACTAAACTGTCAATTGAAGGATTTAACTACGGTGGAGCAACAAGTGTTGATGTAAACACAACTGCTGAAATTGTTGCGGTTGCACTTCAAGATGCTGACTACACAAAAAATGGTCGTATTGCAGTACTTGACTATGACGGGAATTTAATCGAAACGTTTGAATGTGGTGTTCAACCTGATATGATTATTATTAGCAAAGACGGAAAATATATCATGACTGCTGATGAGGGCGAGCCACAAGAAGGGCTAATTTTGGGTGAAGATCCAAAAGGTTCAGTTACGATTGTTGACTATGATACAAAAGAAACTAAAATCATTTACTTTGATGATAACTCAGTAATTAATTCTGACGTGCACATTCGTCAAGATACAAAAGGTGCAGAGTATGACCTTGAGCCAGAGTATATCACGATAAATGAGGCGGGCACAAAAGCGTATGTTGCACTTCAAGAAAACAACGCAATTGCAACTATTGATATCGCAACTAAAAAAGTTGAAAAAGTTCAGTCGTTAGGATTTAAAGACCATTCAGTTGTTGGAAACGGACTTGACCCTATTGACAATGGAAATATCAAAATTGAAACTTTACCAATTTTAGGTGTGTATATGCCAGATGGAATTGACTCAATAACTATTGATGGGGTTGACTACATTTTCACAGCAAATGAAGGTGATGCAACTGAATGGGGCAAACTTGAAAATGCATTTGAAAATATCGCAAGCTTTGGAGATATAGCAGATAAAATTCAACTTGATGCGTCACTATTTGCTGGTATGGATCAAGATGAGGCAGACGCTGCACTTGAGTATCTAAAAGGTACAGATTTCATGGATACAGAAGTTTTAACTGATATGGGATATGATGCGATTTATATGCTTGGTGGGCGTTCATTCTCAATCTTTAGAGCTGATGATATGGAATTGATTTATGATAGTGGAGATGAATTTGAACAAATTATTGCTCAAAGATATCCAGAAAACTTTAATGCGAATAGTTCGGCAATCGTTTTAGATGCACGTAGCGACAAAAAAGGTGCAGAGCCAGAAAGCGTTGTTGTTGGTGAGGTTGACGGGGAAACACTTGCATTTGTTGGACTTGAGAGAATGGGCGGATTTATGGTGTATAACGTTAGTGATGTTGAAAATCCTTATTTTGTAAACTACTCAAACACAAAAGATTACAGTCAAGCAAAATCTGGAGATTATGCACCTGAAGGTCTTGAATTTGTTGCTGCTGAAGATAGCCCAACAGGAGTTGCATTATTGTTAGTGGCAAACGAAGATAGTTCAACTGTTGGAGTTCATCAAATTGGGGACGTTGTTGTAAATAAAGACGACGATAACAAAGACGACGATAAAGAAGACGACAACAAAGAAGACGATAAAGACGAAGATACAGATGTAGAAACAGATACAGACGTAGAAACAGACGAAGATACTAGTAATAATATCATCTACAACGGTAGTTCAAGTTTAACAGTTTATACTAATACTAGTTTTTCAACGCCATATGTTACAAATGCTAATGGTGCAGTATTAACTCCAGTTGCTACAAACTCAAATGGTGATATTATTAACATCAACAATATTACAAACACAGCAGGAACTTACTACTTAACGTATACTTCAGGTGACGAAAGTTTAGTGATTACAGTACGTGTTCTAGCAACATTTAGTGGTAGCGGTTCAACTTCAAGTAGTTCATCAAGTAGCAGTTCAAGCAGTTCTGTAACAGCAGATAGAGTAGTTGCAACAACAAGTACTACAAGCGACACAGCTACTTCAACAACTGAAACAACAACTGACAGTACAACTACTTCAACAACAACAGTTACACCAACAACTAGTACTTCAAGTAGTTCAAGTTCTTCAAACACTACAATAGGAACAGTTACTTCAACAGTTAACGTTGCAAACAAATTTAGTGATGTAAATACGTCGTCTTGGTACTACTCTGACGTTGCAAACATCTATAACTTAGGTATAATGACAGGCGTATCTGACGGTGAATTTGGTGCAAGCGAAACTGCAAACCGTGCAACACTTGCAGCGATACTTCAACGTATGTCTAGCACACCAACAGCAACAGGCACAAGCAATTTTAGCGATGTTGTTAGTGGTGCTTGGTATGAAGGTTCTATAAACTGGGCTGCATCTGCTGGAATTTATGGTGGATTTGAAGATGGTACGTTTAGACCAAACGATGACATCACACGTGAGCAACTTGTATCTATTATGTACAAATTTGCAACATATGAAGGTTATAGCCTAACTGGTTCAACTAGCATTACAAGTTTTGCAGATGGTAGCGAAGTGTCAAGCTGGGCAGCACCTGCGATGCAGTGGGCAGTTGGTAACGGTATCATTGGCGGAAAAGATGGAAACGCTCTTGACCCTAAAGGCACAGCAACACGTGCAGAAATTGCAGCGATAATTACAAGGTTCATGAATAATATTAACTAATTTTCCAAAAACAAGGATAGTCAACGGATTATCCTTGTTTTTTTGACATTTTGTACCGAAGTATATAATATATATAAAATCTAAGGAGTGTAGTGCCCTATGAAAAATCCAAACAAACAACTATCATTATTATTAACAGGAACAACTATTTTCTCATTATTTCCAACAGATATTATAGCAAGCAACATTTTATCTGCACCAAAAGTTACAGACTTTGACGGCAATATCGTATCTCCAACTCTAATCTCCTCAAATGAAGGTATATATTCACTCGTATACACCTCTGACGATAACCAACTCACTTTAGGCTTAAAATTTTCCACTGAAATAGACATCAATACTCCCACAATTGATATACCAGATGAACAACCAGACGAGCCACCCATAACAGTCACTCCAGACGCCTCAGGAGATATACGTTCAATATTTTCCGATATTCCAAGTGGTGCTTGGTACTGCGTTGACGTGGCAAATGTGTATAACCAAGGTATAATGACAGGTATTAGTAACACTGAATTTGGTCCACAAAATACGGCAAATCGTGCGATGATGGCTGCAATACTTCATCGTATGGACGATTCTGCTACGTTAAGTTTGACTAATAGTTTTAGCGATGTTGTTAGTGGTGCTTGGTATGAGGCGTCTGTAAATTGGGCTGTTTCAGCTGGTGTGTATGGCGGATTTGAAGACGGCACATTTCGTCCAAATGACCCTATAACTCGTGAACAACTAGTGACAATTATGTATAATTATGCAACATACAGACAATACGATATATCGACTAGTGCTGATATAAGCACCTTTTCTGACGGAAATAGTGTTGCAGCTTGGGCATCTACAGCTATGGAATGGGCAGTTGGCAATGGCATTGTTGGAGGGAAAGACGGCAATTTGCTTGACCCTAAAGGGACGGCAACACGTGCCGAAATAGCGGCGATTATTAATAGATTTTTAAGTTACATCTAAATTTTTTTATTTAGGGGCTTTATTTTTTTATAGATTTGTGGTACAGTAAAAGAAAGCACCAGTACGCTAATACTGATGCTCTCTCTTATTAAAACCGAGCGTTTTATATTTGGGACTATGAAAATAATTAAAGCTAATTATTTAAAACGGTTTACTTGTGGCGAGAACCGTTTTTTTGTTTTGTACTAATTTCTATCTCAGTATCTTTTACTTTAATACTAATTTTATTGATATATACATCTAACTTAGAGTATACAATAGCTAATATAACAACTGCTATCACTATCATTTGTACATCACTCATTCATAGCACCTCCCTTCGCACTATGTCATAGTTTTTCACCATTTTCATAGTCCGCTGGAGGGAACACACAACCCCCACATTCTCACCTTATGTGGTATTTTCTCTATTATTATACCATATTTTTTTTATTTAGGGCTTTATTTTTTTGATTTGTGGTACAGTAAAAGAAAGCACCAGTACGTCAATACTGATGCTTTGCTCATTTATTTATTACACTTTAGAAAGAGGTGTTATATATCCAATTCTTTATTTAGCTTATTTAATAAATTCATTTCTCCATCAGTCGGCTTAGGTCTAAGTAATTTTATTTCTTCTATAGTAGGATACATATTAGCCATTTAATCATCTCCTCAATAATATTATTAATGCACCTGATAGGATTTGAACCTACGACGCACGGTTTAGGAAACCGACGCTCTATCCCCTGAGCTACAGATGCATATATAAATACTATCCCAATTTTATCCAATAGTCAAGCAATTTTACCGCAAAAAGGGGAGGCTCGCTAAGAACCTCCCACAAAATATCTTACTTCGCCATAATCAGCTCACCTTGTAGCCAGCAACTGCCCAAAAATCTCATTCCTATCATAGGCATTCCAATAAGAGTGTTTTTGTTTATAACTACTTCTAAACTCATACCATTAATATCAAGTATAAAAACATACATTTCTTCACTTGTTTGTTGATTTTTACGCTCTTTAATGTCTTTTATATCCCCTAAAACAGCATACATAGACTCATCATAACTAAGAGGTATAAAATATCCACTCATAATACTCAAAAAATCTTCCTCTTTAAGTCTTTCAATAAGTTGCTTATCAAGCTCAATTTCTTCTTCTTCAAGTTGGTCTTGAGCATCCTCATCACCATTTTTAATTCTCTCTACTATGTTTCGTATTTTATTGCGTTCTTCCACCTCAAAGCGAAGTTCTTCTTCGTCACGTAGTATTGGCAATATAATCGTTCCTTCTAACGCAATGCCTATAATGCTGGCACCCACTATGTTTTGTCCTTTTTCTTTGGCATTTAAGTATTCAACTAAATTTTGTAACCAAAATATTATTTGCATAGCAGTGCCTTTTTCTTCACAAATAACATAGTACATCATTTCGTCTACACATTCGACTTCTATTTCGGAAAACTCTGATTGTACAGTAGCCTCTACGTATGCCTCACATTCTTCCACATTAAATTTTGTCACTTGTATATCTTCTTCAACACTAACTCGAACCATAACATAAGTATGAGGTGCAACTCGCTTCCTATATTCAGCAATTTGTAGTTTATTTTCATCAGTAGCTATACTTTGATAGGTTGGTTCTTGCAACGTTACTTCTACCAACTTGTTTAAGTGTTCTTGTTCTGTTATGTCAGAAAAGCCTATTGCATTAATTGGTATCTCCATCCCCAATCAACTCCTTTATACTAATATTGCAATCCCTACCTTTACAATTATATCACTATACTTTATAAAAAACATCTTTTTTTTGCAATAAACCAAAAAAAGGACAAGCTATCCTTTGATAACTTACCCTTTTTAGGCGAATTTGAAACAAATTATTGACTTTTAATCCATTTACCAACTTGTCCACAAGACCTGCAAGGAACACTATTTATTGCATTTGACATAAGTGATACAGGAAATTCTCCTTCTGCTTCATCAGTTTGAAGTGTATTTCTAACTGTATCAAACTTATTTATACCTGTCATGTCATAACCACAGTTTTCACACTCATAATTTTGCATATATCCACCTCTTTGGAATAATATCAATATTATGTTGTGTACTAAATATACATTTTATACATAAAATTATTTAAACTGTACAACTGGCGTATCAATCGTAAGTTTTTCAAATAAAAATCCTTGTGCTTTAAGACCTTCCACTATTTCTGGTAAAGCTTCTGCTGTAGTAGTTTTTGCTGCTGAATCATGCATCAAAATAACAGGTTGTTCAAGTTTGCTAGATTGACTTAACACTGCATTAACTATAACGTCTTTATCTTGCACTGATGCCGATGCATCAAGCGAATCCACATTCCAGTCAAAATATATATAGCCCCAGTCCTCAACCGCAACTTTTAAGTCACTCATGATGTCTGGACCGCCAAATTTTAAACTAACCGTGTTGTTTGACCCACCTGGAAAACGTAATATGTCAGCTTCGTAGCCGTCTGTATATTGTTTTATAACCTCAGCTAAGTTTTCTATATCTGCAAAATACGTATCAACATTTTGATATATATCCGCATATATATGTGTGCTTGAATGAACTCCTATTGCATGTCCCTCGTCTATAATTCGTTTGTACACATCTTCTCTTCCAGGAACTTCAATTACAAAAAATGTAGCTTTAATATCTTGCTCTAATAAGTAGTCCAATATTTTTATAGTATTGTTGCTTGGTCCATCATCGAAAGTTAAATATGCATATTTTTGCCCTGGTATTAGCTCCACCTTTGGAGGAACTTGTTCGTCAAATTGCTCAATTTCTAACACTAGCGATTGCATGATTGTTAGAATTTCCTCATTTTGATTATATGCTTGCTTAGCACTAAAAGGCATATCATCAATTTTGTTAGATAACGTTTTGGTGTCTTCTTTCATTACTGAGATTGTCTGAATTGATTTTCCAATAGATGTCATCATATTCACGGACAATAAAGGAAATATCCCCCATAAAAGTAGACTAAATAAAATTACTCTTTTGCTTTGTTTTTTTTGTTTCAATGTTCTCACCTGCTCACTCTTTAGTTTGCCTCATCTAATTAAAGGGGTCATCTATTGTTTATTATACCCATTATTTGTTGTTGTAAAATCAAATATTGGTTTTTATTCATACAATTATATTTTATCATAGCTTGTCACAAAAAAACAAGTATATCTATAAATTTTACAGATATACTTTTCTATACTTCTATTAAATTTCTTCAATTAATTCAGTTTCGTATCCACAACTTGTGCAGTGGTATCCCGTAACTTCTCCTAATTCTAAGTCTACTTCTTCACAATAACTGTGTATTCGGTTACATTTTGGACATTCCATTGTCATTTTCCCCCTATTAACATCTTGTTAATTATTATATCGACATTTTTTAACTAACTCATAACATTTTTCAATTTCAAAAAAAAAAAAACGGTACAACTTTATACAAAAGTTATACCGTTTTAGATTAAGCACATAAAATCTTTGTAAATTTGCTCAAATGTTCAGTACTAGGATCAAGGGTATCCGCTACATAAGTACCAATTAATAAGCTTGCAAACATATGCCCTAGTTGCAACTTGTCTACAGGAACTATTTCGTTACTTTTTTGACAAATATCTTCAAAAATAGTTTGTAACGTTAATTCGTTATACGCATCATACTTATCAGGCGTTATTTCTTCAAAAAAGAATACAAATTCTGCTTCACTAAGTTTTACTTCTTCTTGAAAAAATCCTTTATTAAGTAAAAAACTAATGTAGTTATCTATGAACTTTGGATACTCTTGCTCGTCTTTCATCCATTCGTAAATGGCGGCTATTTTTTCATCAAAAGATTTTGTATCTCTCCACTCTGAAATTCGCAAAGAAACTTTAATCGTGAATATTCTTAAATAATAGTCAAAAACATTTTCTTTGCCCGCAAAATAATTAAAAAATGTTCCTCTTGATATTTGAGCTTTTTGGCAAATTTCATCTACAGTTATATCTGTAAAGTTTTTTTCCTGCAATAAAGTACGCACTGCGTTAAGTATGGCAACTCTGGTTTTTACGAAGTTTATTTTGCGTAATGGAAATTTTGAAAGCACTTCATACATATTGAATTCTCCTCTAATATTTTATTTAGGTTTTTTTTGTCAAAATTATCTTTTTTCTTATTTTAACCAATATATTGTATCATATATTATGACAAAAAAACAAGTATATCTTTAAAAATATACTTGTTTTTCTATGTAAGCCTATCAGACTAATCTTCTAATTCAGTTTCATGACCGCATTCTGTGCAGTGATACCCAATAACTTCCCCTAATTCTACGTTTATTTCTTCGCACCAACTTCTTACTTCATTGCAATTCGGACATTTCATTAATATTTCCCCCTCATTTATATCCTGATGTAATTAATATATAATTTCTTTTAACAATCATAACATATATGTAACACCATTGTAAATATTTCTGTAACATTTTATACATAAATATAAAATTATATAGAAATAAAAAATACACTGATTTTCTATAAAATCAGTGTTCAGTATGTTCTATTTTACTAATATTTTATCAAATATATCTAAGTGATTTATATTTGGTGCGATATGATCTGTAACATAACTTGCGATAATTACCCCAGATAGTAAGTTGCCAAGTTCTTCAGCACTTGCTGATATTTTAACTTCGCTTTTATCGTTAGCTTTTGTGCATATATCAGCAAAAATTTGTTGTAAAGTAAGCTCGTTATATGCTGTATATTCGTCTTCATTAATGTTGTTGAAGAAGTAGACAAATTCTGCGTCTGTAAGTTTCATTTCATTTTTATCTTCGCCTACATTAAGCAAAAACGAAATGTAACTATCAATAAATTTTGCATATTGGCTGTCGTCTGTTAGCCACCCATAAAAAGAGTTTAATTGCTCTTTAAAAGATAGACCGCTTTTAAGTTCTTTAGCTCTTAATGCAATTCTGATTGTAAAAATTCTTAAATAATAGTGAAATACATGCTCTTTCGTTGAAAAATAGTTAAAGAAAGTACCTCTTGAAATTTGAGCTCTTTGGCAAATTTCGTCTACTGTGATTTCAGCAAAGTTTTTTTCTTTCAACAAATGACTTACTGCGTTAAGTATTGTTGTTCTAGTTTTCACGAAGTTAATTTTTCTAAGTGGAAAGCTGTCTAATGATTCGTACATATTCTGGTCTCCTTTTCTTGTCGTTCTTTCAAAGTATTGTCCATTTAACAAACTTTTATACAGTTGTATTTAAAAAATTTTTTTAATATTTTTTTCCTCTTTTATGTGAGAGATTTATATATTATAATATATAAAAAGGAGGAAAAAAAATGAAAACATCAAAATACGGCATTATCATTTTTATACTATCGTTTGTACCGACAGCTATATTCGCAAATTCACTTAATTTAGTCGCTGAGGGTGCTATTTTGATAGATGTTGAAACAGGTATTGTTTTATATGGGAAAAACGAATATGAAACTTTTTACCCAGCAAGCACGACAAAAGTTTTAAGTAGTGTACTATTTTTAAATGAAATGGTTGATCCATATGCTCATGTAACACAAACACAATCAAGTAAAAATATCGTTCCTGCAGATAGTAGCAACATAGGGCTATTAGTTGGTGACACTTATACTTATTTGGACGGTATACACGCTGTTTTATTGGCATCTGATAACTTTGTAACGCATGACATGGCGGTATATGCAACAGGCTCTATCGAGGCATTTTCCCAAAAGATGAATAACCTCGCAACAAGTTTAGGGGCAACGGGTTCAAACTTCACAAATCCACATGGATATCATGACCCAGACCACTACACAACAGCATACGACCTAGCATTAATTACACGTTATGCATTTGCACACCCTACAATACGTACTATCGCAAGCAAAACAACTTATGATTTTACCAGACTAAACGCATCTCAAATATTATCGTTAAAAAATTCATCGGCATTAATACATTCTGACCGTGAATACTACAACGAAAATGTTATTGCTTCAAAAACTGGTTATCATACCCCTGCTGGTTTAACATTAGTTGCACAAGCTGATTACGATAATATTTCACTTGTTGCAGTTGTATTAAAAAGTACATCTGGAAATCAATATGTTGACATAAACAAATTGTTTGAATATGGTAGTACAAACTTTGAAAACTTTGAAGTTGACGGGGAAATTTATCTTAGAAATATTTCAAATTCAGACTGGTCATTACCTTATATAACAGCTGCATCAAAACTTGGCTTTATTAAAGCTACAACTGACTTATATAATGCACCAACTACAGGAAAAGATTTTGCTACATTGTTGCAAAATACGCTTGGTATAAATATATTTTTAGACGATACAAGCCCCCTAAGCCAAGCTAATTCAATACTTACAGGTGATTATGCAGCTCAAATAATTAGAGATTTAAATTTGCCTAACGATATATTGACAGGTCCTCTATACCATATTGAACGTGCACGCAATATTTTGGCACAAGATGTACTTACTTATGAAGATACTATATATCTTGCATATCAATTGTATATTTATTCAAGCTTTGCACAAAATACGAATATTACAAATCCATATTTTTACGAAATTATTGCATAACAAAAAAGGGGCAACTTATAAGTCGTCCCTTTTTTCGTGTATTATTCTATTAAAGATAGAGCAACATCCATCATTTGTGTAAACTTAGTTTGACGCTCCTCTGAAGTTGTCGCCTCACCTGTGAATGGGCAGTCTGATATAGTACATATCGTTAGTGCTTTTTTGCCTGCACGTGCTGCATTCATATACAGTCCTGCTGCTTCCATTTCAACAGCAAGTACGCCCATTTTTTGCCACTCACGTAGAGCTTGTGCATCATCGTAAAAAGTATCGCTTGAATAGATATTTCCTACTTTGTATGTGTAGCCTAGTTCTTCTGATTTTTCCACTGCTTTTCTTACTAAATCAAAATCGGCAATAGGTGCATATCTGCCTGGCAAGTTATATTGTTCTTCGTACGTAGAGTTTGTGCAAGCCCCCACTCCGATAACAATATCACCAATGTGCAAGCTTTCATCAATTGCTCCTGCTGACCCAATTCTAATTATAGTTTCAACTTCATAAAAATTGTATAGTTCATACGTGTAAATTCCGATTGATGGAATTCCCATTCCGTGTCCTTGAACTGATACTCTCTTTCCTTTGTAAGTTCCTGTATAACCGTACATACCACGTACGTCATTATACATAACTACGTCGTCAAGATATGTTTCTGCAAGAAATTTCGCTCTTAACGGATCTCCTGGCATCAAAACGGTTTTTGCTATTTCTCCAAGTTTCGCTTTATTATGTGGCGTTGGTGTGCTCATGATTTCCTCCAATAAAAAAATTATCTAACCATTTCCAAATCTCCACCTTCAGATAAGTGGCTATCAATGATTGTTTTGATTTCGTCTGAATTTGATGCTTGCATATCACCAAGAATTGTATTTTTGATTGCTCCACATGCATCTCCAAATTCAACTGCTTTTTGGCAATCCATATCATATTTTAGTAGACCGTATAAAACACCTGAAATGTAGGCATCTCCACTACCAATTCTATCAACAACGTCAATATTGCTGTATGGAGCTTCTTCAAAATAAGTGTCTGATTTTGCTTCATAAATAAGTGAGCCAAATGTATGAACTTTTGGTGTGTGTACAATTCTTTGAGTTGACGCAACTATACCAATGTTAAATTCGTCTGCAAAGCTTTTCATAATTTCTCTAACGTCGCCAGTTTTATTAAATGTTAGGCGTGCAGTGTCTTCTGAACAGAAGAAGATATCAACATATGGAAGTATCTCATTGATACAGTCACGAGCTTCATCGCCAGTCCATAAGTTACTTCTAAAGTTTACGTCAAAAGAAATTAATGTTCCTTCTTCTTTAAAACGTTTAATCATTTCAATAGTTGTTTCTTTACAATTTTGGTTTAATGCCATAGTTATACCAGTTGTGTGGAAACATCTTGCAGATGAATAAGTTTCTGGTTCAAAATCATCAGCAGTAATTTTTAGCATAGATGAATTTTGTCTGTCATAACAAATACGTGGCTTTCTTGGATATGCTCCATTTTCGTAGAAGTATATACCAAGTCTTGCGTCATGGTCTGCGTCATATAACATGAACTCATCACTTACACCAACAAAACGGATTCTGTTTTTTGCAAATTCTCCAATGTCATTTTGTGGAACTTTTGAGATTATTCCTGTTTTAAGTCCCATTTGTGCTACACCACTAACTACGTTTAGCTCTGCTCCACCAACCTGTTTGTCGAAAGAGTCACTTCTAGTCATTCTTTCGTATCTAGGTGGTGATAATCTTAATAAAATTTCTCCTAAAGCTAATAAATCGAATTGTTTTTTCATCGCTTTCCCCTCCAAAATTATATAAATATCTTTACCCTCTAATCTAAGCTTGGCTCAATTAAGCCGTAGCTACTGTTCTTGCGTTTGTAAACTACGTTTACTTCTTCTGTTTTTCCATCTAAATATACATAAAAGTTGTGACCTACAAGTTCCATTTGCATAACTGCTTCTTCTGCACTCATTGGTTTAATTGCAAATTTCTTGCGTCTGTTTATAGTTATAACGTCATCTTGGTCATCTTCTGCCATATCCATAAAATCTGCACTGAAAGCTGGTGCTTCTGCATGTCTGATTTTTGTGCGTAGCTTGTTTTTAAAACGTAGTACTTGCTTTTCAAGTGTGTCTACCGCATTATCTAAAATTTTGTACATGTTTTCACCTTCAACTTCAGAACGTAAAGTTTGTCCATTAAAAGGAATTGACATCTCAACAATGTGACGTTGTTTTTCTACTGTTAATGTTACATGCATCAAAGTCGTATCATTGAAGTATTTGTCAAGTTTTGCAATTGAGCTTTCAACCGCATTTTCTAACCCTTCAGTCATTTCCGTATTTCGTGTTGTTACGTTATATTTCATATAGTTCACTCCTCTCAAGTATATTATACTACACTATGACTATATTATCCTCTTTATTTTTAAAATTTTTCATGATTTTGAACATACTCTTCCTACTATACTATTGCATACATTAGATGATAGGAGTATAATTGTAATAGCAGAATTTTAAGGAGGAATTTTTATGTTTAGTGGTGCAGGAGTTGCAATAATTACGCCATTTAACGACAAAGGCGTTGATTATGACAAATTAGGAGAATTAATTGAATTTCAAATAGGTAATAATATAGATGCAATTATAATATGTGGGACAACAGGAGAAACACCTGTTATGTCTTTACTTGAGCAACAGCAAGTTATAAAATTTACTGTTAACAAAGTTCACGGACGTGTGCCAGTAATTGCTGGGGCGGGTAGCAACAACACAAAAAGTGCTGTAGAATTTAGCAAGTTTGTCGAGTTTATTGGAGTTGATGGAATTTTAAGTGTTGTTCCATATTACAACAAACCAACGCAACGTGGCATATATGCTCACTTTGAAACGATAGCAAATGCTGTAAAAACACCAATTATTTTATATAATGTTCCAGGTCGAACTGTTGTTAGCCTTGACGTCGAAACAACTAAAAACCTTGCTATGATACCAAATATCGTAGGAATTAAAGAATGTGTACTTAGTCAACTTGCAGAGCTTGTGAGAGTTTGCCCAAAAGATTTTAGCGTGTTTACTGGTGATGACCCTGTATATTTACCTGCTTTATCTTATGGTGCAAAAGGGGTTATTTCTGTTATGGCAAACCTTATTCCAAGAGATACGCATATGATATATGAGGCATTTATTCACGGAAACATCGACCTTAGTAGAGAATTACAGCTAAAAACTTTACCACTTGTTAAAGCATTGTTTTCGGAGTCAAATCCAGCTCCAACAAAAGCGGGGTTAAATATGATGGGAATGAATGTTGGTGAATGTAGACTTCCTATAGTGCCTATGGAAGAAAAAAATCTTGAACATCTTAGAGAAGTAATGATTGAATACGGATTGCTATAAAACACAAAAATAGGGCGAAAAATTGAAAGTCGCCCTATTTTTTTTCGTATTTAACTTTTCCGCCTTTTGTTTTTGGATAAATAATTTTATATCCGTAGTATGTTATGGCTACAACTCGCATTTCTCCTCCAACATCTTCCACTTCAATTGCTGGCGGATTTGTAACCAAATCTTGCACGTAAGAAAAACTTCTTGGAGCAACTTCCTCAAATGGCAACTTATTGTCATTATCCACCATTGCAACTTTGTAGTTTGGCTTTGATGCGGAAAATGGTACTATTTTTTTGACTCCCTGCTGTGAGATATATACACTATATTGAGTGTAATCTATATATGTAACACTAGCTTGATTTTCGCCATGTTCGATAGATACAACAGTTGGTTTTGGTACTATTTCAACAAGCTTATTGAAATCATATGGCTCTAATTGACTTTTTGGTATGCCCCCTTCAGGTTGCCACAACGTTACATTATAATTTGGTTTATCTGTTTTTGGTACTATTGTATGATGAGTTGAACAAGTTTGTTGCGATTGGCTTTGAGAAGTTTTTTCTTTTGCTCTTGAAAGTTGTTGTTCCAATACTAGTATTTTATTTGAGTATCGCTTGTGTTCAATGATTTTAACGGTTGAAGCAACAATTCCAGTTGTCATAACTGCCGTAATAAGTACAGATATTAAAATTAAGCCTATAAGTTCTGGTAACATAATCTATCCTTTCCACGCCATAAATAACGTTATAGTTTTACTATAATTATACCCTAAAACTTGTTTGGTTTGAAGTGTTTATAACAAATTTTCGCAAATATAGCCATTTATCCAAAATTTATTAGATTAGTGTTGTATTTCTTCCTTATAATATATAAAAGGATATGCCAATGTATGCATATCCTTAGTGTTATCAGTGCTATTAAATTGTTATCATTTCCATTTTGCAAGTATGCTCTTTTGTCCCACTTGTATAATTAATTCCTACTATTAATATCTCACTTTTAAATTCTTTAACTAGCTTTTTAGCATATTCTTTTTCTACTATTTGCCCAAGAGCAATATCAGGTGATGCATCTTTTTTTAATTCAATTATAATTGGGACAAAGTTATCAAATCTTGGATAAAATATAAAGTCCACATAGCCTTTTCCATTCTTTTCTTCTCGTTCAATTCTATAATAATCTCTAGCTGATAAATATGCTAACGTTAAAACACAAGACAAACTATTTTCATTGTTGTATGTTAAAATCGGGATTTCTAAATTGTGAATATCATGCAAAATACTAGCTACTCTATCACAATCTTGAGCTAAAGTAGCATCTAACATATCTTGAGAATTTTTTATGATTTGAGCCAACTCACCAAAACTTTCATCAATTATTAGTTTCTCAAACTCCATCATTAATTCCCTATTAGGAATACGCACTGCACAATTTGAATATGATAAAAATCCTAGAGTTATCATTGCCGAATAAATTTCTTTTTTACTGGTTAAAGTTTTTGTGCCACCTCTAAAGTCATCCATTATAAGAATACGAATTTCTTCGCCATTTAACATTTTAATTATATCATCACGTACTTCAAGAGTGTTAAATTTAAGCATCTTCCCTATTTCTATCATAGAGCCTGTATTCGTCCAATAACTTTGTAAATCACTATTAGTTAGAGCAAGTTTTACGCTTCTAGGATTAAATATTTTTTTGCCTCGTTTTGTACTATATCCATTATACCAACTTGCAACCTCATTATATGATAAGGTGCTTTGTTTTACACACAAAGATTTTACCTCTTCTTCGGTAAATCCAAAATACTCACTAAAAATGGTATCATTCAAAAATGTAAATTCTTCAAACATATTTAAAGCTGAAGTATTTGAATATTTTTTTATAGGCAATATCCCCGTCATATAACAAAGTGCCACATAAGCCCTGCCTTTTAGTAAGTTTCTTAAAAACTCTAAAAATGCATTATGATTTTCAGGAAATAAATTTTGATTAAATAAGTATTCCCACTCATCAAATATAAATATAAACTTTTCTTCTGACAGGTATAGCATATCTATCAAACTTTCATACTTACTAAAATCTTTGTTTGGAAATATCGCAATTAAATAATTTTTTAGATAGCTATCAATATATGATATATAGTCCTCATACGAATTTATCTCTCTATTAAAATGCGAAAAATCTAATCTCATAACATTGTAGTTATTCAAAAAACTTGTATAATGAGAAGTTTTAGAAATTTTTAGTTTATCAAATATTAGTTTTGTATCTACTTCATTACTAAAATAACTTTCAATTAGATAAGCTATATGTGACTTGCCAAATCGTCTTGGACGTGTAACACATAAATATCGTCCATCTCTATCTATTCGATTGCTAATCTCTGTTAAAATTAATGACTTATCAACAAAAAAATTGCTTTGAGCCAAACTCAAAAAAAGCTGATATCCCTCTTGTGTATTGATATACATAACAACCACCTCCATACAATTTGTTATAGTATAACACAAAAAACTGCAGATAAAAATACAGGCAGTTTTAGCTTTGATATTGCTCCTGCTGTGCCAACCACAACTTTTTGTAATAAGCACAACGCTCCAGCAAATTTTCATGTTGTCCAACGTCCAAAATTTTTCCGTTTTTCATAACCACGATTTTATCAGCCATTTTCACCACGCTCATTCTATGTGTAACGATAATCGCTGTCTTATCTGCCACAAGCTCTTTAAATTTGTTATACATGTTGCTTTCTTCAAGTGGATCTATAACCGATGTCGGCTCATCTAAAAATATCAAATCACTATGTTTATAAAACGCCCGTGCTATCGCTATTTTTTGCCACTGTCCTCCCGATATATCAACTCCGCCAAACTCCCTTGACAGCAATGTGTCTACATTTTGGGGATAAGTTTTTTTGTCAAGCGATATATCAACTTGTTCTAAAATGTTTGCAACCGTTTTGTTTGGCAACACCTCTCCAAGATGAATATTTTCTTCTAGTGTCATTTGGTATTTACCAAAGTTTTGAAACACTGCAGACATGTTTTTGATAGGCAAAAATTCGTTTTTATCTAATTCCAAGTTGTTGTACATAATGTGTCCATCAGTTGGTTTATATAGTCCTGCTATCAACCTGCCAAGCGTTGTTTTGCCCGAGCCATTTTCACCAACAATAATAACAGTTTGTTTATCTCCAATATTTAACGACACATTGTCCAAAGCTTTGTAGTCGCTATTTGGATAACTAAAAGATACGTTTTGCATATCTATACTTATAGATGTTTCTAATTTTTTACTCATAGTTTGTATTTCGGGATAATTTTTAAACTCAAAATAGTTGTTGATTTTACCTACCACTTTTGAGGTGTCCCCCACCATCTGATAAACCAAAGCTTCTATCATATTGAACAAGCCATGCAACGCCGTAAAAATCCCTGCAAAATATCCGATGCTAATATCTCCCCTTTGCACCAAAACATACAAAAATATAAGTATTCCCATATATCCACATAGCGAGATAAATTTTGTAATTAGCGTTAGCTTTTGGCTTGCAAGTTCAACTTTCAAAAATTCTGCGTTTCTATTTTGCAACGTTTGAACTAGTTTGTTTTTGAAATATCTGTACAGTCCAAGAGAGCGAACTTCTTTAAAATGTGTTCTATTCGTTATATACTTTGTGTAAGTTTCTGACTTTCGGTTTATCGGCGTCAAAGTGTCTTCCAATTTTGTGTATGATTTCACTTGGATCTTTTGCACCAAAATAACTGGAATAAAAATAAATATCAGCAACAAAGGCAGCAACTTATGGCTTTGATACAAATAAATTGTTAGCACTATAATGCTTGGCACGTAGTTTAATAATATCATCAGCATAGTGTCAGCAAGCTTTCGCACCCATCTAATGCCCTCGTATGCTTTTTCTTTTTGCTCCAAAAAATTTTTATCTTCAAACAACACTGGCGATATTTTATTCAGCTTATCATTTAAACCTTTTGTGAGATTGTGAGCCACAACCAAATCTTGATTTTCATACAAATAATCTCCAACAGATGATAAAATTTGTATAGCTACTTTTGTTGCAAAAAGCAGTGCTATTATAAAAAATACTTTGTGCAACACTTCAGGGTTATCATTAATGTGCGTCACTTCATCAAACAATTGCTGTATAAGCATTATAGGCATCGCCTTTAAAATACCACCCAACAAAAAGCAACTATACACTCCAATAAATATTTGTTTTGAGGCAACAAATGTTTCTTTTATGCTTAATTGTATTATTTTAGTTTTCATCGTACCAACTCCTTTGTGCCTCAAACATTTTGGCATATTGCCCACCTAAATTTAATAAGTTTTGGTGTGTCCCCTGCTGGGCAACTTTACCTTTATTTATCACGATTATTTCATCAGCAAGCTTCGCCCCACCCAGCCTATGTGTTATAAATATTGTAAATTTTTCGTTCATGATACTTTTAAACATAGCGTACAAGTTTACTTCGCTTATCGGGTCTAAAGAATGAGTTGGCTCGTCTAAAATGTTTATTGGCGAACCACTTATTAGTGTTCTTGCTATTGCGATTTTTTGCCATTGTCCCCCAGACAAATCTATTCCGTTGTTGTCTAGTTTTCCAAGTGGTGTGTCCAATCCGTTTTCAAGATTGCCTATTAATTCATCAAGCCCTAGTTGTTTTAAAACGTCTAATGCTTGCTGGCTTTTTGGGTCTTCTATCAACAAATTATCTTTGATAGATATTTCATATTTGCTAAAATCTTGATATACGATACCAAAGTATGCTTTCAATTGCTCTTTTTTTATATCTCTAATTTCCACGCCATTTATTAAAATATCTCCATCATAATCTTCATATAAGCCTGTTAGCAGTTTCACCAACGTTGTTTTTCCACAACCATTTGCACCAACAATTGAATATTTTTTGTCGCCATACATAGTTGCTGTGAAGTTGTCTAATATTTTTTTGGTTGTATTAGGATATACAAAAGTAACATTTTTAAACTCGATTTTTTGTATTACTGTTTGCTTAACACTTGTATCTATTGGGTTTAAAATATTTTCCACCTTTTCAAGCTTTGAAAACTCTGTTATATCTTTTAAATACAATTTGTTTGATATAAAGTTTTTTATTAGCATAACAAACTGCCACGAAATGCTTTCGATAAAATCATATATCGCCTTAACAAGTGCAATGTATGTCCCAACAGTAATCGTTTGCATAACCAAGGGATATAACAATATTAGCGTAACTATACTGCTTAGGACAATCGCCCCTATGTTCCCGATACGAAAAATATATATAAATCTAACATAATCTATATATTTCTACTGTGATGCGACTTATACCTATTAGATTTTTCGTCTTGCATCTTCCTGCTTCATAGAGTCTGTCCTCAGCACTTTCCCCTTAATAACATTTGATGTAACTCTCCACAGGCTTAACTTCCCCAGTATCGATAGGTACTAGTAGTTAGATAAATTTATACTTGCGTTTAAGTCACGGTCTATCACTAATCCACAACATTCACATTTATAAATTCTATCTGTTAGCTTTAAATCTACTTTTTTATTACCACATTTACTACATAATTTTGATGATGGAAACCATCTATCTGCTACAACAAAATTTATAAAATACATTTCGCACTTATATTTTAGTTGCCTAACAACTTC
>MDSP01000065.1_pt1 | contig 23628 bp, 21 predicted proteins | sample 1005811 | NCBI WGS metagenome assembly MDSP01 (sample SAMN05526596, study PRJNA338239) | gut metagenome | isolation source: stomach gut content | host: Naso elegans | place: Saudi Arabia: Red Sea | collected 2011-04
TATATACGATGGTAAGCCTATACATATTTCACAACCAACTACAATTAAGGCAATTGCTACAAAGTTTGATATGGTAACGTCACCAATGATGGTGCAATATTATGAAGTTCCCGATAAAAATCAGGTATACTATTCCACTTGATGAACTTACAACGGGCTCACAACTAATGACAATATTTTTGATGTTTATAGGTGGGTCGCCTGCAGGGACAGCAGGGGGCGTAAAAACCGTAACAGTAGGTATAGTTTTGCTTTGTGCGATGGCTGTACTAAAAGGGGATACTAATGTAGTTATATTTAGAAAAAAAATTGCTACTTTCCAAATTTTAAAAGCACTAACAGTTATAATAATCGCTTTTGCAATCGTGCTATCATCACTAATTATACTAACGTTCACAGAGTCTGCAACGTTTATGGAGCTGTTGTTTGAAACGGTGTCGGCGTTTGCAACTGTTGGATTAACGCTTGGAATAACTAGCACACTTACTGTGCCAGGGCGAATAGTAATTATATTTTTGATGTTTATTGGACGAGTAGGGTTAATTACAATTGGTGTAGCACTTGTGGTTAGAAATTCAAAACCAACGTCTGGTGTGCAATACCCAGAAGAAAAAATATTGGTAGGATAATAATATTTAAGGAGATGATATATTTTGAGGTCTAAACAATTTGTTGTATGTGGGCTTGGTAGATTTGGTATAAGCGTCGCTACCGAGCTTGCACATGCAGGCTATGAAGTTATGGTTATTGACCAATCAGATGAAAAAATACAAGACATTTCAACTATAGTAACGCATGCTGTGCGTGCTGATGCAACTGATGTTGATGATATGAAATCGCTTGGAATTAGAAATTTTGACGTTGGAGTTGTGGCTATCGGGAAAGATATTCAATCAAGCATAATGACGACGTTGTTATTAAAAGAGCTTGGAATACCGTATGTTGTTGCAAAAGCGACAAGCGAACTGCATGAACGAGTTTTAAGAAAAATTGGTGCAGATAGAGTTATTCAGCCAGAGCTTGATATGGGCCGTAGAATAGCAACAAACTTAATTTCAGGAAATATACTTGAACATATTCAGCTTTCGGCAGAATATAGCATTACTGAAATTCCTATTTTAGCCGAGTGGAAAGGGCGTAGCATTATTCAAGCCGACGTGCGAAACAAATACGGCATAAATATTATTGCTGTTGAAAGACAAGGGTCGCTTGATATTTCGCCTCGTCCTGACTACGTTTTTCAAGAAGGGGACATGGTTGTTGTTGTTGGGTCAAATGCAAGAATTAAAATGTTAGAAGGAAAGAAATATGCCAGATAAATATATTAGTAGTATAAGCAATCCAATAATAAAAAATTTGGTGTTGCTACAAAACAAAAAATCAGCCCGAAAAGAACAGCAACTTTATATTGTTGAGGGAACTAGAGCAGTAAAAGACCTTGATAAAAGTGCAGAAATTAGTTATTATGTATCAACAGAACCAATTGAAACAGATATTGATGTAATAATCGTGCCAGAAAACGTGTTTATGCACATAAGTGACACAAAATCACCGCAAGGTATAATGGCAGTTGTAAAACAAAATCATATAGAGCCTAGCCAAATGGCAACAAGTGGTTTATATTTGATATTAGAAAATATACAAGACCCTGGAAACATGGGCACGATTATTCGTACAGCGTATGGCATGGGTGTTGATACTATAGTTTTAACTAAAGGCTGTGTGGATTTGTATAGCCCAAAAGTTGTACGGTCAACTATGGGGGCTATAACAAAAATGCAAATAGCAATTGAGGCAGATATACAAAGTTGTTTGAGCTTTTTTGAGAAAACAGACGTCAAAGTATTTGCAACAGATTTGGCAAATTCAACTGACATATACAAAAACAATTTTTTAGGCGATGTTGCACTTATAATAGGAAATGAAGCAAACGGAATATCTGACTTGGTGCGTACCAGCGTTCAAAACAAAGTTAGTATTCCTATGCCTGGCGGACTTGAGTCGCTTAATGCATCTATTGCAACGGGCATTTGTCTATACGAAATTATGAAACAACGTAGAGGAGAGTAAAAAAATGAACATTATATCAATAAGACACATACACCAAGATGTATCGCAATACGTAGGAAAACCAATTCAAATTTCTGGTTGGATACGTTCGGTTAGAGATAGCAAAACTTTTGGTTTTATCGATCTAAACGACGGAACATATTTTAAAGGAATACAAATAGTTTTTGATGATGAAATGGATAATTTTAAAGAAGTTGCAAAACTTGGCGTTGGAGCAGCAGTTATCGTTACAGGAAACATCGTGCTTACACCAGGGCAAAAGCAAGAATACGAAGTGAAAGCTACTGAAGTTATAATCGAAGGGGAATGCCCTCCAGAATATCCACTTCAAAAGAAACGTCACTCATTTGAATTTTTGCGTGACATAGCATATTTGCGTCCACGTACAAATACGTTTGCAGCAGTATTTAGAGTTAGATCAATTGCGTCATATGCAATTCACATGTTTTTCCAAGACAGACATTTTGTTTATGCACATACGCCAGTTTTGACGGCGAGTGACTGCGAAGGTGCAGGAGAAATGTTTAGAGTGACGACGTTGCCACCAAGTTCTCCAAAAATGACAGATGAGGGTGAAGTTGATTTTAAAGAAGACTTTTTTGGGAAAATGGCAAGTCTAACAGTTAGTGGGCAACTTTCAGCAGAAACATTTGCAATGGCGTTTAGAGATGTGTACACTTTTGGTCCAACATTTAGAGCTGAAAATTCAAACACACCACGTCATGCAGCAGAGTTTTGGATGATAGAGCCTGAAATTGCATTTGCAGATTTGGAAGATGACATGAAGCTTGCCGAGGATATGGTAAAGTTTGTTATACGTTATGTTATGACACATGCAAAAGAAGAAATGGAGTTTTTTGATAAGTTCGTAGAAAAAGGAATTAAAGATAAACTTAACAAAGTTGTAAACTCTGAATTTGCAAAAGTTTCTTACACAGATGCGATAAAAATTCTTGAGGAATCTGGAAAATCTTTTGAATACCCAGTAAGTTGGGGTGCAGACTTACAAACTGAGCATGAAAAATATTTAAGTGAAGAACATTTTAAAAAGCCAGTATTCGTTATAGATTATCCAAAAGATATTAAAGCATTTTATATGCGTCTAAATGATGACAAAAAAACAGTTGCGGCGATGGATTTACTTGTGCCAGGGATAGGGGAACTTATCGGAGGAAGTCAGCGTGAAGAACGTCTTGATGTATTGTTAGAAAGAATGGCTGAATGTGGAATTGAAGAAGAAGACTTGTGGTGGTATGTGAACCTTAGAAAGTTTGGTGGAACTAGACATGCTGGGTTTGGTATTGGTTTTGAGCGACTAATAATGTATATCACAGGTATGACTAACATTAGAGATGTTATCCCGTTCCCAAGAACGACAGGTCAAATTGAGTTTTAATATAGTGAGCCTTGTATAGTTTTTATACAAGGTTTTTTTCATGAATAAATATTCATAATCATTAGTAAAATATTATGATAGAATCTTTAATCTAGGGGGGGTAACATGTTGAATTTTGATAAATCTACAGGTACGATTATAGGTGCTGGCAAAAATATTAATAAAATAGAAATTCCTAAAACTATAGATGGAGTTGCGGTAACGACTATTAGTGCAGGTGCTTTTTGGCAATGCAAAACATTAACTTTAGTGACAATTCCCGCAACAATAAAAAATATAGGGGACGAGGCGTTTTCAGGTTGCTCGGCATTAGAAAAAATTATAGTTGATAAAGATAACCCGAACTTTAAAGATATTGCAGGTGTACTTTTTACCAAAGATGGTAAAAAAGTATTGGCTTATCCAAATTCTTGGGGAATTAGCTACGAAATTCCCTCCGGTATAGTTGAAATTGGAGAAAGTGCTTTTGCATGGTGCGAAAATTTGCGTTCAATATCTATTCCAAATAGTGTGCAAACTATTAAAAAAGAAGCATTTTGTGGTTGCAAAAATCTGAAGTCGGCGATGGTATCTGATAGTGTGATTGAAATTCATACTACAGCGTTTGCAGGTTGTAAAAGTTTGAAATCAATTGCTGTTTTAGACAGTAGCATAACAATTGAAAATAGTGCTTTTACAAGATACGAAAGCTTGACATCAATAATAAATACAGGAAAAATAAGACCAATAAGTGATTAAAATTAAAAAAATTTATCGAGGGGAGATTAACTCCCTTTTTTTCTGGTTACAATAAATATAGATAGAAAAAAATATAAAAAAAGTGTTGACAAATAACTTAGTTCATGTTAAATTTAATTTGTGTTTAGCACTCATACATAACGAGTGCTAACAAAGAAAGAGGGGATATTATGAATGAAAGACAAATTCGTATTCTTGAAGCTATAATTCAAGATTATATCCAAACAGGAGCACCAGTTGGCTCTAGAACGCTTTCTAAAAGGTATGACTTGCAACTAAGTTCAGCTACTATCAGAAATGAAATGGCAGACTTAGAGGACTTAGGTTTGATAACTCAACCGCATATTTCAGCAGGGCGTGTTCCGTCTGACAAAGGATATAGGTTATATGTTGATAATCTAATGACTAGGGAAGACTTAGCTCCAGACCTTGAGGCAATTATAGTACAGATGTTGCAAGAAAAAATTAACAACGTTGATTTGTTGTTAGAAGAAATGGCAAGACTTGTAGCTATGATGACAAACTATGCAACGATAGCGTCAACCCCCTCAATTGATGAGATAGGTATAAAAAGGTTGCAACTTGTGCCAGTGGACTACAAAAGTGTTGCGTGTGTAATAGTTACAGACACAAACAGCGTAAAACACCATGTTATATCTACACCTATAGAAGTAGATGTGGAGCTTTGTAGTGTGCTAACAGACTTACTAAACAAATGTTTGGCTGGAATGACGCTAAGCAAACTTAAAAAAACAGATTTACAACAACTTGATTTAGATATATCAGACCATAAACAGCTGATATTACAAATAATTTATACGATAATTACAACTTTGGAAGACGAAGATACATCAAATGTATTTGCAAGAGGAACAACAAACATTTTAGATTTTCAGGAGTTTAACGACTTACAAAAAGCTAGAAGTTTGCTTGAACTTTTGGAAGAAAAACCGTATCTCACAAAGTTGTTATCAAAAACATCAACTAACGCAATAAATATTAGTATCGGTGAAGAAAACGCCCTAGAATCAATGAAAGAGTGCAGTTTAATAACGACCACTTACAAAATTGGTGAATGTACATTAGGGACTATCGGTATTATTGGTCCTAAACGAATGGATTATGGACAAGTGGTGTCCTTGCTAGAACATATTTCTTACCATATAACCACTATGTTAGAAGAAAGTAATGACTAAAAAGGAGTTTATGAAATGGACAACGAAAACGTAGAAGAATTAGAAATAGAAGATAACGAACAACCAGAAGTTGAAGAAGCGTCAACTGACAAATCAGCTGAATACTTAGACAGACTACAACGACTTATGGCGGAGTTCGATAATTATAGAAAGCGTACTGAAAAAGAAAAAGTTGAAGCTTATGACAGAGCGATAAGTTCAACAGTTACAGAACTGTTGGGTACTATAGATAACTTTGAAAGAGCACTACTGCAAGAAAGCGAAGACAAAGCGTTTTATGAAGGTGTAACAATGATTTATAAACAACTTATCGGTTCGCTTGAAAAAATAGGAGTAACTCCTATTGATGCAGCTGGAAAAGAGTTTAACCCAACATACCACAATGCGATTATGCACGTTGAAGATGATAGCGTTGGGACAAACACTGTTCTTGAAGAACTTCAAAAAGGTTACATCTTTAAAGAAAAAGTATTGCGTCACAGCTTAGTGAAAGTAGCAAATTAATTATAAACTTGGAGGTATAAAACAATGGCAAAAATGATAGGTATTGACTTAGGAACAACAAACTCATGTGTAGCAGTTATGGAAGGTGGAAAAGCGGAAGTTATCGTTAATGCAGATGGCGGAAGAACAACTCCATCAGTAGTTGCATTCACAAAAGATGGTGAAAGACTTGTTGGGGATACTGCAAAACGTCAAGCAGTTACAAACCACGACAGAACAATCGCATCAATCAAACGTCACATGGGAACAGACCACAAAGAAAACATCGATGGAAAAGCATATTCTCCACAAGAAATTTCAGCAATCACTTTACAAAAACTTAAAGCAGATGCAGAAAGCCACTTAGGAGAAACAGTTACAGAAGCAGTTATCACTGTGCCAGCATATTTTACAGATGCACAACGTCAAGCAACAAAAGATGCAGGTCGTATCGCAGGGTTAGACGTTAAACGTATTATCAACGAACCAACAGCTGCTGCACTTGCTTATGGACTTGACAACGAACAAGAGCAAAAAGTTGTAGTTTATGACCTTGGAGGTGGAACATTCGACGTTTCTATCATTGAAATTGGTGATGGAGTTATCGAAGTTTTAGCAACAAGTGGAGATAACCACCTTGGTGGAGATGACTTTGACAAAAGAGTTATCGATTATTTACTAAGTGAGTTCAACAAAATGGAAGGTGAAGACCTTTCAACAAATCCAATTTGTATGCAACGTATTAAAGAAGCTGCAGAACAAGCGAAAAAAGAACTTTCAACAAAAACTTCAACTCAAGTTCTTATTCCGTTCATCACTGCAACAGGTAAAAACCTTGATATCACAATTTCAAGAGCGAAATTTGATGAGCTTACATCTGATTTAGTTGAGCGTACTATGGGACCTGTAAGAAACGCACTAAAAGATGCTGATTTATCTGCAGGAGAAATTGACAAAGTGTTATTAGTTGGTGGTTCAACTCGTATACCAGCAGTTCAAGAAGCTGTTAAACGTATAATCGGTAAAGAGCCATTCAAAGGAATTAACCCAGACGAATGTGTTGCTATCGGAGCAGCAATCCAAGGTGGAGTTTTATCAGGTGACGAAGGAGCAGGCGGAATTTTACTTCTTGACGTAACACCACTTACACTTGGTATCGAAACGTTAAACGGTGTAGCAACTCCAATTATCCAAAGAAATACAACTATACCAACCAAGAAAAGTCAAGTATTCTCAACAGCAGCAGACAACCAATCAGCAGTTGATATTCACGTTGTTCAAGGTGAAAGACCTCTTGCACACAACAACAAAACATTAGGAAACTTCAAACTTGATGGAATTATGCCAGCACCAAGAGGTATTCCACAAATCGAAGTTACATTTGATATAGATGCGAACGGTATCGTTAAAGTATCGGCAAAAGATTTAGGAACAGGAAAAGAGCAACAAATCACAATTACTGCAAGCACAAATCTTTCAGAAGATGAAATCAACAAAGCAGTACAAGAAGCAGAACAAAATGCAGCTGAAGACAAAAAACGTAAAGAAGCAATCGATGCTAAAAACGAAGCAGACAGCATGATTTTCCAAACTGAAAAAATGGTGACAGATATGGGTGACAAACTAGACCCAGCTGACAAAGCAGATATCGATGTTAAACTTGATGCATTAAAATCATTAAACGATAGTGCAGACGTTAACACAATGACAGAAGCTCAAGTTGAAGCACTTAAAAATGCAAAAGAAGAATTAACACAAGTATTCTACGCAATATCAGAAAAAATTTATAGTCAAGCAGCACCAGAAGGCGACATGGGGTATGACGCAGGTCAAGCTGGTGGAGCAGATGATGGCGTGATTGACGCAGATTTTAAAGAAGAATAAAACATTGTTAAAAAGTCAAAGAAAATCTTCTTTGGCTTTTTAGTTGCTTTTTTTAATAAAATATGAGTATAATAGAGAAGAAATAAAATATGGTGGTGAATTATGGCAAAGAGAGATTACTATGAAGTTCTTGGAGTACAAAAAGGAGCTTCAGAAGCAGAGATAAAAAAATCATACAGAAAACTAGCAAAACAATATCATCCTGATATTAATCCAGATAATAAAGAAGCAGAAACAAAATTTAAAGAAGCATCTGAGGCATATGAAGTGCTTAGTGATTCAGACAAAAAAGCTGCATATGATAGATTTGGACACAGTGCCTTTGAACAAGGAGGCGGCGGTGGAGCAGGTGGATTTGGCGGCGGCTTTGGAGGTTTCGGCGGCGGAGTTGACTTTGAAGATATTTTTGGGGATATTTTTGGAGGTGGTTTCGGTGGCGGAGGCAGTCGCAGACGTGGACCAAAACCAGGGAATGACATCGGACAAAATATACAACTAACATTTGAAGAAGCTGCGTTTGGCGTAGAAAAAGAGTTGCAAGTTGCAACAGCTGAAGTTTGTGGAACTTGTAATGGTTCAAAATCAAAACCAGGAACGCATGCCGAAACATGTTCAAAATGTGGTGGTAATGGTCAAATTCGTGTTACACAAAGAACTATTTTAGGAGCTATGCAATCAGTCCAAACATGCGATAGTTGTTCTGGTGACGGTAAAGTTGTTAAAGAGAAATGCACAACTTGTAGAGGTCAAGGAAAAGTTAGAACAACTAAAAAAATTACAGTATCAATACCAGCAGGTATCGACAACGGTCAAACACTTAGAGTGTCTGGCAAAGGTGAAGCAGGCGAAATTGGAGCACCAAACGGTGATTTGCTTGTAACTGTGCATATTAAACCACACGAAATATTTAAACGTGATGGATATAGTGTAAATGTGCGTATGCCAATAAGTTTTAAAGAGGCGGCACTGGGAGCAGAAGTATCTGTACCAACTTTAGATGGTAGTGTAAAACTTACGATTGAAGAAGGAACGCAAACAGGCTCAACTTTTAGACTTAGAGGAAAAGGTATACCAAGTCTTAGAAATCCAAAGGCACGTGGGGATCAATATGTTGAGGTATTTGTTGAAGTACCAAAAAATTTAACTAAAGCACAAAAAGAGCTTATAGAAAAATTTGAAGAAGCTATAACAGACCATCAACCAGAACAAAACAAATTTAAAGAGGCATTTAAAAAGTTTAGTAGTAAAAAAAATAAATAGGAGTGGATCAAATGGATTGTATCCAAATTGAAATTGAAACAAAAACAGAAGCTGTTGAAGCGATTAGTTACTTTATAATTGATGAGCTTGAGGGGGGCATAGAAATTTGTGACCCTAAAGACGTATTAAACCAAGATAAAACGCAAACTTGGTATGACTTAATTGACGATTCGTTGTTAGAAGGCGACATGGACACGGTTATTATTAAAGCGTATTTTAATGAAGGCTTTAACTTAAATAGCCATATTCGTACTATCCAAGAAAAATTGCAACATATAGGACAATTTCTTGACGTTGGAACAGGTAGAATTAGCGTTGTAGAAATTCCAGAAGAAAAATGGGCAAATGAGTGGAAACGTTATTATAAAGTATTTAACCTAGGCAAAAACATAGTAATTAAGCCAAGTTGGTTGCAATATGAGCAAAAAGAAGGCGAGATTATTATTGAAATGGACCCAGGAATGGCGTTTGGAACTGGTACGCATGAGACTACGGCTATGTGCGTTGAGTTAATAGAAAGTCACTTAACATCAAATAATATACTTCTTGACATTGGTACAGGTAGTGGTATTTTGGGTATAGTGGCAGCAAAACTTGGAGCATCTAAAGTAGTGGGCGTAGATATTGACCCTATGGCAGTAAAAGTTGCAAATGAAAACATTGAAGTTAATGGGGTTGGCGATATAATGTCGGCTACAACAAGTGATTTATGGGAAGCCCTAACGATAAAAGGTGATATAGTTGTTTCAAATATTATAGCAGATGTTATAATTTCAATAGCTCCACAAGTGGATAAAATTTTAAAAGAAGATGGTATTTGGATTGCATCTGGAATTATTAACACTAAAAAAGATGATGTTATAAAAGCCATAAAAGATAACAATTGGAATATCCAAAACATAGTAGAACAAAACGAATGGATTGCTGTTGTGTGCACTAAAGGTACAGTTAATGCCTAAGTTTTTCGTTGATACTAAAGATATAACTACCACAAATATTGTGGTGAGAGATGCAAACTATAATCATATAGTAAATGTGTTTAGGTCTGGAGTTGGCGATGAATTACTCTTAAACGACAGACAAGGCAAAGACTATAAATGCGTTATAGAGACAGTGCAAAAAGATTTTTTGGTAGCTACTATAAAAGATATAATCCAAATAAATACAGAGCCAACAACGCAAGTTGTATTGTTTCAATCACTTATCAAAAATGATAATTTGGAACTTGTTATACAAAAAGCAGTTGAAGTTGGTGTAACAAAAATTGTCCCAATATATACAAAACGTTGTGTTGTTAAACTTGATGGTGATAAAAAAGTTGCCTCAAAAGTGGATAGATGGAACAAAATTGCGGAGGCAGCAGCAAAACAAAGCGGTAGAGGTGTTGTGCCAGAAGTGTGTACACCTATGATGTTTGCAGATGCTGTTGCTTATGCAAAACAAAACATAACAACAAATATAATTCCATATGAAAAGCAACAAGATAGTGGAATTAAAAGTGTGTTATCACAAATTGCAAGTAATAAAATAGGGGTGTTTATCGGTCCTGAAGGTGGTTTTGAAGAAGCAGAAATTTCTTTTGCCACAACCGAAGGCGTTATCCCTGTCACTTTGGGTAGACGAATACTACGAAGTGAAACGGCAAGTATCGTTATGGTATCAAACATTATGTATGAAATGGGCGAGATGGACGTATAAAATGAGGGGGATACCCTCATTTTTTTATAGAATGGAGAAACAAATGGTATATTTAGACAATGCAGCGACAACCAAACCTTTACTAGAAGTTATTGAAACGATAACTAAGGTGATGGAAGAAAGCTATGGAAATCCATCGTCTTTACACAAAAAAGGTATTGAAGCTGAAGATATAATAAAGGAAGCAAGTGACTTTTTTGCAAGCCAGCTTGGGTGCACACGTAGCGAAATTGTGTACACATCGGGTGGAACAGAGAGCAACAACCTTGCTATTTTGGGTGTTGCTTATGCATACAAACGATATGGCACAAAAATTATTACAACTATGACGGAGCATAGTTCGGTAGGTGAAGTGTTTTCTCATTTAGAAACGCAAGGTTTTGAAATTTGTAGATTAAAAGTTGACAAAAATGGCAATATTGATATACAAGAGCTAAAAAATGAAATTAACGATAACACAATATTAGTTAGTGCTATGCATGTAAACAACGAAGTTGGAACGATAAATGACGTGTCGTTGATAGGAAATACTATAAAAAGCTTAAATAAAGATACGATATTTCATGTTGACGGGGTGCAATCTTTCACAAAAGTGTCTATTTCGGTAAAAACATCTAAAATAGATTTGTTATCAATAAGTGGGCACAAATTTTATGGGCCAAAAGGTGTAGGACTGTTATATAAAAATAGCAAAGTTAGGCTTGCAAATATTTTTCATGGTGGTGGACAACAAAACAACGTGCGTTCTGGAACAGAAAATGTGTACGGAATAGCAGGAATGTATGTTGCAGCAAAAATTTGCATGCAAAACAAAAATGAGTATACAGAGCACTATAAAAAGTGTAAACAATATTTAGCAGATGGAATATTAGACAAAATTTCAAATGTACAAATTAATGGACCAGCAGTCGAGGAGGGAGCACCTCACATTTTAAGCGTGCATTTTGAAGGCGTGAAAGCTGAAGTGTTGTTGCATGCCCTAGAAAATAACGATATTTTTGTGTCGTCAGGGTCGGCATGTTCGTCCAAAAAACATGAAAATATATTGTCTGCATTAGGAATGACAAATACGGACAACACTATAAGATTTTCATTTAATAAAGATATTACGATAGAACAATTAGATTATGTCATAGACACACTAGTTAAACAAGTTGAATTACTTAGAAAATTTACAAGCGGAGGCAGACGATGAATAAAGTATTTTTAATTAAATATGGTGAACTTGCTATAAAAGGAAAAAATAGGTCTATGTTTGAAAATAGACTTCTTGCAACAGTGAAAAAAAATCTAAAACAGCTGGGCGAGTTTAGCGTAAAAAAAGAACAAGGTAGACTTATAGCAATGCCACTTGAAGAAGTTGACGTTGAAATAGTTATTGAGAAGTTGCAACGAATATTTGGAATTATCGGTGTGGCATATGGAACAAAAAAAGATGAAGTGTCTATGGAGGCGATTAGAGAGCTTGCAAAAGAACATATGACACAAATTTGTGAAGAACAGGGAAGCGTTACATTCAAAGTTGAAACGAAACGAGCGGACAAACGTTTTCCGCTAAAGTCTATGGAAGTTAGTGCAGAAATAGGTGGTTATTTGCTTGAGGAGTTTGGGGACAAACTTACAGTTAATGTGCGTAACCCACAAGTGACGCTTATGGTTGAAATACGAAACGGCACATACGTATATTCAAAATCTTACCGTGGGGCAGGTGGTATGCCGTATGGAACAAACGGAAAAGCAACGTTGTTATTATCAGGCGGGATTGATAGCCCTGTTGCAGGGTGGATGATTGCAAAACGTGGTGTTGAAGTTGATGCAGTGTATTTCCACAGCCCACCTTACACAAGTGAGCGTGCAAAAAATAAAGTTATTGACTTAGCAAAAAAAGTTGCAGTTTATACGGGTAGTATGAGGGTGCATGTTGTGCCATTTACGGATATTCAGCTTAGCATACAAGAAAAATGTCCACACAATCAGCTAACTATTATTATGCGTCGTATTATGATGGAAATCGCAAATAGAATTTCTAAATCAAACAATTCGCTTGCATTAATTACAGGCGAGAGCATTGGGCAAGTTGCAAGCCAAACTATTCATAGTTTAGTTGTTACGAATGAGTCTGCAGATAAGCCTGTTTTTAGACCATTAATCGGAATGGATAAAGAGGAAATAATTAAAATCGCACAAAAGATAGATACGTTTGAAACTTCGATATTACCATATGAAGATTGTTGTACTATATTTGTACCAAAACACCCAGAAACAAAGCCAAAACTTGAATATATTCAGAAGTCGGAGAGAGCACTAGAAGATATACTAGAAGATATGATAGTAAAAAGTATTGAAGATATGGAAGTTATAGACGTTTAAAGTCTGATTTAACAGTCATTTCGTATAGACCGTAGTCGTCAACTTTTTTGTTTTATGCAACACAAAAAACTTTAGTGTCGATTATCTTTCTTTTTTTTATATATTGAGGCTTGAAAACATCATGGTAAGTGAATTATAATATATTTCAGGTGTGAATAAGAAAGGGGAATGTTTATGAAAATATTATATTTTACAGCAACAGGCAACAGCCTATATGTGGCAAAATCTTTAGGTGGAGAATTACTTTCTATACCACAAATGATAAAAGAGGATACGTATGAGTTTACCGATGATAAAATTGGTGTGATTTTTCCGTTGTATGAGTGGTCAGTATGTTCTTATGTAGCGGAATTTTTGAAAAAAGTTACTTTTAATACAGATTATTTATTTGCAATTGCAACGTATGGTATATTTGCAGGGGGAGTGGCATCTCATGTGCAACAATTAGGAGATGAATATGGCTATAAATTCTCATATATCAATAAAATCAAAATGGTAGACAACTTTTTGCCAACGTTTAGCATGAAAAAAGAAATTGAAAATGAGCATAAGAAAAATATTGAAGAACAAATTGCAGCTGTAAAACAAGATATAGAAAATAGCAGAGAGTTTATTATTTCGGAGTCAGCAGTACGAAGAAAAATGACCCAAGGTATGGTTAAGCGAGAGGAAAAACAACAAGAGAAAACTGGTGACAAAGGTATTAAGAGAGTAGTTAGCATAAACGATGCTTGTACTAAATGCGGAGTTTGTACAAAAGTTTGTGCTGTAAATAATATAAACCTAGACAAAGAAACTGGTGAAATATCTTTTGAAAATAAATGTTTTAGTTGTTATGCTTGCATACAAAATTGCCCGTCAAATGCTATTCATATAAAAACTGAAAGAGATGATAGTAGGTTTAGAAATAGCCATATTAAATTGGCAGAGATTATTAAATCAAATAATTAAAAATAATATAAATATAAAAAAACTGTAAGCCAAAATAGCTTGCAGTTTTTTTACGTTCGGGGAAGATGTGTTGTATAAGGGGCTGTAGAAGTTGGGTTTAACATAACTTTCCACTGCCAATATTTGCTACAAAAATGTTACGAAATTTCGTTGACTTTTCGGGGGGGGGGGGTATAATCTGTTATGTTCAAATGAAACGAAAACGTAATAAAAATGTAATATATACTAAAGCAAATATTACGAATATTACATAACAATAAACTATAAAAAAAATAGACATCGAGGGAGAACAGAAAATGAGTAATAAAGTTAGAAGAATGTTGGCGGGAGTTTTAACAGTATCAATGGTTAGTGCAGTTGCACCACAACCAGTGCAAGCAAATGCTATGGGAGTTGTTGAAGCTATATCAGATGCAGATGAGAAGACGATAATTTATGGTATTCCAAGTTTAGCTAGTCCTGTAAGTAGAGATTGGAATAAGACAACGACTATGGAAACAATTAAGTCTGAATTACCAACTAGGTTGCAGATAAGATATGACCCAACAGGTACTCACTGGAATATATATGCAGATGTTACTTGGGAGCTTGCAACTATTGATGGAGAGCCAATAAGTTTAGATTCTCCATATTTAGATGATGAATTTGTTCCAAATGGGAATACCACGATAGGGTTTAAGCCAATTTTTGAAGATAAGTATGAACTGGCAGAAGGGTTTGAGCCTTATAGAGAAATATATATAAATCAATATAGACTAACAAGTAGACTATCTGTACCTACATCATTATACTATTTATCATTAGATAGAACAACAACTAAAGAAGATGTTGAAACTTTTATCGATGAAGTTTTACCTAAAACTTGGAGAGTGCAAACAGAAGATAAAGATGGTTGGTGGGATATGCCTATAACTTGGGAATTTGCTGAACAACAATGGGGTTCAATAACTATCGGTTCTACGCTACAATTTAATGCAGTATATCATGAAGATTATCGAAGAAATACGACTTCTGCTAACCTTAGTAGTAGCACTGTTGAGCCTACAGTATCAGTTGGGATAAAGTTTTTTGATAATCAAATAGTTGCAGAAGAAATAATATTTCCAGACGTACTTCAAAATCAAGTATTACCAATAGGATATAATTCAAGTCCGTTCTTACCATCTAGTGCAACAGTTGTTACAACAGAAGGTAGAGTTATAGAAAATATAGGTATAACTTGGATAGAAAACCATGGACGAAGCTTTTTAACTAATAATACAAATAGTTATGAATATTACCCTGTTATTAGCAATAATAGCTATGTATATTCAAAACCACTAACGCCAATAAACGTAGATGTTGTAGAGTATGGTGATAACACTATATTTAGTTCAATCCAACTTGATAGTGGTATATCAACACAATATATCCAACAAGGGTCAGACACAGAGCCGATACTTCCAGACCACGTTACAGGGTTAAATAGATTTGGTGAATTTGTTGCTGACATTCCAGTAACTTGGGTTTGTACAACAACAACTAAATTTACAACAGATACAGCAGGAACACATACTTTTAGAGCAATTCCAGCTGAAGGATATTTAGCAACAGATGTTTTAAGTACAATTAGAGTACAAGTTATGAGTAACCCAACAGTTACAACACCAATTGAAATTGCAAGTATCAACTTAGATAACGTTGTGCAGTTCCAACAATTTAGCATGGGTGATAAATTAACTCCAAACTTGCCATCACGTGTAAACGCATTAACTTCAAGTGGTTCAACAATAAACTTACCTGTAACTTGGCGTGAAGAAGACGGCAAAACGTTTAATACAAACGAAGCTAATACATTCACATATATTCCAGTATTAAGCAGTAGTTACACAACATCTGCAACACTAGATAAAATCGAAGTTGAAGTTCTTGAAGCAGTAATTCCAGATATCGAAATATCAAGTGTAGTTTTAAGTGAAAGTGTGCTTAACCAAGAAATCGAAGTATATTCAAGTGGTAGACCAAGCTTACCAACAAGTGTTACAGCTGTGACAAGCGACGGAAACAAAACGCTATCTGTAACTTGGAACGAAGTTGATAACAGAACGTTTAACACTACAGGCGTATCAACGTTCACATATGAAATGGACTTTGGAAAAGGATATGTTACAACAGAAGAAATGCCACAAATCCAAGTAAAAGTTGTGCCAGCTGAACTTGAAAGAGTTATTATTTCAACAGTTGTTGAAAATCAAGTTGTTGAATTAGGTTCAAATGATAGACCAAACTTGCCATCAACGTTACTTGGCGTAAGAAAAAATGGAGTTCATGTATACGTTCCTGTAACTTGGACATCTGATAAAACTTTTACAACTGATGAGGAAACTACATTTGTATATTCTGCACATATTGATATAGACGATGTGACATTTGCAAGCACTCCACAAATTCAAGTAGCAGTTAAAAACTTTGAAAACACAAACGTTATTGAAAGTATAAACCTTGAGGCAAGAGTAAAATCTCAAAGAATTGAAGTTGGTTCGGGACAAGTTCCAGTATTACCAGAAACTGTAAATGTATCGTTTAGAAGAGTGATAGAAACACCAGAAACAACAACTTCATCAGCATTTATATTAGCGCCAGGAACAAATGATAATAATGAAGTTTCCGTAACTTGGGTTGAACAAAGCGGTAGTACTTTTAGCGATGAAACATCACAAACGTTTGTCTATGTTCCAGTGTTTGGTGATGAATATATGGTATCAAGCAATATCGACAGAATAACTGTAACTGTATATACAAACGGAAGTACGGAAGAAGATAACAATGGAAGTACAGACGGAGATAACAGTGGAAGTACAGGCGGAAATAACGGAAGTACAGACGGAGATAACAGTGGAAGTACAGGCGGAAATAACAACGGAAATACAGACGAAGATAATAAAGTAGAAGATGAAACAACAACAGAAGACGATAAAACAGAAGTAGAAGACGAATTAACAACAGAAGACGATAAAACAGAAGTAGAAGATGAGTCAACAACAGAAGATGATAAAACAGAAGTAGAAGATGAGTCAACAACAGAAGACGATAAAACAGAAGTAGAAGACGAATTAACAACAGAAGACGATAAAACAGAAGTAGAAGACGAAACAACAACAGAAGTAGAAGATGAATTAACAACAGAAGATGATAAAACAGATGAACCATCAACAACGGTTAGACCATCTATAAGTTTTAGACCAAACACTAACAAAGATACACAAACAGGACAAATATTTGCAACACCTACTAGTGAAAATCAAACAGTAGTAAAAGAAACTACTCAACCAGCACCACAAACTACACAAACTCCAGCAGTAACACAAACAGTAGAAAAACCACAAACTACGGAGCAAGCTAACAAATTTGTTAATCCATTTAACGATGTAAAAACAGGGGCATGGTATTTTGCAGATGTAATGAATGTTTATGTAAATCAACTTATTTCAGGAATAACTGAAAGCACATTTGAACCAAGCACAAATACAACTCGTGGTATGGTTGCAACGATACTTCACAGACTTGATGGAAATAACACAGTCTCAAAGAAAAATGGATTTGCTGATATCGGAGAAAAATGGTATACAGATGCTATTGACTGGGCAACAAAAGTTAATGTATTTAACGGATTTGAAGATAACACTTTCCGCCCATATGATGACATCACTCGTGAGCAACTAGTTGTGGCACTTCATAACTATGCAGTATATAGAGGCGTTGATGGGACGATATCAGAAGACGTAAATAAATTTGATGATAGTACACAAGTAAGCTATTGGTCAAAAACAGCTATGGAATGGGCAGTTGGAAACAACATTATTGGTGGCCGTGAGGATAATACACTTGATCCAAAAGGTGTTGCAACAAGAGCAGAAATTTCAGCAATTGTAAATAGATTTGTAGAACAAGTATTATAAGATAAATCATGGAATAATAAATAATTAAAACCTAACCAAAATATTATTTATTACAACATATAACATTTCAAGCCCCAAACTTAGGCGTATCTCCTAAACTTGGGGCTTTTTTCCAGATATATATTTTATGCTCTAAACTCCTCGATTTTTTGCAAAAGTTGTGCATCGTTCTCATCTTCATGAATATCTAATTTTAATGGTCTACTTAAATCAAGGCTAAAAATACCCATAATAGACTTTGCATCGACTACGTATCGACCAGAAGTTAAATCAAACTCGCCATCATATTTTTCAACGACGCTCACAAACGACTTAACTTTTTCAATAGAGTTTAGCGAAATGTTTACAGATGTCATAATAACACCTCCTCGGATTTAATGATAACAGATTTATAAAATTATTGCAAGTTTCTTCCTTTCATAAGATATATGCAATTTGACGGATTTGGCGATAGATGATAGTATAGAAAAATAATAAAACAGTTAAAATAGTTTTATAACAAGCTTAAAAGCACATATAATTAAAAAAAATAACATTTTGGAGGTTATGACATGAATAAGTTATTTGGAACAGATGGCGTAAGGGGCGTTGCAAACACCGAACTAACAGGGCAACTTGCTTTTAACTTAGGGCAAGCTGGGGCATATGTTCTTACTAAAGAAACACACAAACAACCTAAAATTTTGGTTGCTAGAGATACAAGAATTTCGGGCAAAATGCTTGAGTCGGCACTTGTGGCGGGAATTTGCTCACAAGGTGCAAAAGCAGTATGTATAGGCGTTGTTCCTACACCAGCAGTTGCATTTTTGATTAGAGAACTTGGAGCAGATGCAGGGGTTATGATATCAGCATCACACAATCCAGTTGAATTTAATGGAATAAAGTTTTTCAACAATGAAGGTTATAAACTTCGTGATGAGCTTGAAGATGAAATAGAGACTATCGTTAATGAAGGTGGCAAAAATCTTGACTTACCAACGGGTGACAAAATCGGAACTTGGGAAATTAAAGAAGACGTTTTAGATTTGTATGTAGACTTTTTGTCAGACACTATCCCAAGTGATTTGGGCGGATTAAAAGTGCTGTTAGACTGTGCAAACGGTGCCGCATCAGAAGTTGCTCCTATGGCATTAAAAAAACTTGGTGCAGATATTGAAGTTATTCATTATAAGCCAAACGGGCTAAACATAAACAAAAAATGTGGTTCAACATATATGGGAGATTTGAGCCGTCAAGTTGTTGGGCGTGGAATGCAAGTTGGTATTGCATTTGATGGTGATGCAGATAGATGTCTTGCTGTTGATGAAAATGGTAACATTATAGATGGTGACCAAATTATGAGTATCATCGGACTTGATATGAAAAACGATGACAAGTTAAATCAAGATACAATCGTTACAACTGTTATGAGTAATCTTGGTTTTAAAGTTATGTGTAAAGAAAATGATATCAATATGGAATGTACTCAAGTTGGGGATAGATACGTGTTAGAAAACATGTTAGAAAACAACTATAACCTTGGTGGAGAACAGTCTGGACACGTTATTTTCCTAGACTATAACACAACAGGGGACGGCTTACTTACAGCGATACAATTACTTTATGTTATGAAAAAAACAGGAAAAAAATTATCAGAGCTAGTATCTGTTATGAGCTTGTATCCACAAGTGCTTAAAAATGCAAAAGTAAGCAATGCAAAAAAATATGCATATCTGGAAGACGAAGAAGTTCAAGAAGCAATTGCAAAACTTGAAGAAAAATTTGAAGGCAAAGGTCGTGTATTAATTAGACCATCGGGGACAGAGCCGTTAGTTAGAGTTATGATTGAGGGCGAAAACCAAGGTATGATTGAATTTGAGGCAGACCGCCTAACGAAATTAATCGAAACTAGACTACAATAAAAAAAGAAGTGATAGTTGTTTATGACTATCACTTTTAGAAATGTTTAGGGTTTAGATATTTATACAATAATGCTAGGGTCAGAGATAATTATAATATGGGGAGGAATTATAATTATCTCTTGATACTATTATGAGCCAATCACTTTTTTATTATGCACAATAAATATAACAACATTTTCCAGCTATAATTACATAAAATACCTATATACTTAGGGTACGTATCTGGGGTATAATATAGTTAGGGGGAATACGCCTTTAAACTAATGAGGGAGGTGATTAGGTGAATAATAAACCTCAAAACTTGAAGAAGGGAAGTGAAACAAAAGTATGTAATAGTTGTGGACAAGCTATAGACGCAGTTTCGCCTTCAGGTATTTTTGTAGACTATTTACAAATTGAAAAAGAGTGGGGATATTTTTCGAGCAAAGATATGATGGGACATTCTTTTAACATTTGTGAAACATGTTATGATAGATGGATTAAAACGTTTAAGATATCAGTTAAAGAGTATGATGTAACTGAACTTTTTAAAAATATAATATAAATATATATAGAGGTGGCTAATATGTCACCTCTTTTGTTTAGAAAATTTTTCCTAATTGTTGTAACAATGGCGATAAAAGGCTATAATATAAATATAACAGAAAGGAATGGATAAAATGCTAGATATTTGTTTATTAGGAACAGGCGGAATGCTGCCATTGCCAGAAAGATATTTGACAGCAATGTTAGTAAGATTTAATGGTAGCAAACTGCTAGTTGATTGTGGCGAAGGTACACAAGTTACGATGAAAATGCTTGGATGGGGATATAAAACAGTTGATATTGTTTGTTTGACTCACTATCATGGAGATCATGTGACGGGATTACCAGGGCTACTTTTGACGCTTTCTAACGCTGGTAGAGAAGAACCGTTGACGATAGTAGGGCCTCCAGGGCTAAAAAGAATAATTGATGGGTTATAAAACTGTTATAGCAAATCTATAAAAATGTGGGGAAATCTGCGTTTTATATAGATTTTTACAATAGAAAGCCCTGCGTATCATGTAAATGGTGCGTACTCTACGTTAATTGCTTTTAACCCCTAAAGCCTTACAACCACAATAATGGAGAAATCACATTATGACGGTGCGAAAGCAGAAAAAATAGTAAGGATAGCCTATGTTGAAATAAAATCTAATTAGGGTGTATGAGTGACACATACATTACGTTAGGCACTAAGGGTATAAATAATGGGTGTTTAGCAGCCACTTTCCTAAGTCTTTTAGATATGGAAAAGGTTCAACGACTATCTCCTTGAGGGAGAGTAAAACCGCAAGCTTAGGGCGGAAGAAAAATGTAGCCCCTATCACTAGAATAGGGTGAAGATATAGTCTACGCTTATGTGAAAGCATAAGAGGTCTACTCGTGAGGGAAAGACTGCTACGTAGTTGCGATACGTAGTGAATGAGAAAAATATATAACAAAATTTAACAAATATAGCCCTTGAAGTATTGGAAAATATGTAGTATCGTATTTTTACAATAATTACGGAAAGGGGTGGTAGGTATGATAGTAGCTAAAAAAATCAGGTTATTACCAACAAAAGAACAGGAAATATTGTTTTTTAAATCAGCTGGAACTGCTAGATGGGCTTATAATTTTTTTCTGGAACAAACGGAAAAGTATTATAATGAAAATAAGAAACCTTTAAAAGAAGGCGACGTACGAAAACTTATTACAGCACTAAAAAAAGATAGTCATAAGTGGCTAGGTGAAGTTAGTGCAAACGTCCCAAAACAAGCAGTTAAAGATGGTGATACGGCTAGACATAACTGGTTAACAGGAAAATGTGGAAAACCAGAATATAAGTCTAGACACAAATCCAAATTAAGTTTTTATGTAAACTACGAGAGTTTAACAAAAACGGATATCGGTTTTCAAGGTGAAAAAATAGGCGAAATAAAAACTGTCGAACCTTTACCCAAAATTAAAAGAGGTAAAAAATATAGCAACCCACGAATAAGTTATGATGGGAAAAATTGGTTTTTATCTGTTGGATATGAAATCAAGCAGAAAAAAGTCCCGCTAACTAACGTAAGTTTAGGAATTGATCTAGGTATAAAAGACCTTGCTATATGTTCAGACGGTGCAGTTTATAAAAATATTAACAAAACTAAAGAAGTTAGACGACTAAAAAAGAAACTTAGACGAGAGCAACGTAAACTAAGCCGAAAACTTTTAGCAAATACAGAGTCTTACACTTCAAAAAGAAAGCCTATTTATAAAACAGCATTAAAAGATATGAAAAATATCCAGAAACAAAATAAAAAAATTCGTAGCATATATAAGAAATTAACTGATATAAGAAATAATTATAGAGGTATATGGATGAATAGAGGAAGAGACAGGTGATGAGGATGCTTTCTCTTTGGGAGAAGAGGCTGCCTGTTGCTGCTTTTGCCAGACTGTTGCCAGGGGATACAGTCATCGGCAAGAGGAGGGGGATGAAAGCAGCAGGGGTGAAGAGGTGTGACGACAGAGATGAAATGAGAGGAAAGAGCATCTCCGCTGTCGCTGATGCTTTTAGTGAAATAACTTTGTGTTAGGCCTTCATACAGTCCGAGTCACTATAGAACTATAGGGCCAGTATTTTTATATAGATGCCTGTATGTTGTAGTCACGTTGAGATACATGTTCAATAATTTGGCCACATAGAAAGACAAGGAATTGAAATAAAATCACAGTAACATCACAGATTGATTCCTTCCACTTCAGTTCTTATTTGGTAAAGCAAATACGGCATTCATAAGAAAAGGAATCACTCAAAGTCTGCAGTAAAGACATTGTAATCAGTTTTTTTCTGTGTTTATAAACTCTTAAAAAAAGTAAAACAAAAACTTGCAGGTTTTAACCATAATTTGAAGGGATGTTCAAAAAAAATTTGACAGTGAAACAATTAAAAAACAAAAAAACCCCTTCAATTTCTGTCCCGAGCCTCCAACAAATGAAAAACTTACACAGAAGATTTTGATTATTTTTTGCTTCTCAGTACTCTGTAGTTTGCACCTTCGATAAGCTGTGGCTTGATTGTAACTCGTTTGCTCGTTGGTGAATCTCTTTGATTAGTTCAGGTTGCCTCTTAAAACCGGACAAGCTGACGAGAAAGATTTCCGCTGGATTTTAAAATCCTATTGCAGTTTGATTTAGTCACTGAATGACCACTAAACTGTGTCATCTTATTGTGCAACTGCCAAAACCTGAGAGGGTCAAACGTCAAAATGCTTATTCAGGCTTTTATCTTTATATTTTCTTGTGCTATGTTTCTTGTAATGCACCAGTATACTGAGCAAATTCCTTGTAAATGAAAACCTGCCCTAGATAAACCTGATTTTCTATTCAGGATTCTGATTCCCAGCCTTTTTTGCCCTGGTTTTAGCCTCGCAGGCAACATACAAGCTGCCACATTTGCGTGGTGGAGGTTTTTGGAGCTGTCTGCAATTGAACAGTACAAGGCTGCAAAAATCCCTCCCAAATCCTCTGTATTTCTGAGCTTACAGAAAATGATTTAGCTGTTTTTATAATTCTCCCAAAAGGAGGCTACAACTCAGAGAGAAAGAAACATGATTTTTGAGTTTAAAATCTCATCATAGACCTTGGAAATGGTAAATCAAAGTATCAGGTTAGTGCAGTATTATGCAGCCATTTTATTTAAGTAAAGAAAACATTATTTTCCATTTTGTTGAAGAACCTCTGAATTCACT
>MDSP01000066.1_pt1 | contig 23481 bp, 21 predicted proteins | sample 1005811 | NCBI WGS metagenome assembly MDSP01 (sample SAMN05526596, study PRJNA338239) | gut metagenome | isolation source: stomach gut content | host: Naso elegans | place: Saudi Arabia: Red Sea | collected 2011-04
GGCTTAAAAGTGCCCCCTTATCTACCTTGATAGGGGGGCTATATTTCGTGTACTTAACAATTGTAATTGCTCTCATCGTATAGATATAGATTTTACAACTTTGACACATTTATTTATATTAGGAGAATGGCGATTAACCACTACAAAAGATATTATACCCTAGGGGGGTATAAATGTCAATGGTTTTTTTTAATTTTTTAATTTAAATTGTCGAACCATAAAACAAAAAGCCCCCTAGCTGGGGACTTTTATTGTTTAGGCTTTTTAGCTGAAAATTGTAAAAACCCTGCAAAGTTTAAAAATAGGGCAACACATATAGTTATTACAGCTCGTACGCCGTTTGAAACCAAAATTTCATCGGTATAACTTGTTGGATAGCAAGTGAGAATTTTCCAGTTAGTACTAATTATGTCACTATGTATGCCATACGTTGGATTGCCGTCTATATTTGTGTTTGTCGTTATTTCACCCTCTGGCGATTCCATAACGTTTGTGTAGTCGGCTTTAAGTTCTGTCAAGTTTGTAAATCCATCTTGTGTTGGTGAATACTCTTGAATTGGGTGGATTATTATATCTTGATTTTCATCAATAACAAACGAATATAATCCGTCATCGGTCACAAGACAACTAATTATATTTTGCAACGTTTCAAGATAGATGTCCATACTCAAAATTGCGTATGTCTCACCATCACGTTTGAGTTGCGTTGTTAAGGCAACAACTAAGCTGTCAGCTACGTCCAAATACGGTTTTGTTATCGCAAGCTCTGTTGTGCTCATGGCTACTTCAAACCATGGGCGTTCTTCCATCACATAATCGTCAGGTGGCGTCCAAAATTTTGATTGTGCCCATTCGCCATCGGGATACGTTGCAAGCCAAATAGAACTTATTGCATCAATGTCATCTGCTAGGTCTGCAAAATAGTAAGCCAAGCTGTCTAAGTCATCGTCCATATTGTGTTTTTGTACTTCACGAATAATACTTTCAAAAAATACGATTTTTTCTGTTAGAAACCCTTCAAATCTTGCACTTGACTCAGCTGAGCTTCCAAAGATTTTTGACTCTGAGATTTCATAAACTAACGCTGAATATCTAGCTAAGTTGACTAATGTTGTTAAAACTAGCAATACTATCAATGCTGTGCATAATAGGAAATGATTTTTTGCTTTCATAGTTTTACCCCTTGGTGTATTTTGTCTATACATTTATGGTACGTGTTGACAGGGGGGTTTGTCAAGCAAATTTTTGTATTTGTATTAGTTATATGAAATATTATTGTAGAGATTTTTGACTCATCTACTTTTTGCTTATATTTGCTCTATTTTATATGCCATTAAATATACTAGCCAACTTCAGTTGCTATACTCCCTCAGCGATTTTCTTTATTTTGATATACCTTATTACGGTTCATCTTTATTTTTTCTAATTCATCTGTAATAGCTACTAACATTTCAATACATCTCATGTTACGGTTCATCAATCTTTAGGTGGGCATTCGCTCCCCATAACATTATTTCAATACATCTCATGTTACGGTTCATCTAACAGCGTCTTTTATTTTCCATACGCCCGCCATCTATTTCAATACATCTCATGTTACGGTTCATCTTACAAAGCGGGTTAGAAAGACATATAATCAGCGAATTTCAATACATCTCATGTTACGGTTCATCAACTGCTGTACAAAGTTGCTGCTGCAAAATATCCACATTTCAATACATCTCATGTTACGGTTCATCAAATCTGCTGTTCCAAAGCTGCCTGCTACCCAGTTATTTCAATACATCTCATGTTACGGTTCATCCAAACTGCGTCTTGAGCTGCTGCGTACTTTTTAACATTTCAATACATCTCATGTTACGGTTCATCACTTATTCCTGCTTCTTCGTATGTTTTTCCTTCAGTTATTTCAATACATCTCATGTTACGGTTCATCCTAAAACATTTCATCAAGCAGTGGCGGAAATAACATTTCAATACATCTCATGTTACGGTTCATCATTAATGGACAAAATGAAAATATTTCGATTAATGAATTTCAATACATCTTATGTTACGGTTCATCCTGCTTCTCAAATGTTCTTACTGTATTTTCAAGCTCATTTCAATACATCTCATGTTACGGTTCATCTCCACTATTGACCGCATCAACTCATTCTGTTCTCGTATTTCAATACATCTCATGTTACGGTTCATCTTTTGAACCTCTCTCAGTGCCGCAAACACAGTACTATTTCAATACATCTCATGTTACGGTTCATCAATTAGAAAAATCTGTTTTTGCTCTTTCTTCACGTTATTTCAATACATCTCATGTTACGGTTCATCTGAGATACCCGAACCCTTTACCACCGTTATTTGCTGATTTCAATACATCTCATGTTACGGTTCATCGGTTTGCCTATAACTTTGCCAGATAACGGAAATAATTTCAATACATCTCATGTTACGGTTCATCTTGTATCATTGATATCTGAAGTATCTGGCGTATCTGATTTCAATACATCTCATGTTACGGTTCATCCGACGAGGACGGCTATGTTTTCGATTACTTAGGTCAATTTCAATACATCTCATGTTACGGTTCATCGTTAAATAGCGAGATGACAAAAGTGAAAAGTGAGTTATTTCAATACATCTCATGTTACGGTTCATCAAAGATGTGAATTTGTCAAGCAAAGATAACATGCTATTTCAATACATCTCATGTTACGGTTCATCAGAAACACAATCTACGACAACATACAGCGTGCCAACATATTTCAATACATCTCATGTTACGGTTCATCATTTATTTGTATAGAACACTAGGAGGGAATAAATAAATTTCAATACATCTCATGTTACGGTTCATCCACAGATTCGGGCAAAGAAAAAATACTTGAAGCGATATTTCAATACATCTCATGTTACGGTTCATCTTTCTCTTGTTTTACTTCTTTTCTTATCCATTGTAATTTCAATACATCTCATGTTACGGTTCATCGCCAATAGCGGAACTATTGCTAGTGGCGGTTATTTAATTTCAATACATCTCATGTTACGGTTCATCTTAAGGAGGTATTGTGATGAAGGAGGTGTTCTGAATTTCAATACATCTCATGTTACGGTTCATCAATGAACACAACAAATAAAACAACACTGGAATATAATTTCAATACATCTCATGTTACGGTTCATCTAGTATTTACATTAATATTATCTTTTTTAGTTCCAATATTTCAATACATCTCATGTTACGGTTCATCAAATGTTACTTAAAACAACTAACGTACAAACACGTAATTTCAATACATCTCATGTTACGGTTCATCAACTTCACAAGCATCTGCAAAACAACGCTTTTCTATATTTCAATACATCTCATGTTACGGTTCATCCTCAGCCCCGTTTAACATAGCTGTATACTTCTTAGTATTTCAATACATCTCATGTTACGGTTCATCAAGAAAAGCATTTTGCAGACATTACAGATGAAGAATTTCAATACATCTCATGTTACGGTTCATCAAAGACCGAACTTGTGGGGGCGTTTAATTCTGATAGATTTCAATACATCTCATGTTACGGTTCATCTGATATAGAGCCAAAGACCCTTTTGGTAAGTGGTGAATTTCAATACATCTCATGTTACGGTTCATCTATACCAATGTTAACTCATATCCATCGCCATTATTCATTTCAATACATCTCATGTTACGGTTCATCTGTTCCAGATAAAGTATTTTCGTTAGCATATCCTGCATTTCAATACATCTCATGTTACGGTTCATCGTTGTATGCCATTTCCACATCGTCGCCATCATCTAATATTTCAATACATCTCATGTTACGGTTCATCTGTGTTATGGTCTGTTTGGTCATTTGATTTTATATCTATTTCAATACATCTCATGTTACGGTTCATCTCTCTTGTTTGTGCAAGTGAAATACCACTTTCTAGATTTCAATACATCTCATGTTACGGTTCATCCGTTGTTGACGTTGTTGTTGTTGACGTTGTTGTTGTATTTCAATACATCTCATGTTACGGTTCATCTTTTAACAAATGGTATTATATACAGATTTTTTACATTTCAATACATCTCATGTTACGGTTCATCGCAATAGTTTCCAAAAGAGTTCCTGTTTTTCCTGTATTTCAATACATCTCATGTTACGGTTCATCTTAACTCATCAGTTAAACTAGTTTCAGGCAATTTAAATTTCAATACATCTCATGTTACGGTTCATCTAAAAGCACTGAAGGCTATGAATTATTAGATATATATTTCAATACATCTCATGTTACGGTTCATCGTTGTTAGCAAAACATACGTTGCGATACAGGATTTTATTTCAATACATCTCATGTTACGGTTCATCTATGTATCTGGGTCTATTAGCTTTACAGGTGCTTTATTTCAATACATCTCATGTTACGGTTCATCGTAATCGGGAAAAAATTAGTGCCACCGTCACTAGATAATTTCAATACATCTCATGTTACGGTTCATCGGCTGAAGTGTGCTCGGTAACAAAGGATATTGTTGTAATTTCAATACATCTCATGTTACGGTTCATCAAAAGGTTCTAGCTGACATTATTGTTTGTAACAGAAATTTCAATACATCTCATGTTACGGTTCATCCAAGTCTCTCAAACAAAGGATCTTGTAGACTCTTTATTTCAATACATCTCATGTTACGGTTCATCTAAAATTATAAATTTTAGTCAACTTCAATAGCTATATTTCAATACATCTCATGTTACGGTTCATCAAATTGCTACATTTAAAGAGAATAATTCATGATTAATTTCAATACATCTCATGTTACGGTTCATCAAAATAGGTAGACTCCCTCAGAAAGGAAATAAAAAATTTCAATACATCTCATGTTACGGTTCATCGGTAATTACTACGTTTGATAACATAAGTGTAACAGAATTTCAATACATCTCATGTTACGGTTCATCTACGTTGGTGTCAGACATCACAGCTACGTTAGTGTCATTTCAATACATCTCATGTTACGGTTCATCAAAGAGAAAAAAGGCGAAAAAAAACAGTCAATTTATATTTCAATACATCTCATGTTACGGTTCATCGGGGCAATGTCAATATTCCATCATTTAATGGAAATATTTCAATACATCTCATGTTACGGTTCATCTTCATTTTCTTCTATCAGGAAACTATACTCAATTTTGATTTCAATACATCTCATGTTACGGTTCATCTAAAAACCGAGGACTTAGAGTTAAAGTTGAAATTATTTCAATACATCTCATGTTACGGTTCATCTTTATAATCTAAATGCATGTCTCTTCAGCTATCTTGTATTTCAATACATCTCATGTTACGGTTCATCCTATTTTGATTTATTTTTTATTATTTTAGTGTTGGTATTTCAATACATCTCATGTTACGGTTCATCCCGTCAGCTGCGATACTTTGCCCCATTGACGTTAATATTTCAATACATCTCATGTTACGGTTCATCCCAACCATTTTCATATGCGTACCTCCTTTAGCAAAATTTCAATACATCTCATGTTACGGTTCATCTTAATAGCTTTTGACACATCGTCCCACTGGTCGAATTTCAATACATCTCATGTTACGGTTCATCCATAATAAAACCAGGATTTTAGAAAAGTAAAATCCTTTATAGGGCAATATTATCAAGGATTTTTAAATTCTTCCCCAATGATATCTATCTATTTTACTTATTGGACATTATACCTTAAAATCATACAAAAAACAAGGGTTTTATTAATAATCATCCAAAACTCATTGGGGAAGAATCCTACTATCCTTACTATAAAAATAAATTTTCAGCCGTTTCAGGCTTACCACCCAATGTTTCCTCATCAAAAACATTATCACTAATCATCTTCAAAATGCAAATATAATCTTCCGTTGGCTCAACTATACTTTTCAGTTCATTTCTAAGTTTTATCAAATTAGCAGTGGTAATTGCACCTCTAAAAATAGATTTTTGATAGTGAACCAAATATTTTTTACAAATTTTAAAAGCCTTATGAACTCTATCCACATTCATATCATAAAAAATGAATACATAATTATAGTTTTTAGCCATCACTGTTTCTCCTTCTGATTGAAAGGTACAAAATCTCTATTTTCTGTAATCTCTTTTATTAGCTTATAACAATCTAGCTTAATTGCAGTATAATAACTCACTTTTCTATTTAACTTACTGTGTTCAAAAGTTTCTCCCAAACGTTTTTCAAATGCTGTAATAAATATCTCTCGCCCTTTTTCATTCAATAAGCAGTAGTTGACTTTTTTTTCAAAATGCTCTGTTACTTTAAGTTGTTTGCGATTAATTAATTCAAATATAGTTTTGAATACCACAATAGGCTTAAACACTTCTGCTAAATCCAAACTTAAAGAATATCTTCGCTCTGTTGGTGCATGCAAAAAACTTATTCTTTGGTCTAAATGTGTATTATAAATAATTGTAGTTACCTTTGTATATAACAAACTATTTCCAAACGAAATTAACGCATTTATTGGGTTATCTGGTGGTCGCTTAACACGTTTGTTCATAACAAAATCTTCATTCAAGAAACTATTAAACGTTCCATAAAACTTAAACCATAATTCTCCCTCAACTTGCATAATCTCTGGAATACTCGTACAATTTTCTAACAGCTTTGGTAACTCCTTGTTTGCAAATTTCATTGTTTCTGCAACACTAGTATTCCCATGCTTTTGATAATGTGCCAACGTATGGTATATATTTTTTCCAATCCCAGTTACTATACTTTTTGCTATTTTCAATCTTTTTATATCAAAAGCCCTAACCTGCTGAATTAATAGTTTCCCACTCAAATATCTATCTTTTGGACAAAAACTCCCTACGTAACTACCATAATAATTAAAAAAGTGTACTATAATATTATGTCTACCCATAAATTCTAACGCTTTTGTGTTCAGATTTATTTCTGCAAGACAATAAATTTCTTTAATATCATTTATTGGCAAATGCATGTCCTTTTTATCTGCTCTGCAATACTGCAAAGTGTTATCTTTTCTTCTCAACGTACCCATACTTGTCAAATACTTTGATTGTCCCATAATCTACTCCTTTCTATATATAACAATACTCATAATATGCACATTTTTTACATATGCTAATTTTTTGTAGCGTTGTCGGGATATCTTGTTCCAATAAATTCATAATCTCCTGCTCCATTATCCCTAAATGTTCTTCTATTTCTTGTGTAAGCTCCACATGTACGATTTTAGTATTCGTTTTTTTCTTTTCTATAAATTCTATTTTGCCTTTTCTATCTATACCATGTTGTTTTAGGATTTTCAAGTAATATAAAGTTTGCCATTGTGCTCCCTCAACGTTTGCATCAGATTTTTTTACTTCTATCAAATATTCTGCCGTTATTTTGTCTACTTTAACATTACCAATAGTCAACTCAGTGTTATCTGATTGTTCTGCCTTGACCTCATGGAGTGCTTTTCCTATCGCAACATCTTGACTATTATCTTCTAAATTTATTCTGTTACCATGTAGCCAACATTGACGTTTGCAGTGATTATAGTAATTAATTAGTGTCCCTGTTACCATCTATAAACCTCCTTACAGCAATTCAAAATCATCACCAGTCAATTTTTTGCGATTAAATTTGCCATCTTCAAAGTATTGCTCGCCATCTTCAATATAATATATCCCCCCTATTTGTTCGTTATATGACTTATCAAACTCTATCACATTCCATATAAATAAATCTAACTTCTCAGAAAGTTTACTTAACTCAACTTTTCGTTTGGCATAATCCATTTGATTGTTGTCTATCAACTGTTGGTATTGTTCCCATACATCTTTTCCGTCTATTTCACCATCTTCTACAACTACTTTTCTAGCCAAAAATACTTGTATCATATTAATATTATCTATCAGTTGCATTTTTTCTTCAACTTTTTTAAAGTCCAAGTTTCCTACCTTATTTCGCAAAAAATCCTGAACATTTCTATCATTACAACTTTTATTTTCTATCAATAGATCTTCTAAAACTTTGTCATAGTATGTGTCAAAGTTTTTAGTAACTAAATATTGGCGATTTTCTGGTTCTGCTAGTGTTAGGAGCTTATCAGTACGCAAATCCTCTTTATAAATCAATCTTAAATTATCGAGGTTAAAGAAATATACTATACAATTTTCTTTTAGACAGCTACGATTAATACGACCCAAAAACTGCTCCTCAGCGTCCAACAACGAAATATCTTTAAAACCAATATCCATATCAATGTCTACGCCTGCTTCAATTACTTGAGTAGATATAACTATAATTTTATCTGACTTCTTAATTTTTTTTATAATTGCTCGCCTATCAAATTTATTATCATCTCCCGTTATTAACACAATTTCTGTATCAAAATTCATCTCTTTAAGTTGTATATAAAAATCATATGCTGATTGTTTGTTTATAAACTCAACTAAGATTTTCTTCTCCTGCTGTTCATGCTCTGCTATTTTCTCATTCAATGCATCAAATGTATTTTCTTCGCCTATCATCTCAAAATCCAACTTCACTCTATTTTTTATAAGCGGATTGTTATAGTATTTATCTCTGTCATTAACAAGTTTAACGATACTATCATCACCAATAAGTTTGCCTAAGTATGGCAATGTTGCTGACATAATGATAATTCTAATATTTAACAGCTTAGAATACATATTCAAAAATCCTATAATTTCAGTCCATATAATATTTTTGTACGATTGTATTTCATCCAAAATTATTATACTGTTGCACAATTGATACAGCCTCGCTGTTTGTTCACGACCAGTCCCAAACAAAATATCAAACAGTCCAACATGACTTGTCACCACCATATCATAGTGCAGAAACTGATTGTCGAGCAAAATACTTCCATAGTCTGGAGCATCTTCGGCGGTATCTTTTTCTTTAAAAGGTGTGATACTGTTCACCACAGCGATATCAAACTCATCATTATATATATCTTTAAGTGCATTATACGTCTGTTCAGCAAGCGTGTTAAACGGAAACACATAAAATATTTTATTTAGCGTGCTATCGTTGTTTAACAGCTGCATCGCTAGATTAATTGAAGTGTTTGTTTTCCCTATTCCTGTCGGTGCTTCTAAGTAATATAATAACTCGTTTAAGTTGTTTTTTGCATTTTGTTCCACTTCCAAAAACAGCTCTGTTCTAAGTTTATTTAGTGGCATAGTATCAACATTTTGATTTCGTATGCTTTGCACAAGATTTGTTTTCTCATATTGAACCTGCCATTGTTGTGGATTGTCGATAACCCCGATATGCTCCACTTCTTTGTACAAATAGTGCGATGTTGCATAAAAATCACAAGCCACTAGCACCGAGTATAACCACCTAGCATAAATGTACGGGATAGAATTTTCCCAGTCTTCACTATAAGCACTAATTCTTTTTTTCACTATATTATAAATACTTGTTAACTTATCCTCATCTAGTTGTATACTGTTTAACAATAAATATGTTATATTTTTATTGTCTTTATTCATTAATAATAATTTTTGTAAACTTTCTTGAAAGCTACTTATATCGCTAAGTCCCCCATGGTGACGTGAAATTACATATGCATTTATATACGCAACAACTAGTGAATCACTGTCTTTATTTTTGGAAATTTCTTTATAGTAATAATCTAAATAAATTAAACTTGATAATAAAGAATGCTCCCCCTTATCCATCGTATTTTTTCCAAATTGCTTATTGTCCATCTTTAAAATTTGAAAATCCACATTCACTTTTCCTATGTCATGCAAATAAATCGCACTTCGTAATAACTCTTTGAACATCAGTGGATTGTTGAATAGTTTGATAAAATTTTCTTCAATACTAGATAAGTTTTTTTCGTTATAAATTTTCTCAAAGTAGTGCATCGTTAAATCTAAATGTTGTTCCAACGTTTCTTTAGGTTTTGTTTCACTTGTGTGAGCATACACCTGCTCTTTATTTTTAATTAGTAAATCTAACATTTTTCCTCCTAAAAAAGGGAGCATCGCCCCCTAAATAAAATGAATGTATTTCTCTTTTGCTTTAAAAAGTTCGCCTTTTAGCTGTTGATTTGTGCAAATGAAAGTTTCAAGCTCATACTGATTGTATAACTTGTCCAATTTATAAGGAAGTTTCTCCTCATACTTGAAGTATTGAGTAATATCCCATTCATCTGGATCGCTTATCTCCACCCTAGTTTTCGGACACAAGCTACACACTTGCACAAACTCCTCAACTGGCGAAAACTCCACTTTCTCAACCTGCTCTATCGTTGCAAAATGGTCGTTCGTTCCCAAATACGGTATAAACTTGGTTTTTCGTTCAACCAAACTGTTAATAAGATTGTCCATATACGGTTGCCCATCGTCACAAATGTAAATTTCCCAAGCTGGCTTATCTATCCATTGTTGTCTAACTATCAAGTTACCACCTTCTTGACGTGATGCATAACCAACCGAATTGTTAAATGTCTGCACTTTTGTCGGAAACATACCTTTACAGGCTAGTGGCACAATAGCAACTCTAATATCTTGCAAAACTTCATAAAACTTTGGATACTCTGCTTCACTTTGCTGCGAATATCCCTCAAGCCCCAAAATCGCACCCAAAAGCCCCAGCAATGCTACTTTGTGAATTTGACCATAGCTAAAATATAAATATGTGTTCACATCGGGCTTTTTGAAAAATGCTGTTTCACCTCTTAAAACAAATTTAACCCCTGTCATGCTACAATCTCTTCTTGCGTGAAAATGTTAAAATAAGTTGTGTTGGCTGGTGCATTGTGTATATCAAGTTTTAGAGGATTATAATAAACTTCAACTTTCAATACTTTATCTCCTAAACTTTCTAAAAGAGGTGTAATTTCAAAAGAAATTGTATCTTTGTTTACTCCTTTTTCAAATGTCATATACTGTGCGATGTCAGGCAAGTAGACATCTTGTTGCGTTTCGATAAACAGTGAAAACTCATTTTCGCAACCAAATTTTGAATTACTATTGTGAGCCGTTGCAGAGGCACACGCCACACGTTTGAACTCTACGTAGTCTTCCTCAGTATATCCTGCTGTTACTCCAAGCTCCACAAATTCATCGTAAACAGATGGGTTTATTACAAATGGATAAAAATAATGTGCCTCATCAACAACAATTTTTGTACCTAGCGTACTTTGGCTTGCTTCACCTGTTTTTTCTTTGGTTTCCTTGTCTGTTGTACCTTTTGGGTCACGGAATGGTGACAAAATTTGTTGTTCTTGAACTTCGGTATCATCGTATTTGTTGAACCCTTGTCCAATTTGAACTGCACCTGTTATTGAAATGTTCGCCCCAGCTTCGGCAAACGTTGCTCCAAAGTTTTTTACGTCTATCGCTGTAAGCAAATTTTTTAGTACATCAACTTTATTAGTTGTTGATTTTAAGTCTGTTTCAAAAACATAGTCATAGCGTTCTTGCAACGTACGTGGTATAAACTTAGTTTCTTTTTTCTCAGTAAAAGTTTTGGTATACATAACCTTTTTGCCCTCATTTAGCCACATACGTTTCATTGGGTATTTGACCGCTTTATCGCTACCAAAAATGCTACCATTTGAAGTCGTTTTTGGATACCCCGTAAAGTCTGCGTTCCAATTTGCCATAACAGCTCTCACACCTATCACACCATACATACGTTTATTCATTTGTCTGCTCTCCTTTTTCTTTAGTGAAAAGTATATTATTTGTCAAATAGCCATAAATAATAAAATTCTCATCAACTTTGTTTTCAGGTGTATACCCCAAAACCATACTATACAAGTTGTTAAATCTCCTGCTACCAGCATACATATCGTAGTTATACCTCTTATATAATTGCATCAAAATGTCTTTAATACGTTTATCAGATTTACTATTTAGCACAGGATTAATAAAGTTTTGCATGTTTTTTCCTGCTTTGCTATAACTTTGCAAGTAGTATAACATTTGCCCAACTGCTACATAATACTGCTCATCACTTTCCAAAACTTCGTTGCTTTTTGATGACACTTTTTGTGTAAGTTCACCAATCAGCTTATTTGCTACATCAGCCATTGTTTCACTCTCCTTATTTAAATAACATTTTATTGCATCAGCAAGCACAAATTGTCGTCTAGCTCTAGGAAAATATCCTTGTTCCAAGCTGTTAGCGATTAATCTAGTACTCAATTTGTCAATACAAGCCGACACAGGGATTGTGTTCCCTTTATAAAACCACTCCTCAAACGCTTTTCGATACATATAAATAGACTCTCTAACAACCGAATCTTTTAGTGTTGAAGACACATCACCACGATACACTATAAATTTACTAAAAAATAATCTATGAACAAGCTTTTGAATGTCCTCTAGTTTGGTGTACTCGCCCACTGCAATTCCATCATCGCCCGAATGAGTGTAGCTATCTTCAAATATCTCTCTAGCTTTAAAATTCTCAACCTTGTTTGAATAATTAGCAAGAATATCACAGTCCAAAATTTCTAATTCTTCTTTACCTTTTTGAACTTGCAGCAAATAACCGTTAAAATCTTTGCCATCATCTTGAGACAATATTCCATTGGTTGGCATAATCATTTTTTTACTAGTATCAATATAAATATACCTATTCCCTGCAACTGCTTCATTATATAAATAATCGAAAAACTTCTTTTGTAAAATAGCTTCCTCAGCAGTTATAAGATATGGGACATCACATTTACGTGTTTTATTTCGCAAATAAACTTTATTGTCATTAAGCCCAAAATTGTTTGATGGTGCACCAATAATGTCATCTTTAGTTTTAATTATCGTTTCAGGTTTGTTAAATATATTAACTTTCAAATATCTTTCAGCTTCTTGCTTATAAATTGCAATATCGGCTTCAAAATAAATTTTCACATAGCCTTTTGTTTGATAACCATAGTTGAAAATGTTATTTTTTATCCACTCTCTATTTTTCTCAAGCTTATCTAAATCCACTTCACCAACTTGTTCTTCAACATTTTGGTACAACTCAGATAATATTTTAGATTTTTTGTATTTTGCTTGTGGATTTGCTAACACGTTAAAATAACCATCGATAATTTGGTCAGTTAGTTTGCCATTAGATAAATTTTCAGCCTTAACCCACACACTATACAAATTGTTGCTGTGTATAGCTTTTTTAGGGTCAATAGGTTTGTTCATTTCAATTAGTTTCGAATAATAATCCATTTCTGCAAACATATTATACTCGGAATTTCTATCAATTTTTTCTGCTTCTTTACCTTGTTTTAGTTTCTTAGGTTTTACAAATATAAACGGCTCTTGTGCCTCATAATTTTTATTGACTAGTATATAAATACCTTCGTCAAGCGTGTAATTGTTCGTTATTAGTGCTTCACCTTTAGTGTTATACTCTATTTGAAATATTTCCTGACACTGTTTTAACATATCCTCCTCCTACAAATATCTATAATTAACAAAGCCATATCCCCTAGCCGACAATTCACCAAGAGACGCACCAACGGCAGTCCAAGCTATTTGTTGTGCCTGCTCATTTTGTGCAACTTTAATTACCACTTTGTCGCCTAAAAGCTGAATGTTTTTGTAGTTAGTAGCTATCGGCTTGCGATTAGTTATTTCGATATAATTTATCCAGTCAAAGTTTTCATCAATTTTTGTTCCTGCTATTAAATTATATTTTTTAACTAAATTTACTTTTAATCGCCCCTCAAACGTTTCCATGCTATGGTGCTCTCGCCAATATCCCTCTTTGTCAAACCTAACGATAATTGGGGTTATCGAAAAAATTTCTTGCAACGGCTTTTGTGCTATTTCTCGTCTTTCTACGCCCAACACTTTAAACATCGAGTTGTCTTGCTTATACAAAGTTATACTAAAAATATCAGCTACTGCAACATCTGTAGTACGAACAATTATTGAATATACTTTGCCTTTTTCGTATACCCCGTCTTTTGCTAGCGGATATAATGAGTTATACGTATAAAATTTGTACTCATTATCTGTGTGTAAATTTTTATTTTCTTGGTAAGCTACTGTATCAAATAATTTGCTAATAGCTTGCAAGGCATCGTTGTTTGATAAATCTTGCCTTAAAAATACTTTAATTCTAAATTCGTTTATTTTTAACTTCATTTGTCACCTCCAATAAATTTTTGCACAAAAAAATCTATATACCTCAAATCACACTTACAGATTAAAGATATATAGATTATAGACCAAATCAAAATTATTATACAATAAATCAAAAATTTATTTTTAAACAACTAAGCTTTTTGCAATATTTATTGTTTCGCTTATTATATCGTGCAGTTTGCCAGCATCTCTATGCCGTGTCTTAATCAACTTCGCTTGCAAATCCTCCTCCAAAATGTCATACATCGCCATATAAAAATCTATAGTTGCCCCCTCGATAGACCCAATAATTTGTTCGCAATTTTCTGCACGCAAAAATGCAATTTGCGGATTATGTGACACATACTCACTTATCACCGCATACATATTTGACGACATAAACTGCTCCAACTTCTCGTGCGAATGCACATTGTCTAAATAATAAAACGGCAAATCAAGCGTTTTGTCTGATTTATAAACATCTAGCATAATATGCAGGTTTTGTCTAAACTCCTCAAGCAAAAACCTTGACTCGTCGTCCAAATCTTGTGCAAGTCCTTTATCGACAGCACTTGCAAATATTTTAAATCTCGGCAAAAAATAGCCATTTATAATTTTAGTAACTTCCCATACATCGGCGTTTGTGATGCGTAAATCTTTAACTTTACTTAAATTGCTAAGCATTTTTATATTATAGTCTGCAATAAGCAGTATGAAATCTAAGCTAGTTTCCCCAGCAAAAATCGGTTTTAAAATATCAACTGTTTGTTGCTCTTTTTTCGATAATGTTTTTTTAGTTTCTTCTTTATATTGTACGTGTGCATAATCTGCTACCATATTTTTCTCCCCTCTGGTGACCTTCTTTGGGTCAGCATTTCAGTGTAACAGATACCAACCCATTGGTCAACACACAAAATATGGATAAATTCACTTTATTTAGAAAAGTATATAGATTATATAAACAAAAATATACACAAAATTTGATATATTATACATATTGCTATAAATTTTTATATATGGTAAACTTAATTCACAAAATTAAAAATATATATTGGGAGGCAACAAAATGAATAAGTACATGAGAAAATTAAGTAGTATAATAGGTATGACAATGGCGGTAGTTATGGTGACTCCAAGCGTGTTGTTTGCAGACGAAACTCCAATCGCTATCGAAGCAGCAACAGATTACACAGTTTTACAAGTAGGTAGCAAAATGGCTATTGATATAGAAAATGCAACTTTTGAAGTTATTTCTGGCGAAAACGTTGTACACGTTACCACTTCAGGCGATGTTACAGGCGTTGCCGATGGTACGGCGATAATCGTTGCAACAACTGATACAACATCAGAAAAAATTGTAGTTCAAGTTAAAAGCGACTTACGCTATGCCCCTAGTGACGTTATAGATTTGGATATGTGGAAACTTCAAATGGCTATCGAAAACCCTTACAAAGACAACCAAGTGTTAGAAATTTTCCCAAACACTGAAAACTTGCAAGCATTAGCTGTTGACGGTTTTCAATATTTAGATGAAAGATATATCGACGAAGAGTTTTTCTATGCAGAACTTGACGAGTACGGACTGGCACTAGTTACATACTGCCCTGTGGGTGGATACACTACGCCAAACTCAAGCTACCCAAGAACTGAACTTCGTGAAATGATTGGCTCTGGCAATGCAGACAACTGGGGCTGGGACGGAATGCACATTTTAAACACAACTCAACGTGTAACAGAAATTCCATCAAACGGACGCACAATTACTTCACAAATTCACGGCGTTACAGAAACTGGTGGTTCGGCTGCACCAGTAATCAAAGTTCGTTATGACGGAAACGTTGAAAATCCAGAAGAAAGCAAGTTGTGCGCACAATTCAAAATGTTGTCAACTGGTGGGTCTGACCACACTGTGTATTTTGATGAGCCTATCCCTGTAGGTCAAGCGTTTGACACGCAAATTATGCTTGTTGATGGCGTTGGATACGTTACTATGACTACAAACGATGTTACACAAACATTGTCATTTGACTTTTTTGAGTCTGACCCAGAGTGGGCAAACTTGTTCAACTACTTTAAAGCTGGCAACTACGTTCAAGATAAATCAGAAAACACTGACACAGCTGCAGAAGTTAGAATTTATGCTCTAGACATCGAACACTATTATGGTGACGATGTTGATTATAGCCTTGTTCCAACAGTTGAATAAAAAAATTATGGGCGTATCGTACGCCCATTTTTTGTGCTACAAATTAAATAATTTTTCGCCTATTTCATCAAAACCAACTGCCGTTTGTTCGCCAGTTTCCATCTCTTTGATGTTTAACGTTCTAGTTTCAATCTCGCTCTCGCCAATAATTACGGCATATTTCGCCCCAATTTTATTCGCATATTTCATCTGTGCCTTAACGCTACGAGCAAGCAAATCAGTATCCGCTTTTATACCGTTTTCTCTAAGCCCTTGCACGAGTTGCACCGCCAAAGTCATAGCCTCATCACCACGATATCCAATAAAAATATCTCGTACATTGCCACAATCTGCGTCGCCACCCTGTGCATCTAACACCATAAGCAACCTTTCTATACCAACACCAAACCCAACCGCTGGCGTAGCTTTACCCCCAACTTCTTCAACAAGTTTGTCATATCGTCCGCCACCGCAAACAGTTTTGTCGATATCAGTTGATATAAACTCAAACACAGTTTTTGTATAATAATCCAAACCTCGAACGATAGCCGTGTCAACTTTAAAGTTTATATTCATTGTAGTTAACAGGGATTTTAGCAACTCAAAATGCTCTGCACATTCCCCATCGATAACGTCAAGCGTCGTCGGTGCGTCCGTATATTCTGTTTGACATTGCGGATTTTTGCAATCAATCACTCTAAGCGGATTTTTATGGCGTCGCTCCTCACAAAGTGAACAAAGTTTTTCGGCTCTACTCTCCAAAAACTGTTGCAACTTCTCGTTATAAGCTTGTCTACAGTCGCCACACCCCAGCGAATTTATGTGTAGCTCAACATTTTTCAAACCAAGCCTTTTAAGTAGCGTGTCAAACAACGCTATAACTTCAGCGTCTGCCGCCGCACCACTTGCCCCAAACATCTCAATGCCAAACTGGTGAAACTGTCTAAGCCTCCCCGCCTCTGGACGTTCATACCTAAACGCTGGCGATATATAATACAATTTAGTCGGTTGTGTGTCCGCACCCATATTATGTTCTAAGTATGCACGCACAACAGGTGCAGTACTTTCTGGCTTTAGGGTTATGTTATTTTCGCCTTTGTCAACAAAAGAGTACATCTCTTTTTGCACTATGTCAGTTGTATCCCCAACACCACGCTGAAACAAATGTGTAAGCTCAAAAATCGGCGTACGAATTTCACCAAACCCAAAATCTTTACACACATTTCTAATTTCACTTTCAAGTGCAATAAGTTTTTTAGCCTCATCACCAAATATGTCTTTCGTTCCTTTTAATGCATTAATCATCTTTTCACCTCAATATAAAAAATAGGGGGAAAACCCCCCCTGTTTTGTAGATTATGATCTACCCATATAATCGCCAGTTCTAGTGTCGATACGGATTTTTTCGCCTTGTTCGATAAACAATGGCACCATAACTCTAGCACCCGTTTCAACGATAGCTGGTTTTGTTGCACCTTGTGCAGTGTCACCTTTAATTCCAGGCTCTGTTTCGATAATTTCAAGGTCAACGTTAAGCGGAGCTTCAATCCCAAACACTTTCCCGTCGTGAGATAAAACTTTAACCATTTCGTTTTCTTTAACGAATTTTAAGCTTGCTTCTGCTTCGCTTTGGTTAACTGCTATTTGCTCATACGTTTCATTGTCCATAAAGTGGCAAAGCTCACCATCTGAATATAAATATTGCATGTCTTTACGGTCGATATGTGCTTTTGGCACTTTTTCTGATGGACGGAAAGTTCTTTCCACAACCCCACCTGTTTTAACGTTTCTTACTTTACAACGAACAAACGCTGCACCTTTTCCTGGTTTAACGTGTTGAAACTCAATAATTTGGCATAAGTTACCGTCAAGGTCAATCGTTACGCCGTTTTTAAAATCACCTGCTGAAATCATTTCAATTTCCTCCTTAATATTTGTCCTCTATAGTTTATACTAAATGTCAACTTTTTTCAACGCTTTTTAACAAATGTAGTAACGCTAATTTGTAGCCGTCCATACCAAGCCCGCTAATTACGCCAACACAACTGCTCGCCGTAACCGAATGTTGCCTAAATTCTTCACGTTTGTATATGTTTGATATGTGCACTTCAACTGCGTTAACACTTATACTTTTTAGTGCATCCGCAATCGCATAACTATAGTGCGTAAAAGCCGCTGGGTTTATTACAATCCCATCAATGTGTTGGTGATGGCAAGTTTGCAAACAATTAATAATTTCACCCTCAACGTTTGACTGAAAAAACGAAACTTTAAAACCTTGCTCCTCCGCAAACTCCTGCAAGTCATCTTGCAACATCTCAAGCGTTGTGTGCCCGTATATATGCGGCTCTCGTATTCCCAAAAAATTGAGATTTGGCCCATTTATCACATAAAAATGCATCAGTCTATCCTCATCTCTTTTTGAATTTTGTAAGTTATTTGTGCAATGTCAAGCTCCTCACCATCAATAGTTAGTCGTGATAATGCTCGGTACATTGGTTCTCTAGCCGACAATCTATTGTGCAAACTCTCCTTTGTGTCAACAAGCGGTCGTGAGGCGTCGCCCTCAATTCGGCTATAAAGCGTGTCTATACTATATTTCAAATATATACAATTTTGGTCTTGCAAATAGTTGTACGTTTTAGGGTATGTCACGCACCCCCCACCCGTAGCGATAACTACGCCTGCTTCGCCACTTTGTGCCACTATCGCTTTGTGCTCAAGCTCTCTAAAGTGTTGTTCACCGTGTGTTTCAAAAATTTCTTTTATAGATGTGCCCGCCATCTGCTCAATTTTTTCATCAATATCTACAAATTTCATACCCATTGTTGATGCAAGCTTTTTACCGATACTCGTTTTTCCTGCACCCATAAATCCAATTAAATATACAACTTGTTTAGACTTTGCTATATAATTTTTCGTGTATTCATAAACTTGCATTTCAAACTCTCGGTCAAACTCAAACCCGTGCCAAATTTTTTCGGCAACTATCGCTTGCGTAACTAACATATATAGCCCTGAGATCGCTTTTAACCCACGTTCTTTTGCCGCCAGTATAAATTTTGTGTCTTCTGGCGTATATATAAGGTCAACCGCAGCTTCAAAACAGCTTAGCTTTTCAACTTCTATAGGCGACTCATCAACGTTTGGCGACATTCCAACAGGCGTTGTATTAACTACGCAATAACCTTTTTTTACACCATAAAATTCGTCATACGTCATAGTTTCAACCGATGGATTATCTGCTTTAGCTTTGTCTTTATTTCGACTTACAACAACGATGTTTGATGCTTTGTTGTCTGTTAAATACGCAATTACAGCTTTTGCCGAACCGCCACCTCCAAGAATATAAAAGTCGTTTCCATCAACTTCAATACCGCCCATTTTAAGCATACATTCAATTCCGTAATAGTCCGTGTTGTAGCCAGATGCCTTACCATCAACAATGTGTATCGTATTGATTGACCCGATTTTTTTTGCCTCATCAGAAATATAGTCAAGTTGCTCCATAACAATTTGCTTATATGGCATAGTTACGTTTGCACCGTCAATTCCAAGAACTCTAAGCGAATTAACTATATCACCTGCATCTTCTGGCTTAACTTGATATACCGCATATTCGGCGTTGATGTTTTTAAGCTCCATCGTCTTTTTGTGTATTGGTGGCGACAAGCTGTATGCAAGTCTTGAACCGATTACTCCAAATTTCATATGTTACCCCCTAAACATTTTTTTTGTAACAACCTAAAATTTTAAATTCTTCAACAACTTTGCTCACGCCTACAATCGCTTCTTTAATGGTTGCGTCCTCTTTGTTGCCCTCAATGTCAATATAAAAATAATATGAAAACGAACCATCACCAACGGGACGTGATTCAATTTTTAGCAAGTTTACACCGCTATTTGAAAACTCGTTAAGTGCCGAATACAAACTTCCGCTAACGTTAGGCAACGAAAAAATCAGCGTCATTTTGTCGCACAAGTCGTTGCTTTCTTGATGTTTCGCCACAATTATAAAGCGTGTCACATTTTCTTTGGCGTTACTTATGTTTTCTTCAAGCACTTCAAGCCCATAAATTTGTGCTGCACGAATACTTCCAACCGCTGCATTTTGCAAGTTTCCACTATCTCTAACAAATTTGGCACTAATAGCTGTGTTGTGGTATGCAACTTGCTCACATTTTGGAATAGTGTTTAAAAATTGTGTGCACTGCTCAAACCCTTGCGGGTGCGAAAACACTTTTGTTAGTTCAGCTGTGTTTGCACCTGAAATCCCCAGCAAATGATGTTGAATTTTTATGCTAGTTTCGCCCACAATGTAGTATCCATACTGCTTTAGCAAGTCAAAATTTTGAGTAATAGAACCCGTTGTAGAATTTTCAATCGGCAACACACCATAGTCGATATAGCCATATTTAAGTGCCTCAAACACATCTTTAAACTCTGTATAATGTTGCGTTTTGCAATCATCAGTGAAATATTTTATAAGGGCCTCCTCACTGTATGACCCTGGAACTCCTTGAAAACCAACGATTATATCCGTTTTTGATAGTGGCGTTTCTGTAAGCCCCATAAACTCCGACTGATAATCTTTGCTTATGTCCATCATCGCAGTTAAAAAATCAGATGCATAATCCGTATACTTTGGATTTTGCAAACGTGTAAGATTTTTTTGTAGCACCTCAAGTTCACGTTGTTTGTTATAAATTTTCAAGTTGTTTTCTTGCTTATATTTCACGATATTTTCCACGGTGTCAAGGCGTTTCTCAAAAAGATTAATTAACTCCTTGTCTATTTCATCAATCGTTTTTCTGTATTCATCAATCATCATTGCCTCCATAATTTAAGCACACTAAGTGCCGCTATTGCTTCAATTACTACTACTGCCCTTTGCACGATACAAGGGTCGTGTCTGCCCTCAACTTTTAGAGTCGTGTTTGTATTTGTGCTTATGTCAACGGTTTTTTGCTCTTTGCTAATAGATGGCGTTGGTTTAATTATCACTTCAAAAAGTACGGGCATACCGTTTGATATTCCTCCAGTTATTCCGCCGTTGTTGTTCGTCGTCGTCAAAATTTTGCCGTCAACCAAACAATATTCATCGTTTGCAACCGACCCACGCATAGTTGCAAATTGGTCACCAGCCCCAAATGTTATGCCTTTAACCGCTGGCACAGAAAATGCAAAATGCGATATAGTGCTCTCAAGCGAATCAAAAAACGGGTTACCAACACCTGCTTTTAGCCCAACAATCGCACATTCAATTTTTCCACCAACAGAGTCCCCCTCACTTTTAGCAGATAATATCGCCTGTTTAATATGCTCAGTTTTTGTGTCATCTATTAGTGGAAGTTCTTTTTTTAACAACTGTTCAAACATATCATTATCAACATTTATCGGATCAAACTTTGCGTCACAAATATTTTCAACTTGCGAAATGTGTGCCCCAATTTTTATTCCATACGTGCCAAGCACCTGTTTGGCAAGCGCACCCGCAAACACAAGTGGCGCCGTTATTCGCCCCGAAAAGTGCCCACCCCCACGATAATCATTAAAGCCGTCGTATCTAACGCTTGCTGGATAATCAGCGTGTGCAGGTCGCATATGCGTTTTTAAAATGCTATAATCTTTTGAACGAGTATTTGTATTTTCTATTACAACAGCGATCCCTGCACTAATGTAGCAGAGTTCCTCCTCTGCTTTGTCTTCATGTGTGATGTGTGCCTTACACTGTGCAAAGAGCTCAGGAGTAGTAAGATATCTGCATGTTTACTTCTGAATTTCTTTGCTATTCGAGCGCATGTTGATCCCGGTGTTTATTATTCTGTATTTTATGAGTATAATCAGTGGCTAGTGATTTAAGTTTTTTAAACAATGCTTTTGACGTGTGTTTATAACCACTGGAAGTGTCTTTACCACCTGTTCAGCCTTATCGCTCTCTAGTTGGCTAAAGGAGAGGAAGGACTATTTTTAATACAGTGTGGACTTTTTCTGCTCTGACTCCTACTGACTCATCCTCCTTGAAATTTTGTGTGTGTGTGCGACAGCTTTCCTCATTTTGGTCTGTTCTGGCTTTCTTCATTTCTTTCCAGAGAGTCGTGTGAGTCGGAGGATGCGACCAGTGTGCCATCTTCATATCCCTCCTCACCCACAGAGAATGGCACTCTAACCACAAACTCTCGGACTCGACCCAGTTCCAAAAGCACTTTAGAGGAGAACGCCTATGAGGACATAGTAGGTAAGCACACTGGTTCACCATCTTTCATTTCAATTTGATCACTCACTGTTTTCTGAAAGGATGTGTTCATTAATGTATTAACAGTAAATCAATCTTTAATCAACTGTTTTGATAACTGATTAATCATAAACAGAATTTTTTAAAGTAAAAATGGCAATATTTTTATTTAGGAAATCATGTGATGTTAGACAGTGGTTTTGCAATACAGACAGTGATGGTACAGTGGTAATCTTTGGAAAATTCCAGATGAAGCATTAAAGATATTCTCACAATAATTAAGCAATGTCACGTGAGAGAAAGTACTGTTGTACTTGTCACTGGTGTGATGCGGTCACAGGCTCGAGGCCTCGCAACCGCACGACTTTTTATACAACAGTTCTACAAACGCCATTAAGTTGACAGTAATAAGCAAAAACATATAATGATTTGTTTGTTGATTTAATCATTTATTTGGCTCTGCCAGCACAAATAGTTCCACAACTGGACTGGTACAGGACTGTTGCTAAGCAACACAAACAATTAACATGTTCCTGCACATTAGCTTACTTTGTAAGTTACAGAAGAGCCCGCTACTTTCTTGCTTGCTTCTTTTCCTCTCTTTGCCCTTCTCTGAAGACAATTTAAAATAAACATCTTTTCCGTACAGTTCGTTACAAAGTAACCTAGCAACCAACAGTTAGTGATTAGGACACCAGTTAAGAGCAGTAATACATAAAGTCACAAGTTCCAGTGCCGTTGTACTCTATATCAGGAATGCCTCTTGTCCAGTCAAATTGCATGTATATATGTAATGGAGGCAGGATATCTGACATTTGAACAAACTTAATTCCAAACATTAGAACACTGAACAGTAAACACTTCACTTATTAGTTATTAATTAACAGATCGCCCTCTGCTGGCAAAACTATGTAATTACACAATTTGAAATCACT
>MDSP01000067.1_pt1 | contig 23364 bp, 15 predicted proteins | sample 1005811 | NCBI WGS metagenome assembly MDSP01 (sample SAMN05526596, study PRJNA338239) | gut metagenome | isolation source: stomach gut content | host: Naso elegans | place: Saudi Arabia: Red Sea | collected 2011-04
GCCAACATATTTTTGTACCATATCCATCTGATTAATATTAACATATAATACAGAATTTTCCGCGTATTGGATTTTTAAATTATCCCTACTTACCCCTTCAATTACAATTTGCTCAATACCTTGGAACACACCAATACCATGCATCTCATGAACAACATAATCACCAGGAAGTAACTCAAGAAAACTTTCAATTTTAGCCCCTTTATATTTTTTACGACTTTTATTCCTCTCCTTATCCTTACCAAACAAATCTTTATCAGTTAAAATAACAAAATTAATTCCCTCGTATAAAAAACCCTTACTTAGCGAACCCTTACTAATTATAATCTGTTTAGGGGCAGGAGTAGTATCAAGCTTATCACTATAGCTTAAAATAACTCCGCGTTCACTAAGCTCGTTAATGACCCGATCAGTCTTTGCCTTAGTACCCGAAAGTAAAATAGTAGCAAAACCTCCATTAACATATTTATTTAAGTCGTTTTCTAAAATTTCAAAATTTTTATAAATACTGCTAGTTTCAACTGTTCTAATAGATAAAATATTTTTAGTCGAAAATTCCTCCATATTTGAGTCTAAATTTAAAAATCCTATACTACGCTTTTCAGCCAACATATCTTTTACTTTATCAATGTTAAAAATAAATTTAGTTTGTGTTGGTAAAATATATCCAAACTCCAATCTATCCTTAATACTTTGTTCATATTCATGCCAAATTCTATTTAATCTATCACGACACTTCTTTATTTCAGTAATAAAAATAGTTTTTTCTTTAGTAAAATAATCTAACAAAGTCACTGTTTCAACGTTCATAAAAGGTGCATATAATTCAATCCCTGGTCTACTAACCCCATTTAACATAAACTCAATATCTTCAGACACTTTAGTCTTAATACGACTCGCCGCATCGTCTCTACCTAACGACTTTAACCTATCCACCGCAATATCTAGCTCTTTATTAATAGCCGGTATAGCGCTACTCACATCATCAAAAATAACCTCTTGATTTGGATAAATTGTAACCTTAGTAATATTATCAATAGACCGTTGTGTTAAAGGGCTAAACCTTCTAATTGAATCAATCTCATCATCCCACAGTTCAATACGAATTGGCATAATATGATTTGGGGAGTAAATATCAATAATCCCACCACGCACAGCAAACTGTCCTATGCCTTCAACCTTGGTATGTCTTTCATAACCTATCTTCAATAAAAATTTAGTTAACTTTTTAATATCTAGATTCTGTTCTTGAGTAATAGTAAGCGTAAACTTTTTCCACACATCTGGTGTAGATAATGGATTTAATAACGCTTCCACCGATACTACCACCACCGCATTTTTTTGCTTAGTAACCGCATTTAAAATACGCATTCTCTCTGCTGTAATATCCGTACTATGAACATCTGCATTATAAAATAAAATATCTCTACTTGGATATAAATATACTTTATCTTCCCCATATAAAAATTGCATATCTTCATAGATTAGCCTTGCCTCCGACTCATTAGGTGCCACCACTATAGGCGACTCGTCTAGATTATTCGCAAGAGCATATATTAAATGTGCTTTACAGGCATCTACGGTACCTGTTATAATCCCTATTCCTTGCTGTGTACACTGTGAAATAAACCTATGCCAACCGGGCAAACTGGCTAATGGTTCTATAAGTCCTTTCATAATTTAAAAACCTCCCTACCATAGCAATACTGTAATTCTCCTATAAGATAACGAATTTGTAAAGATGCTACCTACTTAAAGCATATTTATTCATCGCTGTATCTAACCCATATATAACGAAATTGTTAATAAAATCCTTAATATAAGGCATTTCATTTTTTAAATCTGTCATTTCTTGCTTAGTAAACTTCCCAAGCACATAATCAGCAAGGTCCCACCCTGGTGGTTTTTGTCCAACGCCAATTTTAATTCTAGGAAACTCTTTAGTACCTAAATGTTCAATAATATTTTTAATACCGTTATGCCCCCCCGCACTACCAGTCTTTTTTATCTTTGTTACTGCAACATCAAATGAAACATCATCGTATATTACTATTATATTCTCAGGTTGGAGCTTATAGAAATTCATACACGCTATAACTGCCTCGCCACTTAAATTCATATAAGTTTGAGGCTTCATAAAGATAACTTGTTCATTACCAATCTTACCTTCCCCAATATGTGACTTAAACTTATTTTTATCAATACGAATATCAGCGTGGTGAGCAATGTAGTCCACTGCATCAAATCCTACATTATGTCTTGTACCTAAATATTTTAATCCTGGGTTACCTAATCCTATTATTAATTTCATATTTAATTCTCCTAATTTATGGGCCGTTAATATAAAAAAAAATCCCGAAAGTCTCCGGAGTGTTAGTCCGCCACTCTCTTTAAATTAACACATAGCTTTGACGTATTATCTAATGAAAAAAAGTATTATAGCTTTAACTATAATACTCTTCACTGGGTATCTAGACAAATAATTTAGAAACTGACAAGTCTTCATGAATACGTCGTATAGCATCAGCAAAAATAGGTGCTACAGCAATAATATTAAACTTCTCTAATCTCTTAGCTTCTGGAATAGCAATTGTATCTAATAAAACTAACTCCTCAATACATGAATTAGCAATTCTCTCAATTGCAGGGCCGGATAAAACCGCGTGAGTTCCACACGCTAAAATAGACTCGGCTCCTCTATCCTTAAGAGCTTGCGCCGCATTGCAAATAGTACCTGCAGTGTCTATCATATCATCAATAAGAATAACTTGTTTACCTTTAACATCACCAATAATATTCATAACCTCAGACACATTAGCAGTAGGCCGCCTTTTATCAATAATTGCAAGAGGCACATCTAACTTAGTGGCAAACGCACGAACACGCCCAACACTACCAAGGTCAGGAGAAACAGCTACAACATTGCCAAGGTTACTTTCAAACTTATCACTATAATACTTAGTAAGCAGTGGCATACCAACTAGATGGTCAACAGGAATATCAAAGAACCCTTGAATCTGAGTACAATGTAAATCCATAGTCAAAATTCTATCCGCCCCCGCTACCTGAAGTAAATCAGCCACCAACTTCGAGCTAATCGGGTCACGCGCACGGGTTTTCCTATCCTGTCTTGCATATCCATAATAAGGAATTACAGCAGTTATACGACCTGCTGAAGCGCGTTTCATAGCATCAATCATAATAAGAATTTCCATAATATGTTCGTTTGCAGGATGAGAAGTTGGTTGTATAATAAAAACGTCTGTACCACGTACTTTCTCATCTATTTTAAGAGAAGTTTCACTATCACTAAACGATGTTATCTCTGACTTTCCAAGACTAATGCCAAGCTCCTTAGCTATTTGCATCGCAAGTTCAGGGTGTGCATTACCCGTAAATACTTTGATATCTGTATAATTTCTAATCATTTAAGTTAAAGCCTCCTTGGTATAATAAATGCGTTAATAGAAAACATTGTAGCATATAACAATCTTCAATGCAAGCGATAGCCTATCTACCTTTGCGTGTTACCCAATCTTCTACATTAATTTGCTTAGCTCGCGCTACCCCTAACGCATTTTCAGGAACATTTTTAGTAATTGTAGAACCAGCCGCAGTATAGGCATTAGCTTCTACTGTTACTGGCGAAACTAAGTTAGTGTTACAGCCAATAAATGCGTTGTCTTCTATCGTAGAACGGTGCTTATTCTTTCCATCATAATTTACAACTACAGTGCCACACCCAAAGTTAACATTTTTACCTACATCTGCATCCCCGATATAAGTTAAATGCGACACTTTAGTATTATCACCCAGTGTAGCATTTTTAATCTCTACAAAGTCCCCTACTTTTACATAAGAGCCAATTGTACTGTTTGGCCTAATATACGCAAATGGCCCTACATGAGTATGCTCGCCCACTTTACTATCAAGAATAACACTACTTTCAATGTGGGTATAAGATAAAATTATACTATTAGATATTTTAGAATTGTATCCAATTACGCATTCCTCACCAATCTCTGTTGCGCCTTTTAGCATACATCCTGGCTCTATTGTAGTATCTGAACCAATTACTACCTCTGGCTCAATATAGGTTTGGTCAGGGTCAATAATAATAACTCCATTTTCCATATGATTAGTGTTAATTCTATGTTTCATAATGTTAGTCGCTTGTGCTAACTGTATTTTAGAATTTACACCTAAAATTTCTTCACTATCTTGTGCAATATAAGTAGCAATTTTACCGCCATTATTTCTAATAATATCAATTACATCAGTAAAATAATATTCATTTTGTGCATTGTTATTAGTTAGTTTAGACAAAGCATCTTTTAATAAAGCAGACTTAAAAATGTACATTCCACCATTAATTTCATTTATTAGCAGCTCATCTTTACTTGCATCTTTTTGTTCGACAATTCCTAAAAATGAACCATGTACATCTTTAATTATACGTCCGTATCCTGTTGGATCATCCACCATAGCAGATAACACGGTACCGCTATAATCGTTTTCAAGATGATAGTTTTTCATATTAGATAGGGTTTTAGCTGTAATTAACGGTGTATCTCCATAAAGTACTATAGTATGACCCTCATCTTCAATAAAATCAAGAGCTTGCATCACAGCATGCCCTGTTCCTAGTTGCTCAGTTTGCAATCTATAACTAGCTTTACTGCCAACTTCTTTTTGAACTTCCTCTGCTTTATGCCCCACAATCACACAAATCTCTTCGGCTCCAGCACCTTGCACAGCCAAAATTGGATACTCAATCAAGGGTTTACTAAACAGCTGATGTAATACTTTAGGTTTGCTTGATTTCATTCTAGTCCCTTGACCAGCCCCTAATATAACTGCTTTAATTTTCATTTATTGCACCACCTTATTTGTTTTCTTATTTTATATTTATTTTACTGAGTTGTTTTTATGCAATAAAAATTAATATATAGGGTTAGAGTGTGCAAAAATCAAAAAAATTAGTCATTATTAAATGGGAATATTCTAAATTAGTTATATATATAAGAAATACAAGCATATACCACTACATTAATTATGTCAAGCCTAAATTTTTTAAAAATTAAATAAGAGCTGTTACACCATTATGTGACAGCTCTATGTAGAATTAGTCTTGCTCGAATACAGCAACTTCGTCCGCTGAATCATCTTCAGTTAAAAGCACCATTTCATACTTTTCTAATACAGTTTTTTGAATACGGTCACGTGTGTCTGAATTAATTGGGTGAGCAATGTCTCTAAATTCACCATCTAAAGTTTTACGGCTTGGCATAGCAATAAATCTGCCTTTATCTCCTTCAATAACTTTGATGTCATGCACTACAAATTCATTATCAAAAGTTACTGATACTACTGCTTTCATTTTTCCATCTTTATTGATTTTCCTGACCCTGATATCTGTTATTTCCATTAGCAAAATCCTCCTGTTTTTAATTATGTGGCATAGATGTTATAAATTTAAGTTAGTAATTGACTAAAACTAACAATACAAATATTATACATGTTTTTTACAATAATATCAAGCATTTTTTACAAATATAGGGAAATTTATTAACAACTTTATTCGACATTAGCCTTCACTTTACATTTAACGCGCTTATATATAATTTTTTTAACATAAAAAAAAGAACCACCTTGTTACAGGGGGTTCTCTCTTTGTATTAAACAATTGCGCCTTTACCTAAAACTTTAACATCGTTAGCTTCGCCAATAACTTTTTGCCCATCGCCAACGTAAACAGCTTTATCTAAAATTGCATTTTCAATAACTGCACCTTTACCAATAGTACAACCTTCCATTATGATAGAATTTTTAATAACTGCGCCTTCTCCTACAAACACTTTACGTGATAGTACAGAGTTTTCCACTACGCCATTTACTATATCTCCACCATTTAAGATGCTGTTATTAACTTCGCATCCTAAGCTGTATTTAACAGGTGGATCATCTTTAGATTTTGTGTATACGTAACCATTTTCAAATAACTCATTACGTGTAGTAGTATCTAAGAAGTCCATGTTTGCTTGGTATAAAGCGTTAACATCTTTTATAGCTTTCCAATAACCGTTAAATTCATAGCCATAAATTTTTAATTTTTTTCTATAACGCACAATAATGTCAGAAACTATGTTATGGCGACCTTCTTTGTGAAGTTCTTCTAAAAGTTGAATTAACAATTGTCTACCAATTACATATACACCTAAAGAAACGATAGAACTTTGTGACTCAAGAGGTTTTTCTTCAAATTCTAGAAGTCTTTGTTCTTGGTCTAAAGTCATAACTCCGTATTCTTGTACATTAAAGTCACGTAAGTCTTTATACATCATAGTAATGTCAGCGCCTTTATCCATGTGGTACTTAATTACTTTTGCATAGTCTACACGGATAATTTGTTCACCTGGACAAATTATTACATAAGGTTCTTGACTTCTTTTTAAAAATTGTATGTTCTGGTAAATTGCATCTGCAGTGCCTTTAAAAGAAAAGCTATCTGCGTTTACCATATCAGGCGTAAATAAAAAGATACCGCTATTTTTACGTCCGAAATTCCACCATTTTGAAGATGAGATGTGATCTGCCAAAGATCTTGTGCTGTGCTGAGAAATTACTGCAACTTTTTTTACTCCTGATTGACTAAAGTTAGTTAAAGCGAAGTCAATTGTACGATATGCTCCGCCAACAGGCATTGCCGAATTATTTCTGTGCTCAGTTAAAACGCCCATAGAGCTTCTTTTAGCCCCAGCTAATATTATACCTACCGCTCTCATTTACAGTCCTCCCTCTACAATTAAAGATTGCCCGCTCTCTAGTTTGTTGTTTTGATAATGGTCGTTAGTTGTGTTTCCTGCTATCTCGCAGTTTTTACCAACTACAACTCCATCTGGTATTGTTGTAAATGCTCCAACTACAGATATACCACTATCATAAACGCGTGGCTTATTCACGTTAATTATATCTTCGCCAACACCCAGTTTTACGTTTGCACCGATATTGCTGTTTTCTGATATTATACATCTATCAATACTTGCATTAGATTTTATAACAGTGTTTTGCATTATGATACTATTTCTAACTACTGCTCCTGGCTCCACTTTTACGTTTGGACTTAATATTGAGTTATAAACTTCTCCTTCAATTTCACAGCCTTTTGAAACTAATGAATGGCCTACAGTTGCATCGTTGCTTATGAATTGTGGTCCATGATTATCGGAGTTAGTGTAGATGTTCCAGAAGTTATCATATAAATTAAATTCTGGTACAATATAAGATAATTCCATGTTTGCTTGCCAATATGCTTCAATTGTTCCGATGTCTTTCCAATATGATCTGAATGGGTACGCAAATAATGGTTTACCTTGGTTTAATAAATCAGGTATAATATGTTTACCAAAATCACTGTCTGAATGTTGCTCATTAGAATCAATTAGTGCTTTCTTTAATACTTTCCAATCAAATATATATATACCCATAGAAGCAAAGTTACTTTTTGGATTTTCTGGTTTTTCTTCGAACTCGATTATTTTATGAGAATCATCTGTGTTCATTATACCAAATTGATGTGCATCTTCCATAGGCACTTCTATAACACCAATTGTTGCGCTTGCACCTTTTTCTTTATGGTATTGTAACATCTCATTGTAATCCATTTTGTAAACATGATCACCTGATAAAATTAAAACATACTCAGGATCATAAGTGTCTATGAATTTAATATTCTGATAAATCGCATTTGCCGTTCCAGAATACCACTCACCTTGATTACCACTTACGAATGGAGAAAGCACAGTAACTCCGCCATGAGCTAAATCCATATCCCAAGGAATACCTATTCCTATATGTTTTGTTAATACTAACGGCTCGTACTGTGTCAATACCCCAACCGTATCTATTCCTGAGTTAATACAATTACTTAATGGGAAGTCAATAATTCTATATTTCCCGCCAAACATTACAGCTGGTTTTGCAATTTGTTGAGTCAACGCTCCGAGCCTGCTACCTTGACCTCCTGCCAACAACATCGCAATCATTTCCTTTTTCATGTTCTGTTCTGCCCCCTTATGAGTTCATATTTTTTATTACAATAATATTGTACCACAAATTAACAATTAAGACAACACATAAAATGCTAAAATTAAAACTTTTGTATTTGTCATATTGTTTAATACTGTCCGTTCTTTTCAGCATTATCCTTAGTATTAACTTTACATAACATAAATATACATACAAAGTGCAATAAAGTTTTATAATAGGCGTTGGCCCCTTGCAATATTTGTTATATAATGAAAATTAATTAGTATGCATATAATTAATTTGAAACAGATTTGTTTAAGAGAGGAATATGGAAAATGACAAACGTAAAAAGGATACACTTTATTGGTATTGGTGGCATTAGTATGAGTGGGTTAGCTGAGATTATGCATCACAGGGGCTTTGAGGTAAGTGGTTCGGATATGAGGGCTTCTGAGGAGACTAGGCATCTTGAGAGTTTAGGGGTAACAATTATGCCTACGCATAGTAGGAGTAACATTACGCCGGATATTGACTTAGTTGTTTATACTGCTGCAATCGCGGATGATAATCCGGAGCTTATCCAAGCTAAAGATACTATTAATAAGGTAGAAACTCGTGCACAGTTTCTAGGTTCTATTATGAAAATGTATGATTGCCCTATATGTGTAGCTGGTACTCATGGTAAGACTACGACTACTTCTATGTTGGCTAATGTACTGCTTGGTGCAGATAAAAATCCAACTATTACTGTTGGCGGTATAGTTGAGGCAATAAGTGGCAATATTCATATTGGTGGGCATGAAATTTTTCTGACTGAAGCTTGTGAATATCATAATAGCTTCCTTGACTTTAATCCTAAAATTGGTATTATATTAAATGTGGAAGCAGACCATATGGATTTCTTTAAAGATTTAGATGATATTAGAAACTCTTTTACAAAATTCTCGAACTTATTACCATCGGACGGATTTTTGGTAATTAATAAAATTTCAGCTCCTAATACGGCTGATGTGAAATGTTGCATTGAAACTTTTGGGTTAGATGATAGTGCAAATTGGTATGCTACTAATGTTAGTTTCAATGATAAAGCGTGTGCTACTTTTACAGTAAATTATAATGGTACAGCTTTAGGCGAGCTGACTATTGGAGTAACTGGTTCACATAATGTGCTTAATGCACTTAGTGTTTGTGCTGTGGCTAATTTCCTTAAAGTGCCATTTAGTGTTCTTCAAGAGTATTTAGTAGATTTTTCAGGAGCGAAGCGTCGTTTTGAATATAAGGGTTGCATTCATAACGTAACAATTATTGACGACTATGCTCATCACCCTACAGAGATTAAAGCAACGTTAGAAACAGCAAAGAAGTATCCCCACAAAAATTTATATGTGGTATTTCAGCCACATACGTATACTAGAACTAAAGCGTTTTTGAATGAGTTTGCACAGGCTTTAGGAACGTACGGGCATATAATTTTAACTGATATATATGCGGCGCGGGAGAAGAACCCGGGGGATATACATTCTAAAGATATTGAGAAGTTACTTGCTGAAGGCGGAACTGATGTAACATATATTGATAGTTTTGATGAAATTGCTGATTATTTGCTTCTAACTTGCAACCCTGATGATTTAATTATAACTATGGGGGCTGGTAATATTAATCAGGTAGCTGATATTTTACTAGGAAAATAAAGTGTAGTAAAAGTCCCTTATTGATTTTATAATAAGGGATTTTTTATTAGTTGATATAGGAGGCTTTTTATGCTTAAATTTAATAATAACAATATTCAAGCTATACAGGTACCGGTATGGTTTATACGCGATTTTTTACACAAATCACATGGCTCATATATTAAGGTGTATTTGATTATTAATTCGTATTCTCAGCAAGGAACTGATATTGCTGTTAAGAATGTTGCTCAGCAGCTTGATATGCTTGAGTCGGAGGTTAATGATGCTTTGAGGTATTGGGATAGCCAGGGTGTTTTAAAGATTGATGAAAATAAAAATGTTACGTTTGTATTAGAAGACCCAGCAGCGCAAGTTAAGCCTAAAACTTTTAGGTTACAAATGCGCCCTGAGTATTCGCAAGCAGAGCTAAATATAATTAGGGAGCATAATCAATCGATTAATGAGTTGTTTTTAATGGCTGAGCAGTGTTTAGGTAAAATGTTATCGCCTACTGACCAGAAGGTAATTTACGGCTTTTATGATTGGCTAAATATGCCTATAGATTTAATTGAATATTTATTTGAGTATTGCTTGTCTAATAATCATACTCAGTTAAAGTATATTGAGAAGGTGGCTACATCTTGGAATGATGATGATATTAAGAGCGTGGACGAGGCTAAGGCGCAGGTTATAAAGAATCAGGATCATTATAAGATTTTAAAAAGTTTAGGTATGTCTAGTGCTATAGTGTCCCCAGCACAAGAACAGTTTTTTGATAAGTGGCTTAAGGAGTATAGATTGCCTTTGAATGTAATTCTTGAGGGTTGTAATCGTACTGTTTCAAATATACAAAAACCGAATTTAAACTACTTAGATACTATTTTGACAAAGTGGCATGAGCAAGGGGTTAAAATTTTGGAGGATATTGAAGCGTTAGATAAAAAGTATCAGGTTGTTAAAGAGCAGAAAGTTAGTAAAGAGCCTCCTCAAAGACATAAGATAGTTAGTAAAACTCAACCGTTTTATGCAATGTCGTCACATAATTTAGACTATAATGAAATTGACCGACTTGAGAGGCAGTATCATGAAAAAATTAGGGAGAGTGTGTTAGGATGACAGAAAAGCAAAAGCATTATAGGCAGATTTTACGTGAGTTTGATATGAAGCGTACGGTTAATATTAGGGTTAGTAGACAGCGTAAAGAGGAGATTTATAATAAAATTCCAGAGATTGAGCAGATTGAAAATACTTTAAGCAGTAGTGGGATGAAGCTTGTTAGGATGATGTTAACTGCACCTGAAGGTACTTCTACACAGGAGTATAAAGATGAGGCAAATAATTTAACGAGACAAAAACACGCGTTGTTAGAGCAGCATAATTATTCTAAGGATTATTTGGATCCTATATATGATTGTAAGCATTGTGAGGATACTGGGTTTATTGAGAATAAGACTTGCACGTGCTTTACTCAAGCGCTTATTAATTTGGCTTATAAAAATTCTAATATTAATAATTCGTTAGATGTGGAAAGTTTTGATACTTTTGATTTAGATTTGTACTCTACTGATATTGACTCTACATTAAATGTATCGCCTAGAAAGCAAATGCATTATATTTATAAGCAGATTTTGGCTTACACTGAAACGTTTGGAGTTGAATATAAAAATCTTATTTTTAAAGGTAAACCAGGGCTAGGAAAGACTTTTTTATGCAATTGTATTGCTAAAGAGCTTTTAGATAATGGTTGTACTGTATTATATTTATCTGCTAATCAATTAGGGAAATTATTATCTAACCTAACATTTAATAAGGAAGAAGTTTCGCAAGAGGCTAAAGGGATTTTGGAAACAATGCTTACTGTGGATTTGTTAATAATTGATGATTTGGGTGCTGAATTTCGGGCGGGGACTACGGGGCCGGATTTATTTAATATTATTAATGAACGTCATTTAAATAAGTTTTCTACTATAGTTTCTACTAATTTAGAGCCTTCTGAGTGGGCTTTATATTATTCTGAACGGGTTTCTTCTAGATTTTTAGGTAATTATACGCTCTATCAGTTTTTAGGGACTGATATAAGGATTAAGAAGAAATATGATTGTTAATTAAGGTTTTTAACTAGGGATAATTTGGTATCGGTTGTAATATATATATATTTATACATGCTTTAAAGGAGGATATTTTATGTTCTGTGCAATAAAAATTTCAAAATCCGATCCCACTCCACTCTATATACAATTAGCTAACGAACTTATTCGTCTGATTGACGATGGTACTTTGCCACCTAAAACTAAACTGCCAACTATAAGACTCTTATCTAGTAAGTTAAAAATCAATAGAGATACAGTTGTTAATGCTTATAAATTACTTGAATCTAAGAGTTATGTTATTGCTCATATAGGTAGTGGCACTTATGTTGCGCCACAAAGTAAGTTTAATATTGAATCTAAGAAAGAACTTTCGCCTATGCCATGTAGCAAGACGTATTTTCCACGTGAGTTATTTAATATTAATATTTGTAAGAAGCTTATGACAGATATATTAGATGATGAAGGGTGGTCTGCTTTTGTTGACCCTTTAAATAGAGAAAGACAGCTTATTCGTCAGGCTATTTGTGATTATTTACAAACTGTAGGGGTTACCGCTTCTAATCCTTATGCTAGACTGATTCAAGATACTCCTAATTTTTTGTTAGAGCTTATGAAATTGTCTGCTACTTCTACTATTTGTGTGGAGGCTTATCGCGATTTAAGTTATACTTCAACGCTAAGTTATTTAGGTTTTAAGGTGCTTGAAATCCCTTTAACTGCTGATGGTTTGGACCTTGAGGTGTTGGAATCTCAGTTAAAATCGCAAAGTGTATCTTATATATTAATTACACCTTATATACAAAATCCAACCGGTATTTGTTATAGTGAAGAAAATAAGTTAGGTATTATAGAGCTTTGTGAAAAGTATGATACTATGTTGATTGAAGATGGTACTTTTACTGATTTTGTATATGAGAGTTATGATATTAAGTCTTGCTATAATTTGTGTAAAAGCGATAGAGTTATTTATATTTATAATTTTTGCAAATTATATTTACCTCATCTGGACTACAGTTTCGTTGTATTACCACAAATTATCCAAAAACGGCTTATTGATACTATGCAAGTTGCTTTGCCAGAACGGTTTGTTAGATATTATTTAGAATCGGAGTTTTTTGATGAGATACGTGGTGATATAGTAGAGAGTTGTGAAATTAAATATAAGAAGATTTCACAGTTATTAAGTAGTTCATCTTTATTGGTACAAACTTATCCTAATCGTAATGGCCTATTTTTTTGGTTAAAGTCTAAGCAAGGCTCTAGGATGTATCAAACTTTGCTAAAGCATAATATTGTTGTTTCTCCTAGTGATTTGTTTGCTACTTCCAATAATGCTGATTATTTTAGATTATCAATTGCTTCTCTTAACGATAGTGAAATGGATATTTTAGTTAATGTGTTAGCCCAGTTAGACTCTGAATTTTAAAAAATCTGCTTCTGAATTATTCAGAGGCAGGTTTTTTTTTAGTCTAATTTTGAAGCTCCGGTATATAAGCTATGGTATTTTCCTTTTTGCTCTAGTAATTGTTGGTGATTACCTGATTCGATTATTTCACCACGTTCTAGTACAACTATCATGTCTGAGTTTCTAACTGTAGATAATCTATGAGCAATGATAAAGGTTGTTCTAGATTGCATTAATCTATCTAAGGCTAGTTCTATATGGCGTTCTGTACGAGTATCAACTGATGATGTTGCTTCGTCTAGTACTAATATAGGGGCCTTTGAAATAACTGCGCGGGCTATATTTAGTAATTGGCGTTGACCTTGGCTTAGGCTAGCCCCGTCGTTTGTTAATATAGTATCGTAGCCATATTCTAGTTTTTTTATGAATTCATGGGCATTGGCAGTTTGGGCAGCGGCTATTACTTCTGAGTCAGCCGCATCTAATCTACCGTAGCGAATGTTTTCCATAATGGAGCCTTCAAATAAATGGGTATCTTGCAGTACCATTGCAATATTTTCACGAAGAAATGCTTTTTTGTATTTGGTGATAGGCACTCCATCTATTAAAATTTCACCTGATTGTATGTCATAAAAGCGGTTTAGTAGATTTGTAATTGTTGTTTTACCTGCGCCTGTGGAGCCTACAAATGCTATTTTTTGTGATGGTTTTGCAGTTACAGATATATTTTTTAGCACTGGTATTGCTGGGTTATAGCCAAATTTTACATCTTTTAGTATTACTTCACCAACTATATTTTCTACGTTTACGCAGTCTGTAGCATCAGCTATTTCAGCAGGGTAGTCTATAACTTCAAATACACGCTCTGCTCCTGCTAATGCAGCAAATAGCGTATTAATTTGCATAAATATATCATTTATAGGGCGGCTAAAACTTCTGGAGTAGTTAAGAAATATTGTAAAGCCCCCTATATCAAATCCTCTAAATACGCATAATAACCCTCCAACACATGCTACAATTGTATAACTAAGCTGGGTGAGTGAGCCCATTATTGGACCCATTGTTCCGCTAATAAATTGGGCTTTAAATGATTGTTCGCGGTAATTTTGATTTAGTTCATTGAATTGTTCTATTGTTTGTTGTTCATGGTTAAATACTTTTATTACTTTTTGCCCTGTTATACGCTCTTCGATAAATCCATTTAAATCGCCAATTGCTTTTTGTTGGCCTTTGTAATAGTTCATACTGCGTTTGGATACTGCTCTGGTGAACATATTAAATAATGGTGAGATTGTTAGCATTATAATAGTTAAAAACCAGTTGGTATAAATCATAATTGCAATTGTGGCAACGAGTGTAGTTACACCGGAAATTAGTTGTGCTAATGTAGTTGATAACATTTGACTCATTGCATCTATGTCGTTAGTAAATCTACTCATTAGGTCGCCATTGTGTTTGCTATCGAAAAATTTCAGTGGCAGTTTTTGCATCTTATCAAATAAGTCGTATCGGATTTTTTCTAATGCATTTTGTGCTACTTCCAACATTAATCTTGTTTGCAAATAGCTGCTTATTACGGCAACTAGGTATATGCCTAACATTATTAGCAAGTTTGTAATAAGAGTGCTTGTTCCAGCATGTTCAGTTAGGCCGTTTATTATAGGTCTTATCATATATGAAGCTAGTATAGTAAACGCACTGCTTATAAATACTAGTATTAGTGCAGCTATTAGCATAAAGTTTCGCTTACCTAAGTATCCCCAAAGGCGTAGTATTGTTTCTTTTGAATTTTTTAGTTTTACTTTTTCCATAGGCATTCTGCCAGGAGGACCGCCACCCATAGGCATTCCACCGGGTCCACTACTGTTATTAGGTGGTCTCTTACCCCCAGGGCCTCTATTTTCTGATTGATTTTCCATTAACTAAGCCCTCCCATCTGAGAATTATAAATTTCTTGGTAAGTTAAACAATTTTCCAACAACTCCTCATGTGTACCAATTGCTTCAATTTCGCCTTTATCCATAACGATAATTTTTGAAGCATTTATAATCGATGTAATTCTTTGGGCTATTATGATTTTAGTAGTATCTTTTAGGTCGTTGTATAAATGCCCATTTATTTTACGTTCTGTAGCCGTATCAACTGCACTTGTTGAGTCGTCTAATATTATTATTTTTGGTTTTTTAAGTAGCGCTCTAGCGATGCATAATCTTTGCTTTTGTCCACCAGATAAGTTAACTGCGCCTTGCTCAACTGTTGTGTCATAACCATCTTTAAAGTGACTGATAAACTCATATGATGCTGACCACTGCGCCATTTGCTCTATAGTTTCCATATTGGCATTAGCATCCCCCCACATCAGATTATCTTTTATTGTCCCCGAAAACAGTATATTATTTTGCAATACTACTGCTACGCCTTCGCGCAAGTTATGCAGTGTATAATCTTTAACATTTACCCCATCTACATAGACATCGCCTATGTTTGTATCATATAGTCTTGGTATTAGGTGAGCAAAACTAGTTTTACCACAACCTGTAGAACCGATGATACCAATAGTCTCCCCGGATTTTATATCTACGGATATATTATTTAGAACCATTTCGTTGTTGCTATGAGTATATTTAAATGAAACGTTGTCAAAGCGAATATTACCTGTGTTTACAGTTTTATTATTATTTCCATCCGCTAATTCTACGTCTAAATCTAGTACTTCTGAAATACGTTTTGAACTAACAATACTTTTAGAGCTTTGCATAAATATCATAGCTAACATACCAACCGAAGCAAGAACTTGAGTTAAATATGTAATAAGTGCGCTTATATCACCTATTAATATTTGGTCTGTCTCAAGTGCTACACTGCCTAGCCACAAAACTACTATGGTAGCTATATTTACAGCAATAGTTAGTAACGGTGTTTGTAGCAATGTTATTCTATAAGCTGTTAAAGATGTGTCTCTTAATGTAGAGTTAACATTTTTAAACTTTTCTTCTTCATGCTCTTCGCGAGTGAAGGCTTTTATAACACGGATGTTAACTAATACCTCTCGAACTCTTGAATTTAACTCATCTATCTTTTGTTGTAAGAATACAAATTTTTGATATGATAGTCGTACCACTACATAGATGATGATTGATAGTATTGGGACTAAAACTACGAATACTAAAGCTATCTGGCTGTTGATTGTGTAAGCCATAATGATAGAGCCAATTAGCATTCCGGGTGAACGGATTAACATTCTTAAACACATTACTACAAGCTGCTGTATTTGTGTTATATCGTTAGTCAGCCTTGTAATTAGTGAACCTGTGCTAAATTTGTCTATATTGACGAATGAAAAACCTTGGATTTTTTTGAATACATCTTCTCTAACATCACATGCAAAGTTTACAGATGCTTTTGTTGCAAAATACGCTGCTCCTACCCCGGATGATATTGCCAGCAAAATGTACACTAACATAATTGCCGTTAGTTTCATTATTTGTGCGCTATCACCATTTTCTACACCTAGGTTAATTATTTGTCCGGCATAGTATGGTATTTGTACATCGCATGCAACTTCCACAAACATACATAGTGGTGCTAGTATAAAGTATAGCCAATAGGGTGCTATATACTTCATATACTTTTTCATAACTCACTCTCCTTTTTTTATTTTTGTACTTTTATTATATAAGAATTTAAGATATAATTCAATAGAGGTATAAATAAAATGTATAATGCATTTTGCTTTAGCCCTATCCCGTTATGGTTAACTTTTAACAATTAGGGAAATAATATTAAAATTACAGCAAAGGGGAAGATATATGAAACGCATAATATTAGCAGTATTTATAGTAGTAATAACGAGCGCTGTATATGTAACGTACATAAAAACGCCGTACCAATCACCAGTTTACATTTTAACGGATAGTCCTTCCGTAAAATATGCTTTAGATGTTTATCAAACTCAATATCCTAGTGAGCAAAATACGTTTTATCATGTTACGGTTACTGAGGATGATGATTTAGAGGAGTTGTTGGAGCCTGTTATACCGTTTGCAACTGAGCTATATGTAAGGGCAGTTAACTGTGATATTGAGGAGATTAAAGCGACTTTAGAGTCGCTAGATGTTGAGTATTATATTGAGATAGGTGGAATTGTATATGGCAAGGAAAATCAAGGTATTAGTTTTGAGATTTATACTTTAAATGATATAGAGGCGCTTCATAGAATAGATTCCAATACCACGATATATATACGTGATAATATTGTAAATTGTATTGCCGATGTTGATTTAGCAGTGGATTTGATTAGTCGTTTGTATTATGATATTGCAACACAAATGCCTAATGTAGTGTGGATTAATCAGGATAATTTTGTTGACGGTGGAGATTACCGAATTTTGGATATGTATGATGAAGTTATTAGTAAGACTACGCTAATTAATGGTAGTGGCAATGATGGTTTAGCTTATGAGTTAACAGATTCTAAGATAACTTATGAGGTAGATAATCAGTTGGATATAGTGATAGTTGATGAGAATCCTATTGAATATGTATATTATTTATTAAACGGATATGAAATGGGGGTTAACTACCGCTATCCATATGTATTTAATTTATCTAATGAAGATATTGTTTTTGGTAATAATGAATTGAAAATTGGGATTAAGTTTGCTCGCTCAGATGAGATTCATGAGCAGTATGTATATTTTACAACGGATTATTCTGTTGAAAAGGATAGAGCGGCTAGGGTAGGGGAGTCTTATTCAATCCAAGAGCAGCCTATATACACTAAGCCTTATATTCCAGTTTTAATGTATCATGATTTTGCTGATGTAGTGGGGCCTACTAAAGCGGAGCAGAGTATTACGGTATCGACTAGTCTATTTGAGCAACATATTATACAGTTATTGGAAAATGGTTATACGCCAATTAATTTTAAGGACTTGTGGGAATATTTAAATAATGAGGGTGGCTTACCAGATAAACCTGTTATAATAACAGCGGATGATGGGTACTTAAGTAATTATGAGATTGCGTATCCTATATTACAAAAGTATAATGTGCCAGCTACTTACTTTATATGCACTGGCTATGTTGATGATAATAGGTATATGCCACATTTTAGTTGGGATGATGCTATTGAGATGGAAGCGAGTGGGCTTATTGATATACAGAGCCATACCCATACCCATCCATTGATGAATAAGGTAGATGAGGCTAAGTTGTTATATGAGGTTAATTATAGCATTGAGCTTATAGAGAAGCATTTAGGAAAAAGAGATGTTGTTGTGTTGTCTTATCCGCAGTTTGGGCATAATTCGTTTACTGTACGAACGCTTAGTAATTTGGTGGATATTCAAGTTACTGATTTAAATAAATGGCGTTCTGCTACTACGGCTCTAGATGTTAAACGTATTCATGTATCAAACGATATGTCTGATGTTATAAAGGAAATTGAACGATTAACACAATAAGGTATATGGCATGTGGTTAGAGCTACATGCCTTAGCTATCTTTTTATAAGGAGAGAATTTGATGAATATACAAAAGTTTATAACGGGATTACTATGTGCTACTTTTCCTATTACTGTATATAGTATTCCTACTAAAGTTACCGATGAAAAAGCTATTTTTAGCGAACAAATTATTTTTAGTGAAGATACAGCTATTCCAGTAGGAACAACTCCAAGGGATATAGTGTTAACACAATCTGAGCAAACAGCACCACTAGAACACTCTGTTGAGGAGTTTATAGACGAACCTTTTATTTTAGATAGTGAATTTACTGATTCATTATCATCTAGGCAGTTATCGCAGTCTATTATTATGTTTAAAGATGATGTGCAAGCAGTTGTATATGGGAAGATGAAAAATATATTGGTTGCGCCGACTATGATTGATGATACTGTATATATCTCAGCTAGAGTATTTGTAGATGAAATACTCAATACTCGAATGAGCACTGATAGCGCTCCGGTGCCAAAGGATGTGATTTTACATGAGATTATAGGTTTTATAGATAATGAGATTGTAGAGGGGGAGACTAGTTTAGCGTCTTTAGCAAAGCCAGAAATTATAACTATTACACCTAATGAAGACGAGGAGTTAGCTGATTTTTTAGTTGAGTTTGATATTGAAGTGGAGGATATGACTTATCAATTTATTACTATAAAAACGCAGTCGAGTGAATTACCTTTAAATGAAGTAGTTCTAAATATAGGTACTAACGAAGCCATTGTAGATGGAGTGCCAAGAGTACTTAGCGCACCAGTTGTAGCGCAAGATGGGATAGTGTATTTTCCATTTAAAACAATTGCAACTTTATATGGTTTGGAGTTTTATGAAAGTCAGCAGCAACTTACAGTTGTTAATCCTGTAAAAGGAAATCATTCGCCGGAGGTTGAGTTTGCATTTTTGCAAGATAGCTATATAAAAGGGGAGAATGTAAGAGCGCAAGTGTATTGTAAGGATGAGGATGATGATGAGATTTCTACGCAGATGTGGCAGGTAAATGATATAAATTATACTGTGGATAATGTTCATGATGCTATTTGTTTATTAGGGGAAGGGGAGAATACTGTAGCGGTTAAGGTTAAGGATGAACATGGTTTTTGGAGTGATTGGTATACATCTACAGTAAATATAATTCATAATTATCCTCCTGTTATACTTAAGTTTAAGCCTTGCAAAGAGGTTTATGAAGTTGGGGAGAGAATTTGTTTTAATTTAGTATATACCAATGAGCGTAATGAGCGCATTAAGAGCTATAAATATACTTATAAACAAATTGGTGAAGCAAATGCACATACTATCGTTGATAAGCCATGCTATATATATGATGAAGGTGAGTATATTGTTAAGCTTACGATTGAGGATGAGCTTGGGAATTGGAGTGAGACGATAGAGACAAAAATTGTGGTTGAAGGCGGAGAGCCTATGTCAGAGCTTGAGACGGTTTTTAATAGGGGGTCTGAGGGTGTTACTATTACTAATTTCGCGGGCTATAATTTTAGGAGATTATCTGATAGGGTTGTTGATTTTACTGAGAATGCAGGGCTTCTTGTTATGAGTAATTCGCCAGAGATTGTTCGGTATAATGGTATTTTATATGAAGAGACTTTGATTGGCCAAGGCCGTGTGTTATTGCATCATATTCATGGTATGGAAGATGAGTCTGCTAAAAAGCTTATGGTTGTGTTAGAAAATCCGTCTGATAAATATATTAGTGGTGTAATTAGCAATTGTGTAATTAAGGGGCCTTCTCCAGATGTTTTATTTTTAGGACAAACTTTACTTTATGAGTATTTTGAGGCTGAAAATAAAGAAATTTATTCGTTAGCTCCAGGTGAGACAAAGATTTTTTATACTAGCGAAGATAAAAATTGGGGACGTAATATGGTAATTTCGGGTATGTTTGATTTCCATTTTGTTGATGAAGTTATTATGACTGTGGCATCTGTAGATATGGATCAAACTGAACATGATATAGATACTCTAAATTATTTAAATGTGGATGAACATCCTAGAGGGACGTTTGAAGTGGATGATATTGATATTAAAATTGATATGACAGATGTTAATAAGCCAGTGAAGTTTTTGGTAGGAGAGGATATGAATGAGTGGGTGGTAGGATGGGACCCTATTATGGATGAGATTGCTGAGAATAGAGGTAATTTTGGTATTATTTATAGCATTGAAATAACTGCTGCTAATGAAGATGTTGCTGTGTTTATTAATCCTAGAGGTAATATGTTTAGAGGAGCTTTGCAGTGGAGTAATGGCGAGGCTATTTTGGCACCCAAAACTGGTATTTTTCCTGATGCTAAGCGTGGTGTATATTTAGGGACAGTTAAAGCTAATCATACTAGAACGCTTAAGTATATGTTGCCAAACGGTTCATCAGCACCTGTGTTATTTGGATTGGTGCCACAGAGTAGTTGGGAGAAGATGTAGTTTTTATGCATTTTTTACACCAGAGAATATTGTTGATTTAAGTGTATAAATCTGTTTTTTTTTTTTTTTTTAAGCTTGACTTTTAGTTTATTCTGTATTATAATAAATTTATAGTAAAGTTTGAAGTGATACTCTACTTTCACTGATGCTTTGCTTAACAGAATTGCCACCTACCCCTCAAACTGGAGCGGTTCTGTTAGCGTAGCCCCCTGGGCTACGTTTTATTACAATTCCCTGGGGGAATTTTGTATATCTTAAAATTATATTTTCTGGTAAATGCTAATCCTTGTAGTTTATTGCTACAAGGAATTTTTTTTGTTATTTGGAGTAATTTCCCTCTACTTTGTTTGTTTTAGAAATAGAGGGCTATTTGTGTGCGATTTTTTTGTAATGAATGGTGTTAGAAAATCATATGGAAATTTTTGTGCCTTGAAACGATTTATAAATGTAGTATAATAAGGTCGATAATATTAAGAATGGAGTTTTAATAATGAAGATATTTGATTCACATGCACATTATAACGATGATAAGTTTGACGATGATAGGGAAACCTTGCTACTAGAGCAGTTAGCTGACTATGTAATTATGAATGTTGGCGCGGATATTAAATCTAGTATGGAAGGTATCGAGCTTGCGCACAAATATAACCATATTTATGCGTCTGTTGGCGTGCATCCACATTATGCAGAAGGGGTTACTGATGAGGATATTGAGTTGTTAAAGCAGCTTGCTACCAAGGATAAGGTTATGGCTATTGGGGAAATCGGGCTTGATTTTTATTATGACCACTCGCCTAGAGATGTGCAGCGAAGTTGTTTTAAAAAACAGTTGGCTGTTGCTAAGGAACTTAAAATGCCTGTTATTATTCATAGCCGAGATGCATGCCAAGAAACTTTTGACATTTTAAAGGAAGCAAATGTTTCAGATGGTGTTATTCATTGTTTTTCTGGTAGCAAAGAGTTGGCTTTAGAGTATATCAAGCGAGGTTTTCATATAGGGATTGGCGGTGCATTAACTTTTAAAAATGCGCGTAAAACGGTTGATGTTGTTAGGGAAATACCGTTAGATAGGATTTTACTTGAAACTGATGCGCCATATTTAGCACCCGTGCCTTATAGGGGCAAGCGTAATGATTCATCATTTTTGGTGCATGTTATACAGAAAATAGCTGAAATCAAGGGTATTTCTAGCGATATTGTTGCCACACAAACTTTTAGTAATGCACGCAGATTATATAGGATTAGCAATTTATAGCTACTCCTATTAATTATTACAGAATTATTACAGAATTTATTATTTTTATAATACTTAAACCTTAGTGTTATCAAGGTTTTTAAATTTTTAGCTACTTTTTTATATAAAAATTGTTACAAAAAGCTTGCAATTTTAATCCTTTTAAGTTACAATAGCTTTATAAGTTGTTAAGCAATATCTAATATTTTTCTGATAAACATCAAATGAAAAGCTTGCCAGTAGGCGTATAATAAAAAATTTTAATTATTTATTTAATGGTCCAATCAAGGAGGTAATCATGAATAGTAGTTTAAGAATCGCTTTATTATCAGGAGGTTTACTTGTATTAGGTACAGGTTCAATCGATGCGTATAGTCAATCAGAAAATGTAGTTGCAGTGGTTGAGGAAGATAAAGTGGCTCAATATGAAGATGTTTTTGTGGAAGATATAGCTCCATCAATTGTTTTAGAGGAAAATGAGATTGTAACACAAATCCAAATGGATAGATGGGAGACTGATGTTACAATTATTACAAACGGAATTCCCGAGAGAGTTAAGACTACTGCAAATACAGTAGAAGAATTGTTATTAGAACAAAATATTGATATAGCATATGATACGGCGCTAAGCGCACAGTTAAATGCTAATATAACAGAAGGATTTGAATTAGATATCAAAACAACCGAAGTAAATCTAGCTTCTGTAGAAGAGGTAATTCCTTATTCGACTACAATTACGCCAACTGACCAATTAGCGTTAGGGGTAACTGAGATTGTAGAAGAGGGTAAAAATGGAATTAAAGAAAATATTATAGAAGAAGTATATTTCGGGGGAGAATTAGTTCAAGCAACTCTAGTATCAGATGTTGTGCTTGTGGCAGCACAGAATAGAGTTGTAAATGAGGGTACATATGTTGCCCCATCAATTGTGGACCCAGAGTTAGTTATTTTACCAGCTTCAACGTCAAATGCTGATATTGCTAAGGCGAAGCC
>MDSP01000068.1_pt1 | contig 23191 bp, 20 predicted proteins | sample 1005811 | NCBI WGS metagenome assembly MDSP01 (sample SAMN05526596, study PRJNA338239) | gut metagenome | isolation source: stomach gut content | host: Naso elegans | place: Saudi Arabia: Red Sea | collected 2011-04
ACTGGGGGTGCTGTCCTTTGGGTCCCTTCGGCCCGGGTGGCTGGGGGGCTCTGCACCTTGGAGTGGAGTCCACCGGGCTGTCTGGGCAGGAGTGATCTATGTGCCAGCGTTCCCTGTGGTCATAGGCTGTGACCCTTCTCTATGTAGATGGCCCACAAAGGTGGCTTCTTCCTCACCTCAGTGCCCTACCATTTCTCAAAACTGACAGTTGTGTGGGTGTGGGTGTGGGTGTATGTGTGTGTGTGAAGCCATTTATATAGATATGGAGGGTGGGAGGGGTGGGTTTTTCTTTTTCATTTCAATGTTGTTGTTTTTAACTTCTGTGAAGCACTTTGTGTTGCATTTTATTGTACAAAAAGAACTATATAAATAAAGTTTTGATTGATTGATTGATTGATTGAGGAAATCAAACTGTCAAAAAGGAGAAAATTCAAACGTGACCAAAAAGACTACCAAGGGGACGTTGTGTACAGGTGGTGATTTCTGCCATCTGAGACTTACCCAGATAGAGAGGAAGGAGGTGGACAGGAGGAAAGGCATGACAGGTGGTTCACACACACTCAAAACAGCTGGAGCAGCCAAAACTCTGTCTCCTCGCGAGACTCTGACTCCATCCTGAGCTCCACACGAGGAAGGCAACAAGGGCCTGATTTTTTAGAACTGGGACACAGATGTGGCCAATGTGGTCCTGGCCGAGTAAAAAGGAATGACGGCGGGGCAAGAAAACCGCCCTAGCAAAAGCCTTTCCACTTCCAACTCAGGGAGAGGAACCGGATGTGAATGTTGTCAACTTATTCAGTAAGTCCCTGTCTGACTCATGTATGTCCGCCCTCTCAAAAGGGTTATCCTTTGTACCCACTACACAGTGTAATGAATTCACAATGTATATTGACATGAAGAAATTTTTCTGTGTCTTAAGATTGAGAGAATTTTTCAACAGCCCTACTGAGGCCGGCGTTATACAAACACATGAGGATACTAACATTAATCCTGCATCTGTCTTCTCTGTTGATACCGACAGGCCTACCTGGGATTCCACCCCTTGTCCCACCAGCCACCCCTGGACTTACCCCACAGTAACCCTGATCACAGCTCCATGCCCCCCTTCAGCATTTTCAGAGGTAAATCTTACTTCATGCTGCCCAGATACAGAAATCCACCTTTAGAAACATACTGTAGACTGGTGGAGAGGATTTCCCCATCACACCTGTCTTTTATACCTTACCTAAAATACACAATTTCTGGACACACCACCTGGATGTTCCATAGTTGCTGCTATTGGATCCATCACTTAAAAAATTTCAGCCCTTGTGGATAATTCCCCTCAGGATTTGCTTGTAACCCTCCCTTCCTACACACTAAAGATTCTATGGAGTTCATTGAGCATATTAAATCTATCAAGTTGACTAACACACAACTATTTCTTGTAACCCTTTATATTTGTGAGTTTTAGGTATTTCTTTTTGATATCTACCACCAATGTAAAACACATAAGGGTGAGTTGTTACGTCCAATATAAAATGACACAAAAAACCACTTATATATGCGATAGTACACTTTGCCTCAGCCGAGTTTGGTTCAAGTGTGCTATGATATTTAAGTAGAGATTTAATAAACTTGTCTGTATTTTCGGTATGCATAAGCGTCCCTATGTGGCTATTGCTATTTTTTTTGAGCAGCCCATGATAGTACATCGGGTCTGGTCCTTGAAGACCGACAAAAAATGTAGGGCGATTGTCTTTTATATATTGATACAAAATAGAATGTTTAATTTCGTTTGTAGCATCAAGTCCAAAAAAATAGTGTGTCATTATATCTGGCATGATATTCCTCCCCTTAGCGTGTATGTAAAATGGGTACATTTGTACCCATAATTTTTAGTTTGCTTTAGTTTCTGATGTTGAATTGCTGGCATTTTCGCTATTAATTCTGCCATTATAGTAAAATAATATTCCCATAATTAAAAAGACAGCAAGTACAAATCTGATATCGCTAGTCATAAATCCAATTCCCGATAAGCCAAAAATTCCGCTAACTCCGTATAACGTTACAACGGCGTGTTTGTGGCTATACCCTTTATCAACAAGACGGTGATGCAAATGCCCTCTATCTGGAGACATTATCGGTCTACCAGCTAACAATCGTCTAAATATAGCAAACGTTGTATCAAAAATAGGTAGTCCAAGAACTAATATTGCGATAAATACTGTACCTATAGTATACCCTTTAAGTAGCCCAAGTATCGAAGTAATAGATAACATGTACCCCAAAAATGTTGACCCAGTGTCACCCATAAAGATAGATGCTGGATTGAAGTTGTATGGCAAAAACCCGAGGCAAGAACCCGCAAGTATTACTGTTAAAAATACGGCTGTTGGGTGACCACTATACACAGATAGCACCATAAGACATATAGCAGCTATTGATGACACTCCTGCTGCAAGTCCGTCAAGCCCGTCAATAAGATTAACAGCGTTTGTTATTGCGATAATCCATATAATAGTAAATGGTATAGAAAACAAATTCAAGTCAAACAATTCTAAAAATGGAATGCTTAAAAATTCTATTCTAATTCCACAAAGTACTGCAACTGTTGCAGATAAAAACTGTACTGATAATTTTAGTTTTGAACCAAGTTCGTAAATATCATCAAATACACCTAATATAAATATAATCAACCCACCTACAACTATTCCAAATAATTGCGTAGGCTCAAGTAAATCTGTCATGGGCGAAAGAAGGAGTAGCGTAATCATAAATCCTGCAACTATAGCTATACCCCCCATGCGAGGTATAGGTGTTGTGTGCATATCTCGTTGTCTAGGTTGTGCAACAGCACCAACTTTAAAGGCAAGCTTTTTTGCTAACGGTGTAGCAAAATAGGCTATTGAAAAAGCCATAATAAATGAGGCTACGTAGAAGCCGATCGGTGTCATAATTTTTTCATCTCCTTAAATTATGTAGGATAAATTATCCTTGATGTTAATATGTGCAAAAATAAATTAATTTATGCTACATACAAATTTCTCTAGTATGATGCCCGTTTCTTGTAATAATTCCAGTGCTAGTTCATCTGGGTAATCACCTTCGTAGATAATTTTAGATATGCCAGCGTTGATGAGCATTTTGGCACACATAGTACACGGTTGAGTTGTTACATATATAGTCGCCCCGTTCATACTTATGCCGTGTTCGGCAGCTTGGGCAATTGCATTTTGCTCGGCGTGAAGTGCTCGACACAACTCATGTCGTTCTCCAGATGGTATATTAAGTTTGGTTCTAAGGCAGCCAATATCTGTACAATGTGTGCAACCTGTAGGTGCACCATTATATCCTGTTGATAGTATTCGCTTATCTTTTACAACAACGGCCCCCACCTGCCTACGCAAACAAGTTGAACGTGTTTTGACTAAATGTGCTATGTCGATAAAATATTGTTCCCATGTTGGTCGCATAAAATCTTCTCCCTATTATATAACTTTTCGGGACGTCTTATGACGCCCCATATATTATTTCGTACCAAACAACCTATCACCCGAATCCCCAAGACCTGGTAAAATATACCCATTTTCATCTACTGTTTCATCAATTTGACATACATAAATAGTTATATCAGGATGAACCTCAAGCAGATGGGCAATCCCCTCGGGTGCGGCGATAAGGCACAAAAACTTAATGTTATTAGCCCCTTTTTCTTTTAAAAATCGTATTGCAGCTACTGCTGATGTACCTGTTGCAAGCGTTGTATCAAGCACATATAGCTCACGTTCTTCTATATCGTTTGGAGCTTTGCAATAATACTCAACAGGTTGAAGTGTTTCAGGGTCATGGTATAAGCCGATATGACCAACTCTTGCTGTTGGTATAATGTCTAATATACCATCAACCATGCCAAGTCCAGCACGCAAAATAGGTACAATAGCTAGATTTTTGCCAGCGATACGTTGCCCAACAGTTTCTCCAAATGGTGTTATAATTTCATAATCTTCAAGTGGCAATTCTCTCGTTGCCTCAAAGCACATAAATTGTGCAAGTTCACTCACAATTTCACGAAATCCTTTAGAGCCAGTTTCAATCATTCTAAGTCTAGATATTTTGTGCTTAATTAATGGATGATCCATAACAATAACATTTTGCATAATATCCCCCCCTAAAATAAACTAATCTATGAGCGAAATACGTCTTATATGACGTTCTTCGTTTGAAAATTCGGTGTTAAGAAATTCATCTACTATTTGCAGGGCAAGTCCACCGCCAACAACACGTGCACCAAGTGCAAGCATGTTCGCATCGTTATGTTCACGTGTTGCACGTGCCGAAAAACAGTCATGAGCTAGTGCACAGCGAATACCTTTAAATCTATTTGCAGTTATAGAAATTCCTATTCCTGTTCCGCAAATAACGATACCTTTTTCGCACTCACCACTTGTGACGGCATTTGCAACAGCTTTACCAAAATGCGTATAATCTGCTGATTCTTCATTGTAGCACCCAAAATCTTTAGTAGCGATACCTTTAGATTCAAGATGTTTAATAATCTCTTGTTTTAACAAAAATCCTCCATGGTCGGAGCCTATTCCTATCATCAAAAAAATCCTCCTTTAGTATAGTTAATCGACCAAAATAATTCTGTGGCCACTTGCTTTTATAAGCCTGTTCATTATAGCATAACCAACGCCAGTATCTACAAAGTACATTGTATAAGCTTTTTCAAGTTTTAAGTCATCAAGCTTTCTCAGGTTTTCAAATAGACCGTTTGCAATTTGTGTCAAATTATCTATAGAACCTAAACTAATAGATGGAACGTGAGTAAAATTGCCAAGAAGTTCCTCTGGCAACAAAACTCCAACAGATATATTGTCCCTAATATCAGTTTCGATTAGCTCTAATATAGTTTTAATTATATGCGAATTTTGCCCTTTTATTATACTAACAGTAGTTTTTGGTGCATAATGTGTATATTTTAGACCAGGGGACATAGGTGATGAATGTTGATCTATAATTGAGTTATCAATTTGTATATTATCAACTACATCTCGTATCATATCTTCTGTTATTATTCCAGGTCTAAGTATTATAGGAATATCTTTTGTTGTATCAATAACAGTTGATTCTAGCCCAATTGCACATTCGCCACCATCAATTATAGCATCTATTTTTCCGCCTAAATCAGCAAGCACTCTGGCAGCGTTTGTTGGGCTTGGCTTGCCTGATGTGTTTGCACTTGGTGCAGCAAGGGGCAACCCGCTTTCTAGTATTAGCTGTTGCATAGTTTGGTTTGCTGTAAAGCGAATTGCCACAGTGTCAAGTCCGCCTCTCGTTATATCAGGCACAACGTCTTTTGACTTGAAAATCAGAGTGAGAGGGCCTGGCCAAAATTTATCAATAAGCTTTTGTGCTGTAGGAGAAACATGATTTACCAGCTTATACAACATATCAATTGTAGCGATATGTATAATAAGGGGGTTATCAGCAGGTCGTCCTTTCGCCAAAAAAATATTTTTGACTGCGTAGCTATCAAGAGCATTTGCACAAAGTCCATACACAGTTTCAGACGGGGTAGCAACAAGCCCCCCATCTTGTAATATTTGTACAGCTTTTGGTAGTTCGTCAATTTTAGAGATAATTAAGGTATGCATTTTTTTACTCCTATATATATAATGGTTATATTTTACCACATATAGCCTGTATTAGATACATTTTTTTTCTAAATTTGCTAAAAACCAAAACTTTTTGCACCTATTAGTCTAAGTTATAAAATGCACGCATTGCATCACAAGTGTGAATAAAGTCGTCTTGTGCCATAAGCTCACGTGCAGAGTGCATAGCTAGTAGTGGTGTACCAATATCAACTGAACGGATTCCAAGTTGTGATGATGTGATTGGTCCTATCGTGCTTCCTCCAGGTTGGTCAGAACGGTTGAAAAACACTTGGTATGGTATACCATTTTGTATACATAAATTGGCAAACACTGCAAACGAGTCGCTATCCGTTGTATATTTGCAGTTAGAATTCACTTTTATAGCAGGACCTTTCCCTGGCAACACTTTGTTTGTTGGATCGGATTTTTCAGGGAAATTTGGGTGATGCAAATGTGCAACGTCTGCAGAAATTATAAAAGAATTTCTTAAACTAACTAAATATTCCTCACGAGTTTTGTTTAATAGCGACGTAATACGCTCAAGTGTGTGTAGCAAAAATGGAGAGTTAGCCCCTTGTTTAGAACAACTTCCGACTTCTTCGTTGTCATAGCATACAAGCACATTTACACCCGCTTTTCCCTCACTGGTGATTAAGGCATGTAGTCCGCCAAAAGTCATAGACAAATCATCTAGGCGTGGTGCTGAAACGAATTTTTTATCTACGCCTATGCTACATGATTTTTCGGTCGGGTATAAAAACATATCAGCGTCTAATATGTCATCTTTGTTAACTTGAAGTTTGTCTGCGATTATTTGTAACAGCATATCTTCTTTTATAGTGTCATCGCAATATGTTAGTATTGGTAACGTTTCTTTTTGTGGATTGAACTTGTACCCGTCATTCACATTACGATTCATGTGTATTGCAAGACTAGGGATTACCATAATAGGTTCTTCTATATTTACAAGTCTACGTTCTGGGCGTAAAATGTTATCACTTTTTAGTGCAACACGTCCTGCACAAGAAAGTGGGCGATCAAACCAAGTAGCTAATATCGGTCCGCCGTATACTTCGGTGTTAAGTTTGATATAGCTTTCAGTTTGCATTTGTGGGTTTGATTTGATGCGAAACCCTGGAACGTCTGTGTGAGTACCTACGATGCGAAATCCTGTTTGTTCGATATTTGTACTACATATTTCAAATGCTATTATTGCAGAGTTGTTTGTTGATGTGTAGTATTTGTTACCTTTGTTGAGATCCCAGGAAGTGGCATTTGGGAGATAAGTAAAGTCGTTTTCTTCTAACGTCTTGGCGATTGACTCAGCTGTATGAAACATTGATGGACTGTTGTCAATAAAAGAAAATAAATCTGAAATTAATTGTTGATTTGTCATTATTGTTATGCTCCTTTGCATTAGTTATTTTTTTGTAACCCTATTAGTATAAATCAAATATGATTTGTCGTCTAGCCACTATGCAAAATTATAGGTACTATGTAAATATATGTATAAATTATAAGTAATATATTATATTTTGGATAAAATATAAAAATATGTTTGTAAAAAACATAAAATAATGTTAAAATAAATGTAGATAGAGTAGGCGTATAGTATTTTGAGCAAGGAGGAAATGGAAGATGGGGATTATTATAATTGCTATACTTATTATAGCATTATGCACATGTTATAAAATTATGCTTAATAACAAAGACGAAATACACAAATTGGTACAACAACTTGAAGAAAAAACATCAGACGACCAGCCTACAGAAGACAATCAACGACTAGATATATTACATAATTTAGACAACATAATAAATCTTTATCAGTCGATAGAGAGCTGTACAAATATCTTGGTAATTATACTAGATTCAGAGTATAAAATAAAATTCATTTCAGAACAGTTACTAAAAAATTTAAACTATACTATAGAAGATTGTATAGAAAAAGATTTTGAAAAGATTATGTGCACAGATGACTATAACTTGACAATACAGCAACTAGAGTATTTGACAGATAAAAATAATAGAAAAGTTGTTCTTGAAAACCGCATCAAAACAAAAAACGGCAAATGGATTTACTTTGAATGCCAGTGTGCATCAACTATATACGACGAGGAAGTATATATAACTATTAACTTGGTTGATGTTACAAAAAGATCTAAAATGGAGATGGATTTAAGAACATCACAAGATATTTCAGAGTTTTTGTTAAATTCATTAGATGTTAAAATAGCTGGTTTGGATAAGGACGGCAATGTAATTGCAATTAATGATGCAATGATAGCATCTGTATGGTCCCAAAATAGTTACAATCTAACGATTGAAGACGTGTGCATGAAAAATAAAAAAATCATTGATAATGTAAAAAAAGTTTTGAGTGGGTTAGAAACACAAGTTTTATTTGAACACTCTGTGAACAAGGGTGACGAAGAAGTTTGGTATTTGGTGGACATAAAATGTAATGAGGACAGTGGGGGCTGTATGATTTCGTATACTGACACAACTATGATAGCACAACTAGGACAATCGCTAAAAGATAAAGAAGAAAATCAAATTGATATATTAGATAGGTTGCCAAGTGCTATTTTTGCAACAAATTCATCCGGTATAACGTTTTGCAACAATGAAGCAGTAACTTTAATTAAGGCACAAAGTAAAGATGATGTTGTTGGCAGAATGTTAATCAATTATATTTCAAAACCACATAGAAGAAAGTATATAGAAGAATTTTATGGGGTTGATATGCGAAACAAAGCTGCCGTTAAACAAGTTTTAATGGACTGCACTGGTAAAGAAGTAAGTGTCGAAATTGATAGGGCAAAAGCGACTATAAATGGTGAAATTACAGATATTTATATGGTTCGTGACCTTAGACACAGGCAAGAAGTTGCAAGATATGAAGAACGTATTAATGAAATGGATAAAGAATTGTTGCAAAATAGAGAAACTGATAGAATAAAAACGGAATTTTTTGTTGATGTTTCCCATGAATTTAGAACGCCAATAAATGTTATATCAAGTGCAGCGCAGCTTTTGGGGCTAGACACTATACAAGCTGACTACGAAAGTGGTGCTGTAAACAAATATACAGATATAATAAAGCAAAACTGTTCAAGGTTGTTGCGTCTTGTTAGCAACATAATTGATATGACAAAAATTGAGTCAGGGTTTTACAATATTACATTAAACAGGTATAATATAGTTAATGTGGTAGAAGAAATTACAATGTCACTTGTTCATTATATAGAAGGTGGCGATATAGAACTTATATTTGACACTGAAATTGAGGAGTGTGCAGTTGAAATTGATTTAGATAGTATTGAACGAGTTGTATTAAACTTGCTGTCTAACGCTGTAAAGTTTACTCCAGCAGGTGGAAAAATAGAAGTAAAAATATATATGAGATTTCCAAATGTAGTTATTAGCATAAAAGACACAGGAATAGGTATACCACAGGACAAGCTAGGAATTATATTTGAGCGATTTAAACAAGCAGAAAAAGCAATAGACAGTAGAAGTACGGGTAGCGGTATAGGATTATCGCTAGTTAAATCTCTAATAGAACTTCACAATGGACAAATCGAAGTATCAAGTGTAACAGGAAAAGGAAGCGATTTTAGAGTAATACTTCCTTGTATAGAAGAAGATGTTGAAACAAAAGATTACGTCTATGACACTTTTGAAAGGATAAACGTGGAGTTTTCGGACGTATATTTAAATAGCTAGCAAGGGGGTAGATATGTATATAGTAGCGATTGGTGCTTCAGCAGGAGGAATTGCAGCAATAAATGAATTTTTTGACAATACTCCATCGGATACAGGTGCATGCTTTGTAATAATTCAGCACTTGTCCCCTAATCATAAAAGTTTTATGGCTGGTCTTTTGGCAAACAGAACCTTGATGAACGTTGTAGAAACACAAGACAACGAGGAGATGTTGCCAAATACAGTGTATTTGATGACACCAGGCAAAAATTTATGGATAGAAGGAAATAAACTTAGAGTTGCCGACAAGCCACAAGAAGAAAAAGTTAATTTACCGATAAATTTATTTTTAAAAAGTTTAGCAACACAAAAAAAAGACAAAGCAATAGCAGTTATATTATCAGGTGCAGGAGCTGACGGAAGTAAAGGCATAACTTGTATCAAAAAAAATGAGGGAATGGTTATAGCACAAGACCAAACCACTGCACAATTTACAAGTATGCCAACAAATGCCGTTACAACAGGTTGTGTTGATTACATAATGACGCCAGCGGAAATGCATCAAAGTATAATTAAATACATTACGACAGGATTAATGCCTCAAAAAGGAAGAGAAGTGAACACTAACATGAAAAATGGAACAGGAATAATAGATCCAATAAATAAAATAATGATGCTTATAAAAGATCAAAAAGGAATTAATTTCGCTGACTACAAACGTAGCACTATTATAAGACGTATTGAACGCCGTATGAATATGCTTGAAATATCTAATATTGAAGATTACGTTGAGCATATTGATAACTATTCAGACGAAATTGATACACTTCACAATGAAATATTTATTGGTGTGACAGAATTTTTTAGAGATGAAGAAGCGTTTGGTGAAATAGAACAAATTTTGCCACAAATATTTGCAAGTAAGCCAGCAGGTATAGGAGTACGAATTTGGAGTGCAGGATGCTCAACAGGAGAAGAAGCGTATTCGCTTGCAATACTTATCCAAGAATATTTGGAGCGTACACATGAGTTGTTTAATATTAAAATATTTGCAACTGACTTAAATGACATTGCACTTTCAAAAGCAAGTGCAGGGATATATCAAGAAGAACAACTTGTTGAAGTGTCTGATGAAAGACGTGAAAGGTTTTTTGAGAAAAAAGGCGAGTATTATAAAGTAAAACAAACTATACGAGATATGGTGATTTTTGCAAAGCATAATATAATTACTGACCCGCCATTTTCAAAACTAGATTTACTAGTATGTAGAAACTTGCTTATATATCTTGAGCCACAAGTGCAACAAAGTATATTTGGAATTTTTGATTTTTCGCTTAATAAAGATGGATATTTGTTTTTAGGTTCAAGTGAAAGTCTTGGCAATATGGGTAGATATTTTGAGCAAATTAGTAGCAAGTGGAAAATATTTAAACATACAAGCAATCAAAAATTGCTTATGAATCGTCAATTCCAAGTTAGAGAGTTTAACAATATACCAGTTGACACCCGACTTTCTCACAACTACAATGTGAGCAAAAAGTGGAATATCAACAACATTGATAAAAGTATAGATAAAATAATACAAAGTTTGCAAGATGAGTATATCCCAAAAGGAGTTATAGTAAATGAATCATATGAGCTTATACATTCTTTTGGAGATGTAAACGAATTTATAAAAATTCCAGCTAACAGAATAAGCCTAAATCTACTGCGTATGATACGCAAAGATTTATCTGTTGCAGTTGGTGCGGCACTTCAAAATGTGTTTACAAGCGATAGAGATTTTAAATACAAAAATGTAAATATACACCAAGATAGCGAAAAGAAAATTAGCCTTATAGCTAAAATTTATGTTGATGAAATTTCAAATGCTAGATATGCAGTGTTGTTGTTTGAAGATAAGTGCCATGAAAATTATGAGCTTAAAGAGCATTCGTTTGAGTTTGAAGAAAAAGCTTATGAAAGAATTGCCGACTTAGAGAGTGAACTAAAATCAAATAAAGAATATTTGCAAGCACTAATTGAAGAACTTGAGTCATCAAATGAGGAGTTGCAATCTACAAATGAGGAGCTTGTATCATCAAATGAGGAGCTACAAAACACTAATGAGGAGTTGCAGTCTGTAAATGAGGAGCTGTACACTGTAAATGGTGAGTATCACCAAAAAATTGAGGAGCTTACGCAAGTAAATGACGATATAAACAACTTGCTTGCAATGACAGAAATAACAGCGATATTCCTTGATAAGCGTATGCGTATAAGAAGGTTTACACCATCTGTTAAACGAGTGATAAACCTAATCGAGTCTGATGTTGGTAGACGCCTTGGTGATATATCAACAAATATGCATTATCCAACGTTTATTGAAGATATACAAGCTGTGCTTAATCACCTTGTGCCAAGCGAACAAATCGCAACAGGCAATGAGGGGCAACACTATAGAGTAACGATTACACCTTATATTAGTGCCGAGAGTAACGTTAAGGGTGTTATTATAAATATAGCCGATATTCCAGCAATGTCACAAGAAGTTGTATCTTAGTAGGGGCGAAAGCTCCTATTTTTTTATTGAATTTTAGAGAAAATCTGTTATAATAAATATAAAAATTATTTATATTTTGGTATAACAAATAAGAAAAAAGTCAAAAATTTAGTAAGGAAAGAGGGTGTATGTAATGGTAGATTTAGAGTATATAGAGATAGACGGACTTTTAGGTGGCAAAAGTACACGAATAGAATTCAATCACGACGTAAAGATTTTTATTGGTGCAAATGGATCGGGTAAGACAACGGTATTAAAAGTTATTTACAGTCTTTTAAATAAAGACTGGGAATATCTTGAAAAAGTGTCATTTGATGCAATTACCGTTAAGTTTAAATCAATGGATGAAGCAACAATTTTTAAAAGTGATGTTTACGCATACCTATTAGATTCAAAGCCAGAGTTTTGGTTGTTAGAATTAGATATGCTACCTAGAGTAGAGAACGCTTGTGATATTAAAGTAAGCGATTATATACATTTATCTGAAATAAAAATGGAAGAAGAACTAAGAAAACTTTGTAAAGCCAAAAGAGTTAGAGAGGGTGTTCAAGAAAAATTTATAGAAGAAAGCAAAGACTTTAGGATACAACAATTAGCAGAAAACGGTCGAAAGGAACATATTGAAGAGCTTAATAAATATCTGCTAAAATATGACAGTATAGAAATTGTATATTTGCCTACTTATAGACGCATCGAAGAAAATTTAGAAATAACACATAATCAATTTTTAAACTGCAATATGAGTGATGTAAAAGCCAATGTTTCAGATTTAATGAGTAAAATAAAAGATATAGTCTACCAAAAAGAGCAACAAATTTCTTCTGATATTTTTGAACAAGAGGCAAGCAAAGTGCTAAATGAATTTAAAGAATTAAGAAAAAATATAAAGGCTGAAAGAGCTTTATTTGATGATAAAATCCATAGCTTTGTTAAAATTTGCAGTAAATATTTAGCAGATAAACAATTTATTTATAATGAAAGAGAGCTTATGTTTAAAATAGTAAAAAAAGATGACACAGATGTAACTATTGAACTAGATACTTTGTCTTCAGGAGAACAACAGATAGTTAGTTTATTTTGTCAACTTTATTTAACAGATATAAAAGATAAAATTATTATTATGGATGAACCAGAAACATCTTTATCAGTATGGTGGCAAGAAACACTGTTAGTAGACATTATGAAATCAAAGAGATGTAAATTGTTGGTTGTTGCTACTCATTCGCCATTTATATTTGACAATGAATATAATGAATATGCTGAAAAACTAATATTACAATAGTTAGGGGGAAGCAGGTGTTAGATTTAGAAAAATATCTTAGAGATAAAAGAAATGTTGAAACTTGTACAAAAGTAAAATTGGCAACACTTCCTGATTCAGATGAACATATATTATGCTTTTATGAGGGGCAAGATGGGGTGTATTATAATAGTGTTTTAAAAAGCTATAAAATAAAATTTCGTAAATTTCAATTAGGGGGGAAACAAGAGGTACTAAAACATTTTGAGAGCTATGCAACAGGTTCAGATAGTTATAATAATAGGAAATGTATATTTTTTATAGATAGAGATTTTGATGAAAATTTGCCTAACCATGAGGATTTGTATATTACTCCTAGATATTCGTTAGAAAATTTGTATGCTCAAATAGATGTCTTTATATCTTTTGTTGAAGATATAGTGCCTGCTTTAAATGATACTGATTTGGAATACAGAAACTGTGTGGACATATTTCAACAACGATTTGAGGAATATACAAATATATTAAGTGAATTTAATGCTATTCTTTGGGTAATAAAAACAATGCGTAGTGAATCACAACCTAAATGGGATGAGGCAGATAGGACAACTATAGCAATTCGTAGAGGTATAGACGTTACATTAGATGGAGTTTCAAAAAAAGAAGAGTATATCGAAATTTTAAATGAGCTACAAATTCGCTATGACATTACTAAAAATGAGGTAAAATTAGCAAATAAACAATTACAACTCAGAGGTAAGCAAGAAGATATTTTTAGAGGAAAAAATCAACTAGATGGATTTTGTGAAATTATAGATCAAATATTTAGACATAAGGATCAAATATTTATTGAAGAGCAAGAAATAATATCTATTAATTTCAAAATGAAACCATTATTTTTGTATTCTAAATATGTTGATGTACCAGAGTGTTTAAAAAGATTTTTAGAAGCACATATTAGTTGATTTTGGTAGTTGTAAAGAGTACCAGGGTCAACTAAATTTATTTAGTTAGACTAGAAAGGAAATACACATGAAAATAGTAGAAAAATTTGTATCAATAGATGGCGAGGGTCCGATGGCAGGTGAACTTGCCGTATTCGTGCGTTTTTTGGGGTGCAACTTGCGTTGTAGCTGGTGCGACACGTCATATTCTTGGGAGGAGGAGCACACAAACGAAGAAATGACTCCCAAGGAAGTTTATACTTACATCAAGCAAACAAATATAAGCCATGTCACACTTACAGGTGGTGAACCGCTTATTCAACAAGGCATATATGAGTTGTTAGATATTTTAGATAGTGATAGTTCGTTGTTAGTTCATATAGAAACAAACGGCTCTGTCGATATAAAACCATTCAAACAAAGATATAAAAATATTAGATATATTTTGGATTACAAATTAGGTGAAAGCACTATGACGCAAAAAATGTGTGAAAAAAACCTTGACCAAGTGGGGCAAAATGATGTATATAAATTTGTAGTAGCAAGCGATGCTGATTTGCAACAAGCGTACCAAATAATAAAAAAATATAATTTGCCTTGCAAAGTATATTTAAGTGCAGTCGCAGAAAAACTAAGTCCACAACAAGTTGTAAACTTTATGATAGAAAAACAACTTGAAGGTGTAAAGCTACAACTACAACTACACAAATTTATTTGGCCAAAAGAAAGTAGGGGGGTATAACCTTGGATAAAGAAAAAATAGCATACCATATACGTGAAATTATTGCTGAACTTGGAGATGACCCAGAGCGGGAAGGGCTTAAAGATACGCCTATGCGTGTTGCGAAAATGTATGAAGAAGTGTTTGAGGGTATGAACTACACAAATGAACAAATTGCTACGATGTTTGATAAGACGTTTGCTGAAGAAGACATGCTTGCAGACGAAACTGGCAATTTAGTTGTTGTGCGAGATATACCGATACACAGCTTTTGTGAGCATCATTTGGCACTTATGTATAATATGAAAGTTGCGGTTGTGTATAAGCCCACAAATAAAGTTATTGGACTTAGCAAAATTGCCCGTATTGCTGATATGGTTGGAAAGCGTTTGCAACTACAAGAGCGTATAGGGCACGATATAGCCGAAATTATGCAAATGATTACGGGTAGTGAAGATATTGGAGTGTTAATCGAAGGCGAACATAGCTGTATGACAGCGCGTGGTATAAGTAAAGTTGGAACGATAACAAGGACAACGACGTTTACAGGTTCGTTTAAACATGACCAAGCTTTACGACAAGAGGCGTTAATTTTAATGAAATAGGAGAAAAAGATGAAAAAAGATAAAGCGATAGTAGTTTTTAGTGGTGGACAAGATTCCACAACATGCCTTTTTTGGGCAATAGAAAATTTTGCAGAAGTTGTAACAGTGTCGTTTGACTATGGTCAAAAACATAGTTTAGAACTTGAATGTGCAAAACAAATAGCAGATGAGTTGGGAGTGGAGCACCATGTGTTGGATATGATGCTGTTAAATCAGCTTGCACCAAATGCTCTAACTCGCTCGGACATACAAATTACTCAAGAAGACGGCGAACTTCCGTCAACTTTCGTTGAGGGGCGCAATATGTTGTTTTTGACGTTTGCAGGAGTGTTTGCAAAAGTGAGAGGTGCAAAACATATCGTTACAGGTGTTTGTGAAACAGACTTTAGTGGGTATCCAGATTGTAGAGATATTTTCGTTAAGTCACTAAACGTTACACTAAACTTGGCGATGGACTACAACTTTGTAGTGCACACCCCTCTTATGTGGCTTGACAAAGCACAAACTTGGGAGCTCGCAGATAACTTAGGAAAGCTTGACTATATACGTCAAAATACGCTAACATGTTATAACGGCGTAAAAGGCGACGGTTGTGCGGATTGTCCAGCATGTCACCTACGCAAAAAAGGATTAGATGAATACTTAAAAAGGAGAGAAAGCTAAATGCCAAATATTCAAAGAACAAAACAAGAGATGAACGACATAACATTACTTGGAAACCAAAATACGCAATATGACTTTGGTTATAATCCAGATGTCCTAGAAGTGTTTGACAACAAACACCCAAACAACGACTATTGGGTAAAATTTAACTGCCCAGAGTTTACAAGCTTGTGCCCAATGACGGGGCAACCAGATTTTGCAACTATTTATATAAGCTATATCCCAAGCAAAAAGATGGTTGAAAGCAAGTCCCTAAAGCTATATTTATTTAGTTTTAGAAACCACGGGGATTTTCATGAAGATTGCATGAACATCATAATGAAAGACTTAATAAAAGTTATGGACCCTAAGTATATAGAGGTATGGGGCAAGTTTACACCAAGAGGTGGCATAAGTATTGACCCGTATTGCAACTATGGGAAAGCAGGAACGAAGTTTGAACAAATGGCGGAATATCGTATGATAAATCACGATATGAACCCAGAAAAGATTGACAATAGGTAATGCACGGACGCCATGTAGGGACGCTTACTAGGCGTCCATATTGTTATAGGAGGAATTTGATGGATAAATATAGTTCGGGATTGGTGTCACAATCATTTTGGTTCGTTGAGGTAAAAAAGATAATAAATCTATTAAACGAAAATGCTACTTGGGAGGAAATAAAAGTTTTAGCATACGAAGAAAACTTGTTGTTATTATATAAGATGTCTAGAATAAAAAGGGTTTATGGATATTTAAAAAATAGAATTTCTACTTTAGATAGACATATGTTACAACTTTTTCAAACAGCTGATGTGCAAACCCAAAAACTAATCAACTTGATAGCGATAACAAAAGATAATAGACTATTTTTTGAATTTTTGTATGACGTATATAGCGACAAAGCACAAACTAAATATATAGACTTAACTCCTGCAGATGCAAGTATATTTTTTAAACTAAAAGCAGACCAAGAGGAGCTTATAGCAAGTTGGAACGAGATAACATTAAAGCGATTAGGTAGTGTATATATAAATTTTATGGTAGAAGCAGGATTAATAACCAAAACTAACAACTCATATAAAATAACCCCACCTATACTAGACATACAATTAGAGAATTATTTAATTGACAGTGGAGAGGCGAACATAATAAAAGCATTAACGGGAGAGGAACTATGTTAGATAATAGATTTGGCAAACTTGAAACAAAGTTAGTATCACCAGATTTTAGAACTAGTAAAGGGAAGGCAAATGAAGTCAACTACCACATATTTGATTATAGTGCAAAAGAGGAGCTTGATGTACGAGAAAGAATAAACTATTTACTACAAAAGTATAATAATGGTGGGTATGACTTTGAACTAAAAATTTTTGATTTATATGATATTGTTATCCAGATGTTAGAAAATAAAAATTTTATTACTAAATGCGACAATCTGGAAAAAAAATATGGATTAGACAAAATAACAGAAGGAATTAACCAAATGTTAAAAATGTCAGAAGATAATAGCAACAATCTTATTTTAAAATATATTAAAGACAATATAAATAGCAATTCAATTGTTATTATAAGTGGTGTTGGAAAAATTTTTCCATTTGTGCGTTCGCATAAAATTCTAAATAATCTACATCAATGTATTGACACTGTTCCAGTAATTATGTTTTACCCTGGGAAGTTTGAGGACGGTTATTTATCGTTGTTTGGAGAGATTAAAGATGACAATTATTATAGGGCATTTAAATTTGAGTAGGAGATGAGGGCATTGTATATAAAAGATATGTTTGCTAAAAAAGTAGACAGAGATATTAAAGGCGTAATTAAGGTTGGACAAGGTGACGAAGAAAGCGTGAAGCAAGAGCTTGAAGAATACGTTGTAACTCGTGAGCTATCGAAGCATTTTGCAGAGTTTTTTGCAAGTTATAAAAAAGGAATTGTGGGTAGCACAGACAAAATGGGGGTGTGGATTTCTGGTTTTTTTGGAAGTGGTAAATCCCACTTTCTAAAAATCTTATCTTATCTGCTTGAAAATCGTGAGATTGATGGAAAATCGGCACTACAATATTTTATAGATGACAATAAAATATCAGACAAGCAGATACTAAGCGATATGGAACTTGCAGCAGGGACAAGTGCAGACGTTATACTTTTTAATATAGACTCAAAAAGCAGTATGCCAGACAGCAAAAATAACAAAGAAGCTATATTATCAGTGTTTTTAAAAGTGTTTAACCAACACCTAGGCTTTTATGGGGACAATCCATATTTGGCTGACTTAGAAAGAGCTTTAACAAATGAAAATAAATATCAACTATTTAAGGATACATACTTAGAGTTGAACGGTCAAAATTGGGAAGACGCTAGATGTGACTTTTTATTTTCGCAAGATGAAGTGTGTGAAACGTTGATGAAAATAGGGTATTGTTCTATGGAAGCGGCTCGAAACATGTGTGAGAGATTTACGGGCACATATGAGATTGATATTAATTCGTTTGCTAAGAGAATAAAAAAACATATTGATGACAATGGTGGGGAGCATCAAGTTGTGTTTTTGGTGGACGAGATAGGGCAATATATCGGCGAAAGAACAGACCTTATGTTAAATTTACAAACGGTTGCCGAGGATTTGGGCACAGAATGTGGCGGGAAGGCGTGGATAATAGTTACTAGTCAACAAGACATTGATAGCATAACGACAGTTAGGGGGAATGACTTTTCAAAAATCCAAGGTAGGTTTGACACAAGGTTGTCTTTGTCATCTGCAGATGTTTCGGAAGTAATAAAAAAGAGAATATTAGAAAAAACAGAAACAGCTTCACAAAGTTTAAGGTTGTTATTTGAAGAAAAAGAAGTAGTAATTAGAAATTTAATAATGTTTAATGATGGCATAGAAAAGAAGCTATACAAAAATAAAGAGGACTTTGTAAGCGTGTATCCATTTATACCGTATCAATTTAACTTGCTAGGCGATGTTTTGACCTCGATTAGAACGCATGGGGCGAGTGGAAAACATTTGGCGGAAGGTGAGCGTTCTATGCTTGCGTTGTTTAGAGAGTCGGCGATAGGTGTTATGGACAAAGACGAGTCTGCACTTGTTCCATTTAGCGATTTTTATAACGCTCTTGAAGGATTTTTGGATCACAGTCATAGAGTGGTTATTGCTAGAGCTTGGGACAATGAAAAGCTTAATCCAGACAAAGATAAGTGTTGTTTTGAAGTTGAAGTTTTAAAAACTCTGTTTATGATTAAATATGTTGATTCGGCTATAACTGCAAATATGGAGAACATTACAAGTCTTATGGCGACGGATATAGACCAAAGTAGAATTGAGCTAAAAGAAAAAGTTGATATAGCACTACAAAAGCTGTGTAGACAAAACTATGTGCAAAAATCTGGAGAGATATACGTATTTTTATCAAATGAAGAGCAAGAAATAAATAGGGAAATTGAAAATCAGCCAGCCGAGCTTGGGGAAATAACAAATGAAATTTCAACTCTTATTTTTGGAACGATATACCCAGAAACAAAATATAAGTGTCCACACCTTAAAGGGCGATATGTGATAGGGTTTAATCAACTTGTGGATAATAAGCTATATAAATCTAACAAATCTAATGTTATTAACCTAAATATTTTAACGCCAGACTATGACGGTGCCGTTGAAGAAAGTACATTACGAGTACAAACAACGCTAGGTGCAGATGTTCTTGTAAGACTGCCAAATGATAGAGTTTTTATTGACGAAATACGAGCAGTGTTAAAGATAGACAAGTATCTAAAATTAAATAAAACTTCAGTTGCAACAAAGCATGACCAAATAAAAGACGCAAAAAGAAAAGAGCTTAAAGAGCGAAAAGCTCAAGCTGAGTTATTTTTAAAAGAAGCACTAAAAGATTCTACTATATATACAAACGGGGACACACTGCAAACTAACACAAAAGATATAGTGAAAAAAATCACCGAAGGAATAGGTAAATTAGTAAGTGCGAAGTATCACAAAATGTACTATATAACAGTGGCTATGGGAGACGCAGAAATAAAAGCAGTATTGCAAGAAAATTCCACACGTCAAATAACGCTAGATAATACGGAGCAACAACCAAACCAGTTGGCACTAAACGATGCAAGCCAATTTATTGCAACAAACACTAGAAAGCATATGAAAACCTCACTCAAGACGCTTAAAGAATATTTTCTAAAACCTCCGTATGGATTTTTAGAATCAGACGTTGAATGGTTGGTTGCAAAACTATTGAAAGATGGCGAAATAACGTTGGCTCTAAACCAAGAAAATATTACGTTGTTTAGTAGAAAACCTGACGAGATATTTAGATATTTAAATAAAAGTGAGTTTTCGGAAAAGCTACTTATGGAGAAAAGGGAAAAGGCGAACGACAAGCAGAAAAAAGCAGTTAAAGAGATAGCGAAAGAATTATTTAACGTGTCTATTAGTGATGTTGAAGATGATGCGATATTAAGAACTTTTAAAAGGCTGTCTAACAGTATGAAACAAGAAATAGACAAAATGGAGATACATTATAGAAATGAATCAGCTTACCCTGGGTTACCTGTTGTTAAAAACGGTAAAAAATTGCTTGGGGAGATAAATGACATCAACAACTCAACAGAATTTTTTAGGACGCTAGATGGAAGTCAAGATGATTATTTGGATTTTGCCGAGGACTTTGCCCCAATAAAAGCGTTTTTTGAGGGTGAGCAAAAAAGCATATGGGATAAAACTATGCAGTTGATAAAAATCTATGACGAGAGCAAGACATTTATCACAAACGAAGAAATAGAAAGCATTATAAAAAATATAGATACTATCTTGCGTAACAAATCTCCGTATAGAGAAATTAAGAAGCTTATAGAACTAACAGACAGTTATAGAAACTTATATTCGGATATTTTGGAGCAAACAGCCCAGCCAGTTTTTGAGGCAATTGAGAGCGAGAGAAAAAGAGTGCTTGAAGATTTGCAAGGCAAACAATGTGAGAAGTTGTTTAATAGTAGAGTTAATAGCAGTTTTGATGGTTTGGACGCTAAGGCGACAAGCTGTAACAACATAGCGACTTTACAAACTATTAAAGTTGAAGCTGATGCACTTAAAATAAGATTGTTAAACCAAATTAGGCAAGAAGAAGAAAAACTACAAAGACAGAAACAAGCTGAACTTGCAAAACAAAATTCAATAGCTGAAAAAGCTGAAGCACCAAAGGTAGTTGTACCAGTGAAGCAACAAAAAGTGGTGAGCATAAAGACAGTTAACCAAGAAAATACTTGGAGGATTGAAACAGAGCAAGATGTTGATAAGTATGTTGAACGGCTGAGAAGAAATTTGAAAGGGCAAGTTAAGGAAAATGTGATACTAAACGTGGAGTTTTAGAGTAATGAATAAGAAATAAATTGTAAGAATAACTTTTAATACAATTTATTTCTTAGTAACTTTTATTTCACAAAGCCCATTATGGTAGTAATATCAGTAAAAGGAATAGATGTAAATAGAGGCTGGTAGTTATCAAAAATCCAGTTTATTTGCTTAGAAAGCTGGTCATAATCTTCCTTAGATATAACTAATTTTAAACAAGAGAATATTGTATAGATATTACCGCTATTAATATCGCATTGTGGGACATCTAAAGCAGTAGAAATCTGTGTTACACTAGGCATTTTTTTGACTTTATAGTTATATAGCCTATCTTCATGAGCACAAGCATTGCGATAAAAATTTCCTACTTGTAAAATACATTCTAACATTTTAGGGGTAAAATGGATTTTTTGATTATAGCTATGTTGGAATTCGATAGAAAAATCTTGGGCTATTTTATTTCTGATGGATTCAATACAAACACTGTAAATAAAGTTTATATTGCCAAAAGTAAGATATTTTACTAATACCCATAAAGGTATACCTCCATATTCGTTTAAATAATGAGAGATAGCGGGAAGTTCGCTTTTGTTTTTTTGGGTATTTATAAGGCTAGAGATTACTCCAAGAACACTTTTAGATTTTTTGGTATCAGTAGTATAGTTAGAAAATATTAAGTAGTCATGCATTCCTTTGAACTGTTCTGAAAATCTATAAGCAAGTTTTGCTTTAACACTTGTTTCAAATATAAGAAGATATTTTAATAGACAATTGCGTAAATCACGGTCGAATTGAAAAAGCAAGTACAATTCTTCAAAAGTTGAATCGGGTTTATATCGTTCTGGGGATTGAATTTCACCACTTGGAGTGCGTTGTAGATATAGGTTTTTGTAGCCGTTAACAATATTATAATAATTTTCTCTAGATAAGATAAGAATAGCTTTGTGCTTATTTATAATTTTAAGACCACGTTCTTCAAGTATAGCAAGTTGATCCTCATGAGTTTTGAAGGGTTTCATTTGTAAATTCCTTTCTAACGTAAAATAGCTCAGTCCTCGTAAGGAGCTGAGCCTGATCATATAACTAATTATATTATATGAAATTAGGCTTGTCAAGATGAAAAAATTAGCACAATAGAATGCTAAAAAATATAGAAAAAATTTTTAGGAGGAAAACTAATGAACAAAACAGCAATAAAAAACTTTGCCATATGGGCAAGAACAAAACTAATAAGTACGATAACAGACAAAATGTTGCTTGTGGGAATAACGGAAAATGAAATTCTTGCCCCGCTTGAGCAATCAACGGAAGCGGTGCAATTTTTTGATATTGGGGCAGCAACACCGATTGAAGTTGAGGGGGTAAATATAAAAAAGCGAACAGCTATAGCTAATAGAATACGTGAAAAATTGGAAGATAGCGACTATAAAACTGCTTATGAGTTTGTTGTTGAAGAAGTGGCGTACACTTGGTTTAACAGGCTTATAGCGATTAGGTTTATGGAAGTGAACGAATATTTGCCGACGGGTGTTAGGGCTTTGTCAAGTGAGGCGGCGGGTAAGACAGAGCCTGACATAGTGACCGACCCATATTTGACGGGGATAGAGTTTAGTGTGGAAGAAGAAAGCCTGATAGACGGGTTGAAAGAGGATAACAAACTTGATGAGTTGTTTAGATTTTTGTTTGTGAAGCAGTGCGATGAACTTAATCAAGTGTTGCCTAAGTTGTTCAACAAAACTGATGATTATATAGAGCTGTTGTTTAGTGTGTCGTTTA